>Ga0190304_1000291_pt1 | contig 23590 bp, 24 predicted proteins | sample 48700712_MG_FD_161670 | JGI IMG/M metagenome (GOLD analysis project Ga0190304, IMG submission 161670) | Hydrothermal vent sediment bacterial communities from Southern Trench, Guaymas Basin, Mexico - 4870-07-1--2_MG | ecosystem: Environmental > Aquatic > Marine > Hydrothermal vents > Sediment ...
ATTGTCCGTAGAATATACTGGATTATTCCATCGGTGAGGGAACGTTGAGGGTGAGCCAATAGATGGTAACCTGTTTTACAATATCCAGAAAGCCTTCGAAGCTCACCGGTTTTACCAGATAACTATTTGCGCCGCTGTCGTAGCCCATTATCCTATCGCCTTCGTCTTTGCTGGAGGTCAGTATTATTGTCGGGATGCGTTTGATGGTGGGAGTTGATTTCACGATTTTCAGTACTTCAAAGCCATCCACTTTTGGCATCTTGAGATCCAGTAAAATAATGTCTGGCAGAGGATGTCTGAGGCGATCGGCAAAATCCCCCTTCCCCAAAAGATATGCCAGTGCTTCTTCCCCATCATGAGCCACTTCGATGTGGTTTACCAAGCGGTTTTCCCGAAAGGCATCCATGGTAAGTTCTACATCCATCTCGTTATCTTCTACCAGTAAAATCAATGCTTCTTTCATGTTATGTTACCTCCTTCGCTCATCGGCAATTCAATGTAAAAGGCAGAGCCTTCACCAACTTTGGATTCTATCCATATTTTCCCGCCTAATGCAGTCACGGATTTTTTTACGATAGCCAGTCCTATGCCGGTACCAGGGTGTTCTGACTCTCTATGCAATCGTTGAAAAAGGGTAAAAATCTTTTCCTGATATTTTTCTTCAATTCCGATGCCGTTGTCTTTTACGGCAATGACAATTTCGGTATCATTTTTTTTCACCTCTACGGCTACCCGCGCTTTCTTTCCGGTTTGATGATAGCAAATGCCGTTTTGGATGAGGTTCAGAAAAATCTGATACAGCAGAGTTTCGCTGCTGAGAATCACCGGCAGATCCTGTGGAATAGAGATTTCAGCACCGGTATCCTTTATCAATCCATCGAGATTAAATAGTATTTTGGTAAAGACATCCTGCAAATTGACAGGCTTTTTTGACTTTATTCCCAGGCGAGAATAGAGAAGGAGGTCTTCTATGAGACAGGCCATGTTTTTCCCTGCTACCAGGATGTTATTAAGATATTTCTGCCCTTCGTCATTGAGGTCGCTCTTGTACCGGCGGGAGATAATCTCGGAAAACCCAATGATCGAGCGCAGCGGTGCCCGTAAGTCGTGGGAAATGGAGTAGGCAAATTCCTCCAGTTCCCGATTTGAATTTCGCAGCAGAACATTTGATTCACGCAACTGAGCCCGGGATTTGTTAGCTTCTCTCAGTAATGATGCCAAAGCTTCTTGCGACATGGTGAGTTTCCTGGTTTGATCCGCCAGTTCTGCGGTTCGTTGAGTCACCAATTCTTCCAGATTATCCTTCAGACGTTTCAGCTCCAGTGTTCTCTGCTTCACCTGTTTCTTCAAAGTGCGGTTCCACGAAACGATTATCATCAGAACTAACAGGCTTCCTGCCAGAATTCCGATAGTGATTATCCTGAATAACCTGGTTTGATAAAAATGGATTTTCTCTACAGCTGTCCATTTTCCCAGGATGCGCTGCTTTGTTTCCGGAGGAATTGCCGCCAGGGCTTTTTCCATTATCCTGTTCAACATCGGCCAGTCATTACGGGTAAGGATGGCGAGCTTGGTCGAATAGCCGGATTCCCCGGTGATATGCAGGTTTGTAATTCCCTCTTGCTGAATGTAATAGATAGCGATAGGCAGCGTGCCGATGATGACATCATCCTCTCCTATTGAGACATTTCGCAGCCCTTCTTTCAGAGAAGGCACCGGTTTTATTATTATTTCAGGATGCTGTAAGCGGATCATCTCTTCCCAGATATAGCCTGAGACAATATCTACTTCTTTGCCATACAATGTTTCGATGGACGTGAAGATTTCTGTATCCTTGCGAGAAATAATAACGCCGGGAAACACCAGATAGGGTGAAGTAGCGTTCATATACATTCCCCGTTGTGGTGTCTTCGCTCCTGCCGGCAACACATCGATTTCCCGATCCCGGGCTTTTTGCAACGCCTCATCCCAATCACGGCATTGTACCGTTTCAAACTCAATTCCCAGTTCCTGCGCAATGACATCCATGTAATTCTGCGCGATACCCTGGTAGTGACCTTCGTCATCCAGCCACTCGATAGGCGGGAAATAGGGATCTGGTGCGATGCGGATAACCGGATGCTGCGTCAGCCATTGCCGCTCTTCTACATTGAGTTCAATTCCTGCCAGCAGAGAGATGCACAGCACAATCATCAGGGAATAAAGATATTTCATAAGATTCCTCACAGAGTAATGAAACAGAAAAACAGAGTGGTGAAACTCACTCAACAACCTCATAGCCGGGCACTATTTGCGGAGGCTGCAGAAGCTCGTTGCTCTCTTTACGATGTTGGTTTTTCATCAGTGTCTTATTTAAGACGGTCACTGCCGTTGGATTTGATAATCTCACCGCTATTATGTATCCCTGCTTCCCCGATGAGAACAGCTATCGTCGTTTTAATCCCCCGCCTCCTGCCCTGAGTTTCTTTTGCCAGACTGAAAATATTGTAGAAATGTATCTTCCGCCGACTTCCATTCTGTGCATCCTGATGTTATTGTCGGACCTTTGGTTTTTGATCCTTTCTGTCAATCTGTTTTTTTAATTCGGGTCTAATGAGAGCAGCTCAGAATCTTTTGGGGTGGTGATGGGGAAAAACGAAGTGTTAGAACCTGCATCTTACGCATATTGTAACCGATACAGATCGTAGTACATACCTTCCCTGGCCAGCAGCTCCTGATGACTTCCCGTCTCGACAATGCGGCCTTTATGCAGCACGATAATGCGATCGACATGCTGGATGGTAGAGAGGCGGTGAGCGATGATGATGGAGGTGCGGTTTTCCATCACTTTTGTCAGCGCATCCTGTATCAGGATTTCGGTTTCGGTATCGATATTTGAAGTGGCTTCGTCCAGAACAAAGATGGCTGGATCGTAGGCCAGCACCCGGGCGAAGGCCAGCAATTGCCGTTGTCCCACGCTGAAAGTAGCGCCTCGTTCCATCACCGGCTCATCGTATTTTTGCGGCAGGCTCTCGATGAAGCGATGCACATTTACATAGCGAGCTACCTGCTGGATGCGTTCCGGTGTGAGCTGTGTGTTATTCAGGGCGATGTTTTCCCGAATAGTGCCGGAGAAGATAAAGACATCCTGCTGAACAATGCCGATATTATCGCGGATATCATAAAGCGAATAATCCCTCATTTCTTTATCATCCAGCTTGATAGAGCCTTTCTGGTAGGGATAAAGCCCGGCCAGCAAACTGATGATAGAGGTTTTGCCGCTGCCGGTATGGCCTACCAGCGCTACTTTTTCACCCGGTTTCACGCTGAAGGAAATCTCTTTTAATACGTCGCCATTGTCATTGTAAGCCATGGTTACGTTGTCAAAATCGATTTTCCCCTTCATACGTACGCCACTTTGCAGCGGCAGACGATAATCTTCCTCTTCCTTATCTATCAGGTCAAAAATGCGCTCGGCACCACTCATGGCGGCTTGCAGGATGTTAAATTTCTCGCTCAACTGACTGATAGGCTCGAAAAAGCGGTCGATGTAATCGAAGAAAACGATGAAGAGCCCCAGGGTGATGGTACCTTCCAAAATCTGACCGCCACCGTACCACAAAACCAGGGCAACGGCGATGCGCCGGGTAGAATTGATGAGGGGACGGAAAAAGGCAAAGAGCCGCAATTGCTGCATGGATGCTTCATAATAGGAATTATTGAGTTTGGAAAAGGTGTCCACTCTGCGTTTGTACTGATTAAAGAGCTGAATGATTTTCACTCCGGAAATGTCTTCGGACAGAGTGGAGTTGATGGCTGCCAGGCGCTTACGAACGTTACGATAAATTTTGCGCACTGCGCGATTAAAGATCACCATCAATACGATAACCAGAGGCAACACGCTGAGGGTTACCAAGGCAAATCGCCAATTCAGCACAAACATGATTATGAGGATGCCCACCAGTACAATAACCTGCTGCACCAGCTGAATAAGGCCATTGGACAGCATCTCATCCAAGGTACGCACATCGTTGGTTACCCGGGTTACCAAGCGGCCGACAGGGTTGGTATCAAAAAAGGAAAGAGGCATGCGCTCAACCCGGGCAAAGACATCCCGCCGCAGATCGTACATGGCATGTTGAGATGCATGATTGATAAACCAAATCTGAAAAAAAGAGAGGAGTAATTGCACCAGAATGATGCCGAAGTAGAGCACTCCCATCATCACCAAACGGTGGATATCCCTGGATCGCAGCGTCTTAAGATCATCTTTACTCAGTCTTCCATCGTGCAGGGCTTCCATCAGTTGCGGAGCTTGAACCATGAGTGTGCCATCAGCTACCGGCATCCAAAAAAGAGAATCCAGCAGCGCCCGATTTTGCGCAGTATCGGGTAAAAAGGTCACCTGTTTGTAGTAGGTTCCGGCATCCTGTTTACGAGCAAGTAACGCGGCAGGAAAGAACTTTTGCCTGCGTTGGGCAAAGGTGAGAATAGCGCCATCCTGAGTGGGATGCACCGTTGCTTTAGCGTGAGGTGTCTGCTTCAAAACCGCTTCTGCTGCCTCTTCCGAAGCAAATAGCAGCGCATCGTTGCGGGATGCGATAATGTTGTCCACCGCATACATGGTGATGAGGGGTGTGCCGATTTGGGCAGCGGCGATAAGCAGGAGCAAAAACATGGAAGCGCTCACGTAAAGCCGGTAGGGCCGCAAATAGGTGAGAAGGCGGCGGAACAGTTTGCCGTCGTAAATCTTACCTTGCAGGTCGTCTGCCGAGAAAAATTGTCCTCTGGGTGGCATTATTTCAGTCGCTCCTCGATTTGCTGTTTTTCATGTAAATTGTGGTAAATGCCCCCCAGTGCCAGCAGACTCTGGTGATTGCCCTGCTCGACAATTGTGCCGTTATCCAGCACCAAAATGGTATCGGCATGTTGGATAGCAGAGATGCGGTGGGCGATGATGATGGTGGTTTTGTTGCGTCGATTTTCTATCAAGGCGGTGAGGATTTCCTTCTCGGTTTTGGTATCCACCGCCGAGAGGGAGTCGTCGATCACCAGAATGTTGGGATCGGAAAGAAGTGCACGGGCAATGGCAAGACGCTGTTTTTGCCCGCCAGAAAGGGTTACGCCCCGTTCGCCGATGACGGTATCAAAGCCCTCTTCAAATTCGATGATGTCGTTGTACACTTGGGCAATTTTGGCAGCAGCTTCCACTTCCTCTCTGGATGCATCCGGTTTACTCAAGGCGATGTTGTCAGCGATGGAATCGGAGAAGAGGAAGATTTCCTGCGGGACGGTGACGATGTTTGCGCGGAGATCTTTTACAGGGATGGAAAAAAGCTCATGGCCGTCGATGTAAAAGCTATCCCGGGGTGGATTGTACACTCGGAGCAGGAGATCGATGAGGGTGGTTTTACCGCATCCGGTGCGACCTACGATGGCCAGAGTATTACCTGCATCCAAAGAAAAGGAGATATCCCGGAATATCCATGGTGCCTTGTCGTGATACCGAAAGGCGAGATGTTTTATCTCCAATGCGCCCCGAAGGAACGGGATGGGAGTAAGGTCCGGGTCGTCGACAATTTCGGGGTCTTCGGCAAAAATCTCGTTGAGCCGTTTAAGGGAGGCGGTTCCCCGCTGATACATATTCACGATCCAGCCGATGGCAATCATAGGCCACACCAGCATACCGAGGTATTGGAAAAAGGCGATGAATTCCCCCATGGAAACTTCGCCCAGCAGCGCCGATTCGCCGCCTACCACCATCACGATAAGCATGCTGAAACTGATCACCAGAAACATGAAAGGATGGAAAAGTCCCTGGGAGATTTTTACCAGTCGGATGTTTTGTTTCACATAATCATAGGCTGATTCACTCATTTTTTCCAGCTCAAATTCCTCTTGATGAAAAGCTTTGATTACTCGGATGCCGCTGATGCTTTCCTGTACTTTACCCGAGAGTTCGGCGAAAATCTTCTGAACTCTGCCAAAGAGCTTGTGAATGCGGCGGCCAAAGACGATGATGATGATAGAGAGTAAGGGAAGGGGAATGATGGCCAGCAGGGTAAGGCGAACGTTGTAACTGAGCATAAATCCCAAGGTGGCGATGGTGAGGAAAACGATATCCACGGCAATGACAAAGCCAAAGCCAAAAAGCATTCGCACAGCATTGATATCATTTGTTGCCAGGGCCATGAGGTCACCGGTTTTCATGCGGTTGTAAAAGTTCTGTGATAATTTCATCAGCTGTTGATAATACGCTTTTCTCAGGTCTCGATCGAGGCTCCAGGAAGCGCCAATGAGGATGAGCCGCCATAAAAAACGTAAAAGAGCAATGGCCAGAGAAAGACCCAGAATGAGCAAACCCACCTTTAGCAGACCACTTTTTGTGATGGCAGCAATGCCGATTTTATCTATGGTTACCTGCATTATTTTGGGAATGATCAATTGGGCAATGTCCACGATAATGATGAGCAATACTCCCACCAGGATTCGCAGCACATTACGCTTGAGATAGGGAGTGACCATCTCAAAGGTGCGCATCGTTTTTTGGGATCCAGACATGGATGGACTAGACACCGTACTTTGTCGTGTAAAGCATGGCGCACTCTTTGGCCATAGCCCGGATGCGTCCGATATATGCGGCCCGTTCGGTAACGCTGATAACGCCCCGTGCATCCAGTAGATTAAAGGCATGAGAGCATTTGAGAAGGAAGTCGTAGGCGGGGTAAACAAGCTCTTTTTTCAGCAACGCCTGCACCTGTTTTTCGTATTGGTCAAATTCATTAAAGAGCAATTTTACGTCAGCAGCAGTGAAGTTGTAATGGGAATATTCAACTTCTTTGTGAAAGTAGAGTTCGCCATATTTGGTGGTGTCACTCCACTGCAGGTCTTTGAAGTCATCCACATCCTGGATGTACATGGCCAGGCGCTCCAACCCATAGGTGAGCTCCACGCTTACCGGTGAACATTCCACACCACCCACCTGCTGAAAATAGGTGAATTGTGAGATTTCCATACCATCCAGCCACACTTCCCAGCCAAGGCCCCATGCCCCCAGAGTGGGAGATTCCCAGTCGTCTTCCACAAAGCGAATATCGTGTTTGTGGGTCTCCACACCAATGGCCTGCAAACTTTTAAGATAGAGGGTTTGCACATCTGCGGGAGTAGGTTTCATGATCACTTGAAACTGATAATAATGTTGCAGACGGTTGGGGTTTTCGCCATAGCGACCATCTTTGGGACGTCGGCAGGGCTGGGCGTAAGCCACAGCTGAGGGTTTGGCTCCCAGTGCGCCGAAAAAGGTAGAGGGATGGAAGGTACCAGCCCCCATGTTTTCATCATAGGGTTGCACGATATTGCATCCTTTCGAAGCCCAGAAGGATTGCAGTGTGAGAATAATATCCTGAAAATTCATATCGTTCCTTTTATCACATTTTCTTTGTTGTCTCTTCCGGTTTGATGCGTAGTGCGTCAAGGGAAAAAGTTTGCGGTTTTCGAGGAAGGGGGTTTGGAAACCGGGCTTCTGATTTACTCTGCAACTGGTAGCTTCTCAGCTTTTGTTTGCTGATAATGGCATAGCTGGAGACCTCCTGGTGATGAAAAAGGGGGACAGATAGAAAAATGGTGGGTGATACTGGATTTGAACCAGTGACCTCTACGATGTCAACGTAGCACTCTAACCAACTGAGCTAATCACCCACAGGATGCAGAAATTGAGAGATGCGGTTTTTTCGTCAAGATTTTATCCCGTGGTGTTGAGCTGGGGAAAAGGGTATAAAAAAAGCTTTACGCCCAGGAATTTCTCTGCAAATTTGCGTCTTGTATTTTAGGAGTAAAAAAAATGGAAAAAAAAGATGGAAAAATCATCGTAATAGGAGCAGGTAATTGGGGAACAACCTTGGCACTGCTTTTTTGCAAAAGGCACGAAGTCCGGCTATGGACGATAGATCGGCAGGTAGCGGACGATATAAACAAAGACCACATCAATAGTGAATTTTTGCCGGGAGTAACACTGCCGGAAACGATCATCGTTGAGAAAAAATACAGTGTAAAAATAAACAAGGAAGATACAGTCATTGTGGCCATCCCTTCCCGGAAGATCGAGTCCCTGGCCCGGGAATTTATCCAGCAGGGCATCGAGGAATGCATTGTGGTAAATGTATCGAAGGGCGTGGAGCATTCTACATTGAAGACCGTCGGTCACATCATGTGCACTATACTGCCAAAGATACGTTTCGCCACACTTTCCGGGCCCACCATATCTCGGGAATTGGCAGAAGGTTTGCCTGCCAAGGCGGTGATTGCATCCAAGGATGTGGCGCTGCTTTTTCATCTGCAAACCATTCTGGAGAATGATCTGCTGAAATTCGAATTCAGCAGGGACATCCGCGGTGTAGAGCTGGCTGCATCCCTGAAAGGATTGATAGCTATCGGTGTGGGCATGGCAGACGGATTGGGCTTTAAGACCAATATCACCGGGCTTATCATCACCTATGGACTGCGGGAATTCAGCACCATAATGCAATTTTTAGGAGTGCAGTCGGAAACCGTCTATGGCATCGCCGGAATGGGAGATCTCATAACCACCTGCATGTCTGTCAACAGCCGTAATCGTACCTTTGGTAAGTTATTGGCTCAGGGGATGACACGGGATGAAGCATTGACGGAAGTGGGGATGGTAGTAGAAGGTGTAACAATGGCTCTTACCGTTCAGAAACTGGCGAAATTCAATTTGTCTATACCGCTGATATCCTGTATTACCCGTATCATCTTTGAAAACATCCCGGATGTTCGCCAGGAGATGATAGACACACTGAACGGAATATCGTAAAAAAAACAATTGTCAAAAAACCGCCTGCTCAAAATTTAGCACAGTTTGAGCCAAAAATATGAGGAGAAAGTATGATGGAAATCAAGAATAAAATTAACATCAATTTTGATAGCCTGTTAAAACAGGGATTCGCAGTAATTGATGTTCGTTTCAGAGATTATGAAATTACCAATGAATCGTTTAAATACGTGGTGATTCAGGTAGAACGGGATCGGGAAGTTTTTTACCAAACCATGTTGAAGCATTATCTGGCCCGAGATGTGGAAGAGAAAAACATCTATGATATGTGGGTAAAGATAATGACCCATAAATTGAACATGAGCAAAATGATGGGTCGTGATATCTCGATAAAAGTAGCGGCACTGGACTATGTGGAGTCGAATTCTCAATAATGGAACACACAACTCTACTACTGATAAAGCCCAATGCCACCGCGAAAAACAAGATCGGTGAAATCATTAAAATGGTGGAAGACCATGGATTTGTGATCGATCGATTGAAGATCTTTCGTTTCGATACGGAATTGGGTCGGCAATTTTATGCCATCCATGCAGAGAAGCCCTTCTTTTCCCGCCTGATAGATTTTATGACTTCGGGCAAAACCGTTGCCGTTGTGGTACATCGCGATAATGCTGTGGCATTTTTGCGGAAGCTGGTAGGCAATACCGACCACACTCAGGCAGCACCGGGAACCATTCGCCATCTTTATGGTGAAAGCATCACCATGAATGCGGTTCATGCATCCGATTCACCGGAAAACGCAGTACGGGAAATCGGTCTGATTTTCCCTGAAGAGAGTAAATAACGAAAACACAGATGGAGAAAATGTCATGTTAATATTAACGATAAACTGCGGGAGTTCCTCCGTAAAATATCAATTGATCAATGTAGAAACCGAGGTTTTGCTGGCAGAAGGTATCGCCGAACGCGTTGGTGAAGCCACTTCACTGTTTACCTACAAAACCGATTCTTTCAAAAAGAAAAAACGCGAGATGTTGATACACAACCACGAGCAGGCAATCCAGATTATTTTAGACCATCTTACCGATGAGCATCACGGCGTGATAGCCAAAGTGGAAGAAATTGACGCAGTGGGACATCGCCTGGTTCATGCTGGCGAGTACTATTCCGGTTCGGTGTTGATCGATGATCATGTGATAGAGGTTATGAAGGAATGTACCGTTTTGGCTCCACTGCACAATCCTGCAAATATCAAAGGGGTGGGAGCAATGAAACACATCCTTCCGGACACCCCTCAGTGTGGTGTTTTTGATACCGCCTTTCACCAGACATTACCACCCAAAGCCTACCTGTATGCCCTTCCTCTGGAATATTATACCGACCACAAAATCCGTCGCTATGGCTTTCACGGTACCTCTCATAAGTACGTAAGCCAAGTGGCTGCCGATTTTGTAGGCAAGGATATCAAAGAGCTGAAAATCATCACGGCACACATCGGCAACGGTGCATCTATTACCGCTATCGACGGCGGAAAATCGGTGGATACATCCATGGGCTTCACGCCTCTGGAAGGACTGATGATGGGAACCCGCTGCGGTGATATCGACCCCGCCATCCCGATACACATGCAACAGCAGATGGGGATGAGTGTGGAGGAGGTAAATACCGTGTTGAACAAGCGCAGCGGTATGCTGGGGCTTTCGGCCATAAGCAACGACATGCGGGAGATCGAGGAAGACATCCTGGAACGGAAAGTGCCGAACGCTATTCAAGCTCATGAAGTTTATGCGTACCGCATCAAAAAATATATCGGTGCATACACTGCAGCCATGAACGGTCTGGACATCCTTGTCTTTACCGGCGGTGTAGGTGAAAACATGCCTATCCTGCGGAGTCTGGTATGTGAAGATATGGATTTTTTAGGAATTAAGCTGAATGAAACAGAAAATAACCAGTTCAAGGGTGGAACCCTGGATCTGTCGGCAGAGGATTCCCGGGTGAAAATCCTCAAAATCCAGACCAATGAAGAGCTGATGATTGCCATGGAAACCAAACGATTACTGGCAAAATAGCAAAACCATATATCTCTGAGTCCTCTGTAACGGAGGACTTTTTTATAAAACCGCTCTTTTTTCTAGACACATCTACTGCTTCAATAAATATCCTCCGAAGGAAGTTGCAAAGAGGAGTAATAATGGCAAAGAGCAGTGCGGTAAGTAGGATTTTGAGGAAAAGAACAAACAAAAACCCCCACCCTGATGGAAATAGCAATACCGAAACCGCTCTCTCTGAAAGATCCGGAAAAAAGCACTACTTCGGCAATTACTTTCATCACCGTCTCTTTCTTATCGCCATGGTTTCACCGGCAGCAATTGGCTGTTTTTTGATATCCTCTGAATATGCCGGATTTGAAAAAAAAGTAATAACTTTGGGATACAATGTCTTTTTTGGTATTATTTAAACAGGAGGGAATATGGATTACGAAAGGAAAATTAAACGTGATCGAGTTGGGAAAGATGAATTCTTCAAAGGTCATTTTCAATCGCCAATTCCACCGGAAGAAAGGGGAAGCTTTACGAAGTTACATTACTTTGAACCTGATCTAAATTATCGCTTTGAATTAGAATTAGAAGAGTTTGATCAAAAAGAAAGTGTGAAAATAGAAGATACCGGTGGCAACCTGAGAGATTTCCTGAAATGGGGAAAATTTTCCTTTAGGATCGGTGATCAGAACTGCGTGTTATATGCTTATAAATCTCATGATGCTGAAACCCGGCTTTTCATTCCTTTTAAAGATGCTACCAGCGGGAAAGAAACCTATGGCGCAGGAAGATACATCGACCTTGAAGAGGCAAGAGACAAAATTGGTACTAAGTGGATTTTGGATTTTAATCTGGCTACCAATCCCTGGTGTGCATACAGCAAAGACTATGTCTGCCCTTTGATTCCCTTTGAAAATATCTTGAAAGTAGAGATCAAAGCGGGTGAGAAAAATTATAAAAATCAAATGTAGTGATAAAAATAACAAAAATGGGATAAAAAAGAAATTTTGAAGGAGCTAAAAATGGTAAACAAAAGAACGATCATAGATAATGATACGTACAATGAAATGGAAGAGAAAGCCATATCAAGAAAGCGGGATAACGTTCTCAGAAACAGCATCCTGAATGTAGGACTGGATGAAGTTGCCTTGAATCATAAAGCTAAGACAGATATGCAGCACACATTTTCTTTGGAATTAAAAACCGGAAAGATCACATCTCAAAATAAGAGCGGTAGATGCTGGTTGTTTGCCGGATTAAACACAATGAGATTCAAAATCATGAAAGATCTCAACCTGAAGAATTTTGAACTTTCCCAAACCTACCAGATGTTCTTTGATAAAATAGAAAAGGCAAATTACTTCCTGGAAAATATCCTTGAAACATTGGACGAAAAAACAGATTCCAGAATTATCATGTGGCTTCTTAATGCACCGCTTAACGATGGCGGACAGTGGGATATGTTCACCAGCATTGTGGAAAAATACGGCGTGGTTCCCAAAGCTGTTATGCCGGAATCCTTTCATAGCAGTAATTCTGCCAGAATGAATCAAATTCTCACGTTAAAGCTCAGAGAATATGCATCGATATTACGAGAAGAGCATCGTAATGGCAAAACCTTGGATCAGTTAAAAAGTGTTAAACAAGAAATGGTATTTGAATTTTATCGTTTGTTAACCATGTTCCTGGGAGTTCCACCTAAAAAATTCACATTCGAATATACAGATAAAGATGAAAAATTCCATCGGGATCTTGCTATGACACCGAAAGAATTTTACGCCAGATATGTTGATCTGAATTTGACAGATTATATCAGCATTATAAACGCTCCTACAAAAGATAAGCCCTTCAATAAAACCTTCACAGTTCAATACCTGGGTAATGTAGAAGGCGGAAATAGCGTGAAATATCTCAATGTTGATATTAAGACTTTCAAAGAATTGGCATTAGCCCAGCTTAAAGATGGAATTCCCGTCTGGTTTGGCAGCGATGTCGGACAGAAGATGAAAAGAGAAAATGGTATTTTGGCTGATGATATCTATGATTATGAAAACGTACTTCAATCAAAATTCGCTCTTGATAAAGCAGGCAGATTGGATTATGGAGAAAGTTTAATGACTCACGCGATGGTATTTACCGGCGTGAATCTGATCAATGATGTGCCGAATAGATGGAAAGTGGAAAACAGTTGGGGCGAAAAAAACGGCGAAAAAGGCTATTTTGTGATGAGTGATACATGGTTTGAAGAATACACGTATCAGATTGTGATCGATAAAAAATATCTTCCCGAAGAATTAAAAGCAGCCTGGGAATTAGAACCGATTATCTTAAAACCGTGGGACCCAATGGGCTCCCTGGCACTATAAAAAAAAGGAGAAAACGTGGATTTTGAAAAAAAAGCAAAAGAGATTATTGAAGGTGTACAACATCCGGCTATTAATCACAGTTTGTATGATCTTGGTCTTATCAAATCTTACACAATAGAGAAAGATACTGTTCAAATCATAATGGCTTTACCTGCATTGAATATTCCGATAATTGGTATGCTGATTCAAAGTATAGAGCAACCATTACAAGCAATAAACGCTAAAGTGTCTTTTGAAAAAACCGTCATGACACCGGAAGAATTACAGAAATTCTTGGCAATGGAACAGAGTGCCTGGAAAGGATTATAGGATTTTTCTACACGCAAATTCAAAAAACAGGTGGATAAGACGACTATTCTAACGGAAGAAATATCGAAAGTAAATTTCAGAGCTTTTATCTGGCATGGAATTTTCCTTTCCCTTGCATCCAATTTTATGGATGTCCACACGATCATTCCATCGATGCTTATCAAAGCTGGCGGCGGCGCAATTTTGCTGGGAATGCTGACCACGATAATGGTGGGAGGATCAAGCCTTATGCAGATTGTTTTTGCCAGTTTTCTGTCTAACAGGATGCATAAGAAAAAACCACTGATAGCAGCAATTAGCCTGAGGGTTATTACTTTGTTATCATTGGCTCTCCTTCTGTTCAAATCCGATGCAATCAGCAACAGTTTATTAATTCTGTTTATCTTTATTCTTATTTCGATCTTCTCCTTCAGCGGCTCTTTTGCCAATATCTCCTATGTTGATATTATGGGAAAATCCATCATCGAAAAAAAACGAAAACAGTTTTTTTCCATTAAGCAGGCTATCAGCAGTGTTGGCATTTTTGCTTCTGCTATCATCGTGCGATCCCTATTAAAACGATTTGAATATCCCTTTAATTATGGCATATTACTTTTATCCGCAGGGATATTATTGTTTATCGCTTCCTGGGGATTTTGGAAAATCAAAGAAGTAAGGGTAGAAATAAAAAAGAAACATAGTTTTCTGGAATTCTTTAAAATGCTGCCTCGGGAAATTTCTCAAAACGCCAATCTGAAAAACTATTTGTTTATCATAAATTTCCTGGGACTTGGCTTCAGTTTCATCCCATTTATGATACTGTTTGCCAAGAAGAATTTTGAATTAAGTGCCGACTTAATCGGTAACATCCTTCTTTTTAAAATAATCGGCATGTTGATAACCAGCTTGATATTATATAAAAGATCAAACCATTTTGAATACAAAAAACTGTTATATTTCAGCTTCATTGTTGGGGCAATCCTACCGATTTTGAGTTTGATATTTAGTAATAACTATCTTATGTATCAACTGATTTTTGTTGTTTCCGGGGTTTTTATTACTGTTTTCCGAATTGCCAGTAATGGAATTTTAGTGGAAATTTCAAATAATGAAAATCGGGCGGTTTATACTGGAATTTCCGGTGCCGGAAGTATTTTGCCAACCATTTTTCCACTTGTTGCCGGCATCTTAATTTCTGTTATGGGATATTATGCAACGTTTATTGCCGTCTCTTTTATCATTACATTGAGTCTCATTTTCATACGAAAGTTGGAGTGTAAATGACAAGGAACAAAAATAATGACTAAATTTTATCCAGATTCAAAAGTAGAACTTCAAGGTTTTACGGCAAAATTCTACGATAAAATAATGAATATTATGACTTTTGGCAGTTACAGTTTGTTCATAAAAAAAGCAATTGAGTATATGGAAATTCTTCCAAATGACACCATTATCGATTTTGGTGCAGGCACAGGAAGGAATGCACTTTTGATGAACAAATATCTTTCTGAAGAAGGTGAAATTCTCGGATTGGAGATTTCTGACCAAATGATCGCTCAGTTCAAGAAGAAAACTGCTTTCATTGAAAATATCAACGTAAACAAACAGAGGATCGACCGGCCCTTCACACGTGAAAAGAAATATGATAAAGTATTCATCTCATTTGTGTTTCACGGTTTTCCTTTTGATGTTCAAAAACAGATAATCAAAAATGCTTTCAACGCTTTGAATGAAAATGGTGAATTTATTATTCTTGATTTCAATGAATTTGTAACTGATGAAACACCCTTCTATTTTAGAATACCCTTCAAAATAATCGAATGCAAATATGCTTTTGAATTTGTAAAACGGGATTGGAAGCGTATCTTATCCGACTTTGGTTTTGGTGAATTCAGAGAGAAAACATTTTTAAAGAAACATATTCGTTTATTAAAGGCAAAAAAAAGGAATTAACATAATGAAGTTATTGATGATTTATACCGATAGGTTTTACTACAAAACAAGTATCAAAAACCTGGATTCTGTAGATAGTTATGAAGAGAGTAAGCAGATAGAAGATGTACTCGTCGGTTTCATCCAGGTAGAACAAAAGGATGAAGAAGATATTGCCAAAGCGGAAACCAAGATGATCAAAAATCTGAAATGGGCTGCAAAGAAAAATGAGACGAATAGCATCGTTTTGCACTCTTTTGCCCATTTATCCATGAGTAAAGCAGATGAAAATATCACCAAAGATATGTTTGATCGAGCTGAACAAAGATTGATAAGTTCAGGTTATAAGGTCTTGCAAACTCCCTTCGGATATTTTCTCGATCTGGATATTCAAGCACCCGGAAAATCTCTGGCTCGCGTTTTCAAGGAATTCTAAATGATAGAAGAAGCTTCACGGATTATAAGGAACGCAAAGCACATAACTGCTTTTACCGGAGCCGGTATTTCTGTGGAAAGCGGCATTCCGCCTTTTCGGGGAGAAAACGGATTGTGGAGTAAATTTAATCCTGTCTTTTTGGATATTAATTATTTCCAGCAGTATCCTCTCGAATCCTGGAAATTAATCAAAGAAATATTTTATGACTTCTTCGGTAGAGCAAAACCGAATGCTGCTCATTTAGTTCTGTCCGAATTGGAAAGGACAGGATTTATCGATGCTGTAATTACCCAGAATATCGACAATCTTCATCAGGAAGCAGGAAGTAAAAATGTGTATGAATTTCACGGCACTTCTCAAAATCTGCTTTGTACAAATTGCAATAAAATGTATCCTGCTGAAAACATCGATCTTGATAATTTACCACCAGAATGTGCAGAGTGCGGAACTGTTCTGAAACCGGATTTTGTCTTCTTTGGGGAGCCAATCCCAGAGCCGGCAAGAACAAATTCATTTGCAGAAGCAGAGCTGGCAGATGTCTTTATTCTCATCGGTACAACAGGTGAAATCATGCCTGCTTCCATTATTCCAATCGAAGCAAAAAAGAATGGTGCAAAGATCATTGAAATAAATATTCAGCCATCAAATTATACAAATACCATTACCGATATTTTCTTGAAAGGAAAAGCAACAGAGGTAATGACTGACTTACTGCGAAATATTGAAGGAAAATAAAATGAAACTAACAATCCTTTACGATAATACAACAAACAAACCAGACTTGACCGCTGATTGGGGTTGGTCTTGTTTCATTGAAACAGAAGAAAGAAATGTCCTGTTTGATACCGGTGGAAATGGTAAAATCCTTCTGGAAAACATGCTGAATCTGGGGATTAATCCGGAATCTATAGATGATATTGTCATTTCACATCCGGATTTCGATCATATCGGTGGACTTTCGACCTTCTTGAATTTGAATCAAAAGGCAATTGTGCATATTCCAATTTCATTCCGTGGAATTCGCTATCCAAATCAGGTAAAATACTATGATAAACCAACCCGGATCTACGGAGATATTTTTCTCACCGGCGAGCTGGATAAACGAGAGCAATCTCTGGCAGTGAAAACCAAAAAAGGATTGGTGTTAGTGGTGGGCTGCGGTCATCCGGGAGTTGCTACAATCATCGATTCTATTTCCCATTTTGGAAAGCCTTATGCCATTGTGGGTGGATTACACGGATTTGATGAATTTGAAATTCTTGAAAATATAGATACCATCTGTCCTGCACATTGCACAAAATACAAAGATAAAATCAAATCTCTCTATCCTGAAAAATACATCGAAGGTGGAGTTGGAGAGGTTTTCGAATTCTGATATGTATTCCAGACAAGATTTGCAAAAGTGCCAACTATGCGAACTATATAAAACCCGGCAAAATGCACTGGCGGGAGAAGGGAATTTACAGGCTGATATTATGTTCATTGCACAGGCTCCGGGTGAATTAGAAGATAAAGCCGGTAAAATGTTCATTGGGCCTTCCGGTCTGATTTTGGATAAACTGATGGCTCATGCAGGAATCAAGCGAAGTCACATTTACATGACCAATCTTTTGAAATGCATCCTGCCGCAGAATCGCAGACCCAGGCAGAGAGAAATTATGGCATGTGCAAAATATCTTGATATGGAAATCGAAGAAATCAATCCAAATATATTGGTGCCTCTCGGGTATTATGCTACAAAATATCTGTTTCAGAAATACAACCTTGAACCCTTTTCCAAAAAGGAGTTTCATGATTTTATCGGAAAATCCATCAGGGTCGGTGAAAAGCAGATCTTTCCTTTGTCGCATCCTGCATCTTTGCTGTATCATAATGAATTTACGGAAAGTGCATTTGCGAATTTTGAAAAATTAAGTGGACTCGAAGGCATAGATGAACGTATTTAAAAGAGTAGTGCAAAATATGGAGATAAGATGATTAAAATCAAAAATGCTCAAGAAATTGAAAAAATGAGAAAAGCAGGAAAATTAGCTGCTCAATTATTAGATTATATCGAGCCCTTTGTAAAGGAAGGGGTTTCGACACTCTATATCAACGATCTTTGTGAAGAGTTTACTCAAAAGCACGGAGCAATATCGGCGCCGTTGCATTACAACGGATTTCCCAAAAGTATTTGCACTTCCATCAACAACGTCGTATGCCATGGCATCCCTTCGGCAAAAGATATTCTGAAAAACGGTGATATTGTAAATATCGATGTAACTGTGATTCTTGATGGCTATCATGGTGATACATCCCGCACTTTTTTGATCGGTGAAGTTGATGACAAAGTGAAGAGTCTGGTAAAAAGAACAGAAAATGCCATGTATCGGGGAATCGATGCTGTCAAATCCGGAAAATACTTATATGAGGTGGGCAAGGCAATCGAAAAGTATATTGATAAATTTGGATATTCCATTGTCCGGGATTATGGTGGTCACGGAATTGGACGCAATTTTCACGAAGACCCGCAGGTTTATCATCATTTCACGCAGGGCAATAAAATCCGTCTTCGCAAAGGAATGATATTTACCGTTGAACCGATGATAAATATGGGACCTTCATATCGGATAAAAACTTCTGCGAAAGATGGCTGGACAGTTACGACCGCTGACGGAAGCATTAGTGCACAATTTGAACACACAATTTTAGTCACAGATAATAGTGCGGAAATTCTGACGAAAGCATAAATTATCAAAAGTGTTATGAAGAAAAAAGAGTGTAAATGGTATTGTTGCTGTCCGATGAAATACTATTCAGATCGTGGTAAGCTGGATAAAAAATGGACAGAAGAATATTGCCATGGTAACTGGCACGCATGCATTCGTTATCAAATGGAAGAAAATGGCAGGTATCATCCCGATAATATGTTGCCGGATGGGACGATAGATAAAAATCTGTAATCACCTGTGATGGAATCTTTATTGGCAAAACAGGGAGAGAGAAAAAACTTACGAAGCTCTCAAATATACCGGCAGCTTTTAAAAAGTCGCACTTTTTGCTGGACACTTCTACTGATTTCTAATACATATCGAAGTGAGTTGTTAGAAGGAGTAATGATGGCAAATGGAAATCGGATGTCGACAGAAGTACCAGACGAGATCCCCCATCTTGGTGGAAACAACAATACAACCACCTCTGAAAAAGCCAAAAAAGAGCACCACTTCAGCAATCATTTTCACCGTCGTCTCTTTCTTATCGCCCTTATTTCTCTGGCAGCAATTAGCTTGTTTTGGATATCCTCGGAATTTGCCCGATTTAGGAAAAATGCAGCAAACCTGCGGAGCGAGTATATCGCAGAACAAAAAGAAGCGGTTAAAAATGATGTTAACAATGTGCTGGCTCTCCTTGCATACAATCAGCAGCTAACCCGGCAGCAACTGCTGCATAACACACGAGAGCATGTATATCAGGCCTGTGCAATTGCCGAAAATATCTATCAGAAAAACAAAGATACCAGATCCATAGCAGAGATTGAAATGATGATAAAGGATGCGTTGCGTCCTGTGCGATACAACAATGGAAGAGGATACCTCTTTGCCGTCAGTCTGGATGGAGTGGAAAAGCTCTATCCTGTTGAACCACAATTGGAGGAGAAAAATCTGCTGAATCTTCAGGATGAAAAGGGTAATTATGTGATCCGGGATGAAATAGCTCTCATCAAGAAACAGGGAGAGGGCTTTGTGCGGGATTATTGGCGGAAGCCTGATGCTGGCGATGCGATGATCTATCCCAAAATCAGTTTCATAAAACATTTTCCACTGCTGAATTGGTACTTCGGTTCCGGAGACTATCTGGATGGTATGCAAAAGGAAATTCAGCAGGAAAGCCTGAAATTTTTAGAAAATATGCTGTCGGATGGCGATAAATACATATTTGTAAACACCTATGATGGAGATGCCCTTATTCGTGATGGAAAGATTCAGAAGGAAAAGAAAAATCTCTGGGATTTAACCGATCCTGCAGGCAATCATGTGATCCAGATGGAGCGAAAGGCAGTAGAAAATCCAGAGGGGGATTTCATCCGGTATTATTGGAAAAAGCCCGATGGCAGTACTCCTGTGAGAAAGACCTCCTTTATTCGTGGCTTCGATAGGTGGCAATGGATGGTCGGAACCGGATTTTATGAGGATGGGATTGATACCCGGATCGAGCAGCTGCACCATGAACTGGTGCAAGGGGTGAAGGTAAACATGCTCAAAATCTTGTTGCTTTTGTTTTCCCTCGCCATCATTATTCTCATTATTGGACATTTCTCATTGCGGAAGATGAATAACAATATTTCGGTATTCTTGAATTTTTTCCGCACTGCTGTAGGGACATCCTCATCCATTCCCCTGGAGGATATTAATTTTCATGAATTTCGGGAGATGGCTCGATCCGCCAATGAGATGATCCTCAAGTACAATCAGGTGATTGAGCGTTTGCAGGAAAGCGAAGAGAAATACCGGCTGCTGGCAAAAAATCTGGGTGAAGGCGTGGTGATCTTTGATAATCAACACAGGTTTCAATATGTAAATGCAGCAGCGGCAAAGATATTTGGATTTACCGAAGACTCCTTTCAAAACCACACTCTTGACGAATTTCTGGTTTCTACCGATGACAATGGAGAAATCACCATCCATAATGCCAATGGCGAAAAGCGACATTTACTCGTCACCAGTACCATACGCTATGATAAGGCTGGCAATAAAACCGGTACCTTTGAGATTATCCGTGACATCACAAAAACCAGAATCATGGAAAATGAACGGGATGAAAATCGGGAACGTATGCGGTTGTTATATCACATCCTGCGTCATGACCTGGCCAATAATTTTGCAGTGATCAACAGTGCTGTAAGATTATATGCGAAGGAGAGCGATCAAAAGCTTTCCGATGAGATTTTACGACAGGTGCATAAAGGCATAAATACCATAGACATGGTCAGAAACAGAGAATTGGCACTGTCGAAAAGTGGCACCCCTCATCCAGAACTTCTAAGCAAGGTTTTAGCACAGTTGAAAATGGATTACCGTCAGATTCCCATCGAGATTTCCGGTAGCTGTGCGGTTCAGGTTGACGATGTTTTCTACTCGGTATTTGATAACCTGATAAATAACACCATCACCCATGCAAAGGCTTCGAAAATCTCGATACATATGGAGAAAGAGGGAGAACACTGTAAAATCACTTTTGCAGATGATGGCACTGGCATCCCCGATGATGTAAAAATACATGTTTTTGACGACGGCTATTTCTATGGAGATACTGGCCATACCGGCATCGGGCTTCATATCGTAAAAAAAGTCATCGAACGGTATGGAGGCAGCATCTCAATCAGGGACAACCATCCCCATGGAACCATCTTTGAGATCCTCCTGAATAAGTAATGCCTCCGGGTGAATACTACTCAGCGTTGTCTTTGGGATTTATCCTGTAAATACCGGTTTCCTGGATGGTTATCAACCGTTTTCGGTAGAGGGTTCCCAATCCTTTTTTGAAGCTTTTTTTGCTAATGCCAAAGAGGGACGAAATCACTTCCGGCGAACTTTTATCGGTTATATCCAGGTAGCCATTGTTGGCATCCAGCCTGGCCAGGATGTCTTGAGAAATCTGATCCAGAATCTGGTATGTTGGCTTTTGCAGCACCAGATCTATTTTACCATCTTTCCGGATGTTTTTGATATAGGCCTCCAGCTTCTCACCTCGTTTGAGCGGGCGAAATACTTCGTTGGCAAAGAGTATTCCCTGGGCACGATTTTCGATAATTGCCTTGTATCCCATGTCGGTTTTGGCGCTTATCATGATGGAAACCAGATCATCTTTTTGAAAGGGCTCCGCAGTTTCATCCATGGCGATGCGCTCCAGATGCTTGTTCAATTTACTGGATGCCACCAGCCGTTGGGACGTTGCATCCAGATAAATATACACTATGTAAGACCTGCCTCTCTCCATCCTTACCGCCTGCTCGCGAAAGGGGACCAGGAGGTCTTTTGCCAGGCCCCAATACAAAAAAGCACCATAATCTGTGGTGGATGTGCAGCGGAGCAGGGCAAACTCCCCCACCTGAGCCACGGGTGTAGCGGTGGTGGCAATCAGGCGATCTTCAGAATCACGATAGATAAAGACATCGATCATATCATCCAGTTCAAAATCTTGGGGAACATCCCGGTTTGGCAACAGAATTTCTCCTAACTCACCGCCGTCCAAATAGATACCGGCATCCCGTTCTTTGAGAATTGCCAGACGATTCACTTTTCCTATCTCAGTCATAATCTTTCCCTCGTTATATATTTCGCCGTAACGGTGATATTTTCGCGGCCGAGGCGTCAATAAAAAGATGTTTCATGGTAGGGATGCCACAGTTTTGAACTGCCGATTGTATCATTCCTCCTGTGATAGCAGAATTTTCAGATAATTGCAGAGAGAAATTTCCGTTCTCTGTTTTCAAAAAAGGCTGAAATATTATAATCCCTTGACAATTGGAAGCCGAAACGGAAGATAATTCAAAATTTATATAATGAGTGAATTATGAAACATGGGATGATGATTGTTGCTATTTTGGTGGTTGCCGTCGCTATCACCTTTTTCTCGTTTTTCTGGCCATTAAACAATGCCGACTCAGCAGCTGGTACCCCGGGTGGTATTGAGAAATTTTTCTCTTCCCCACAGGCAGAACAACTCAATATGAAACAGGTGACATGACCATCCTCAGGCCGCTACTCCATCAATCTCCCAGGGAACTATGGCAAACCTACTTTTTGCAGCAGTGCGGATAACGAAGATTAAAGAGTGTAATATATTGCAAATAAAGGAGGTCTGAATGAAAAAGAAATTACTTGATACCGGCGCTTTTGCGTTGTTTCTCATAGGTAGCTCGATTTTGTATTCCATCTTGGGGAAATGGGTGGCCATTGGTGTTGCGTTGGAAGTTCTGGCGGTTTATCTCTTCATTTACATCAGATTTATTATGAAAGATGATGCCGAAGAAGAATCAACGGAAGGCAAAAAGTAGTTGCACCATCTGATTCAGCTTATCCTATAACGGCTCCGCCCCATAGGACAAGCTTCGGGATCTTTGGTTGATAAATTATTCTTAGCTATCGTGGTGTCTTGTCACGGCGAAGCGTAGCGAAGATGGGGTTGTTGCTGACAATAAAACGGCTTTTGTGTTTGTTGATTTGTCGGAACAGTCATCATCCGACCTGACCATTTGGAAGGATTTCCTGCGTTCAACCACTTCTCATGTACAGCAGCAAAGCTTCTTGGCAGGTTTTCCCATCGCAGAAAACAACCCGGACAAAAAAGTGAAAATAATCAAAATGAAAACTGCGTCCTTTACTCTCCGTCCCAGTCAGTTTTCCTGAAATTTCGCTGAAGTGTGGGGTGCTTCAAATTCCGTCTTAAATATGCTAATCTGAGTGTGGTTGACTCAATGCTAACTTATCAAATTTAAATAAATTACCGATAAAGGAAAAATTGTTTGACAGATATCACCATGCACCGAAGTTGGCGACTCGAATAATAACGTGTGGTGGTAAAACAGGTTACATACCACTGTAAAACAAAGCCTGCATGGACAGGCTTGTAGTTCTTTTAGGAGGAAAAATGGCTAAAGAAAAATTCGTCCGTACCAAACCTCACTGTAACATTGGTACAATTGGTCACGTAGACCACGGTAAGACGACGCTTACCGCAGCGATCACACTTTACCTCAGTAAAAAGGGTGGCGCAT
>Ga0190304_1000292_pt1 | contig 23514 bp, 24 predicted proteins | sample 48700712_MG_FD_161670 | JGI IMG/M metagenome (GOLD analysis project Ga0190304, IMG submission 161670) | Hydrothermal vent sediment bacterial communities from Southern Trench, Guaymas Basin, Mexico - 4870-07-1--2_MG | ecosystem: Environmental > Aquatic > Marine > Hydrothermal vents > Sediment ...
AAGCTAAAAAATCTTCCGTTGTAGACTGTTTGAAAAGAACTCAACAGTAAATACCACTTATCCTCACAACTTCTATACCTTCTTCCTCCAGAGCCTTTATAAATGGATTTATACCGACAGAGTCACTCGCTATGTGTCCAGAGACTATTAAGTTTCCCTTTTCTTTTTTCAGCTTCAGATAATCATTCATGTTTATATGGATATAAACAACACAGAACCCATATTCAAAATAAGTTTTTGCAATATCATACCCGCCGTTTGTTCCCGCTCCGTGAGCTATAACTGTCTTTTTTGCGTCCCCTTCCTCATCTCCTATAACGATCTCTATCTCTGTCAGTGCTCTCTGAAACTCCGGAAGTGTGTACAGTGCATCCACGACATCTTTTACCCTTTCTGGCTTTGCTTTATCCACAGTTTCCTGCATTATCCTCCTCCCTATTTCATCCAGGGGATTATGTATGTTCATCAATGGCATTTTCATTTTTTCAGCTATCAATGGAAGATGTGTATAGTTTCTTGAGTGATTTGCTATCTTTAACCTCTGTTTTAGATTTTCTATGGATTTATATGCTTTTTCCTCTGGGATACCATTTTTTATCATAATCTCCGCATGTTTATCGATTACTTTATAGAAATTCAGTACTGCATTGTTTCCTAGGGGGTGATGTGCTATAACACAGTCACATTTCATTTTCTGAGCCAGAATAAGCTCTGAGGTACTTATATCAATACCAAAAAGGACTCTTTTTATATTTTCCCCATGAACGTATATCTCGGAATCGTATGGAATCTCTTTCTGTCCTGAGAGATTTAAGGCTATCTCCATTATTTCTTCTGTATTCATATTATCTCTCCTCCTCAAAATTTCTGTTGCCATTGATCAGAGAACAGTTTTTTATTATTATCATGAAGTTTCTTTCTCTTTCTGTATTTTAATTTTTTTGCACAGGACAAAGTATTTCAATACATAAATTGAATGAGAGGAATGATAGTTGGAGTGGATGAAGCAGGCAGAGGCTGTGTTATAGGACCAATGGTGATCTGTGGAGTGGGTGCTGAGAAAATGGATATCACAGGAATCAAAGATTCCAAACTTCTTACACCAGAGAAAAGAGAAAAATTTGCGTATATCATCAAAAAAAATGTGAAATATTATTATAAAATCTTAACTCCAGAGGTCATAGACGAATATACAGAAAAAAACAGACTCAATATTCTGGAAGTGGAGGGATTCTCAGAGGTGATAAAAAAATTTGATCTCTCATCAAAGTTTTTTGTTGATTCCTGTGATGTGGATCCTGAGAGGTTCAAAAGGAGGATCATGGAGATCACAGGGGAGATCGATATAGTTTCAGAGCATAAGGCAGATAGAAAATACCCCATAGTCTCTGCAGCCTCTATTCTGGCGAAAGTGGAGAGGGACAGGATTATAAAAGATCTGGGATATGAGTTTGGTTCTGGCTATCCTTCAGATAAAAGAACAATAATCTTTTTAAGGAAATGGTACTTGAAAAATAAAGATTTTCCTGATTTTGTAAGGAAATCATGGGATACTGTGAAGAAGATAAAGGAGGATATAAATCAGCAGAGACTGGATCCATGAAATACTTTTTATTCTCTCAGGGTGATAGAGATATATGGAAGATTACTTTGAATCACTTGAGAGGGGACTTGAGAATATATACAAAATAGCTGAGGAGGCAAGAAAAAAGGGTCAGGATCCGTATCTCAGGGTGGAGATCGCTCCTGCCAGAGATATGGCAGCAAGAGTTGAGGGGCTTGTTGGGCCTGTGAATGTGGCTTCAAAGATAAGAGAACTGGACAGGATGAATTATTCAAGAGAAGAGATAGCTCTGAAGATCGCTGAAGAGATAACAGAGGGAAAATTTGGAAATTATACCCAGGAGAAGTGTGCAGAACAGGCTGTAAGAACAGCCTTAGCCATTCTCACTGAAGGTATCGTTGCTGCTCCCTTAGAGGGAATTGCTCAGGTAAAGATAAAGGAGAATATGGATAACACAAAGTTTCTCTCTCTTTACTTTGCAGGGCCTATAAGATCTGCTGGAGGAACAGCTGCAGCCTTATCTATCCTTGTGGGGGACTATGTAAGAAAAAAATTATCTCTTGGGAGATATGTGCCGACTGAGGATGAGATTGAGAGGTTTATTGAGGAGGTCGAACTCTATGATAGAGTTGCTCATCTGCAGTATTATCCTTCGAGGGAGGAACTAAAGCTTGCTTTACAGAATATCCCCATAGAGGTCACAGGAGAGTCAACAGAGAAGGTGGAGGTTTCAGGTTACAGGGATCTGGAGAGAATAGAAACAAATAGAGTCCGTGGTGGCGCAATGCTTGCTGTATGTGAGGGATTACTCCAGAAAGCATCCAAAGTTTTGAAATATGTTGAAGCTCTGAAACTGGATGGATGGGAGTGGATCAGGGAGATATCCTCATCTTCGAAAAAAGAGGAGGAGTTTGAGCTGGAAAACTGGAAATATTTAAAGGAGATCATAGCGGGGAGACCCATATTCTCCTATCCTTCAAGAAGAGGAGGATTCAGGATCAGATACGGAAGGAGCAGAAATACAGGATTTGCGGCATGGGGTGTTCATCCATGCACAATGCTCGTCCTCGAGGATTTTCTTGCAATAGGAACACAGATGAAGACAGAAAGACCTGGAAAGGCAAACATTGTCTGTCCTGTGGATACCATAGAGGGACCTATTGTGAAAATGAGGAATGGAGATGTTATAAGGCTTGAAGATTATGATGAGACTCTGAAACTGAGAGATAACATAGATAAAATTCTTTTCCTTGGAGATGCGCTTATATCTTACGGTGATTTTCTTGAAAATAACCATATCCTTCTCCCTTCGGGGTATGTTGAGGAATGGTGGATTCAGGATCTCGGAGACAGGGAGAAGGTGGATCCTTTCAGTATCTCTGAGGAAAAAGCCATTGAACTCTCTGAGAAATACGATATTCCCCTTCATCCTAAATACACATCTTTCTGGTACTATCTCAGTTTTGATGAGTTAAAGGAGTTCATGGATTATCTGAGTATAGGAGAGATAGGGGAAAAAATTATCCTCCCATTGAATGACAAAAAAAAGCTTCTTGAAAAGATATGTTTAGAGCACAGAGTTTCTGAGAACAGAATAATTATTAACTCTCTCTTCCTGAAAAAGATAAATTTTTCCAGATTTTACGAGATCTACGAATCTCTGAAAGATGAGGATATATCTGATAAAGAAAAGATATTTAAAGCTTTTAAATACTGCACTGGAATAAAAATAATGGATAAATGTCCATACACCGTTGGAGGTAGGATGGGGAGACCTGAAAAGGCAAAGGAGAGATTGATGGCTCCGCCTGTTCACAGCCTTTTCCCCGTTGGTAATTATGGAGGAAAAACAAGGAGCATTGTGAAAGCTTCCAATCTGAATTACATAAATGTTGATATAATAAACCTTAAATGTCCTGTTTGCGGAGAAAAAACATTTAAAAGGAAATGTGATAAATGTGGTGCTGTGACAAAGCTTTACAAAGTCTGTGAGAATGAAAAATGCAGTGTGGACACAATAGAGACAGAGGAGGATAGATGCCCAGCATGCAACTCTCCACTGAAGATACATTCTTTAAAGAAGATATATCTGAATGAGGAATATAAAAAAGCTTTAGAGAATCTCAAAATTCCTTCTCCAAAGGAAGTCAAAGGGGTTATAGGGATGATCTCCTCCCAGAAAATACCTGAAATTCTTGAAAAAGGGATTTTAAGAGCAAAGAATAATGTTTATGTATTCAAGGATGGCACAATAAGATTCGACTGTACAGATGCACCTCTCACTCATTTTACACCGGAGGAGATAAATGTATCAGTAGAAAAGCTGAAAGAACTGGGATATACAGAGGATTATTCAGGAAATCCAATAAATAATGAAAAACAGATAATAGAGCTTAAGCCTCATGATGTGATATTACCTGAGACAGGAGGGGAGTATCTTCTGAGGGTATCAAAGTTTGTTGATGACTGTCTTGAGAAGATATACGGGATGAAAAGATACTACAATGCAAGAACTAAGGAGGATCTCATAGGAAAACTTGTCATCGGTCTTGCTCCACACACATCAGCCGGTGTTCTTGGAAGAATAATTGGTTTTTCATCTACCAAAGTGGGATATGCTCATCCCTTTTTCCATGCAGCCAAAAGGAGAAACTGTGACGGAGATGAAGATTCTTTCATGCTTGCTCTTGAAGCACTTCTTGATTTTTCAAAACTTTTCCTTCCTGAGAAGAGAGGAGGAAAAATGGACGCTCCATTAGTTCTCACAACAAAGATAGATCCGGCAGAGGTGGATAAAGAAGTTAGAAATATGGATATTGTGGATATTTATCCGTTGGAATTCTATGAAATGTCACAGAAATTTGCAAAGCCACAGAAAATAAGAATAGAAAAAGTTGGAGATAGACTGGGGAAAGAAAATGCATTTTATGGATTTAAATTCACACACAATACCTCAGATATATCCTTAGGACCAAAGATAAGCGCTTACAAAACACTTGGCGCAATGGAGGATAAGATAAATGCCCAGTTAAGTCTTGCTGAAAAGATTGAGGCTGTTGATGAGAATGATACTGCGGAAAGACTTATAAATTCCCATTTCCTCCCAGATCTCATAGGAAATATGAGAGCTTTCTCAACTCAGGCTTTTAGATGCGTTGATTGCAATAAAAAATATAGAAGAGTTCCTTTGAGTGGAAAATGCAGCTGCGGAGGAAGATTGATTTTAACTGTTTCTCATGGTTCTGTGGAGAAATATCTCAAGATCTCAAAGATGCTTCTGGAGAAGTATGATATTGATAATTACGTGAAAGAGAGAATAGAGATAATAGAGAAGAGTATTGAAACAGTTTTTACAGGGAAGAAGAAGCAGATGTCTCTTGCTGATTTTTTATAGAAAAAGAGTAAAATGCATTGTCATATCTCTGTGAAAGAGATCTCAGTAGTTTTCTGATGTTTACAGGAAATCTTCCAGAGTTGCCTGTTTTTTCTCTGTGACTATCTCATCAAAGCTCTTATTGAAGAAAACTAAAAGAGAGTCTGCTATGGGCTTTAGCTGTTTTTCTATATAATGATTGTAATCTATCTTTACTCTTCCTAAATTTTCCACAGGTTCAGGTCCATTCTTTGTCATCACGTATTTTATTACTCTATCTCTGAAGTTCCCGAGTTTTCTCGCTGCTTTTACGTGTGGAGGCGTTGTTTTTGTATAGGATTCAAGATCTTTTCTCACTCCTTTTTTATAAACGAGGAGAGAATCAAGTTTACCGGATTTTAGATTTTCTACTGTTTCTTTTATGTATGTCTCATAATCTTCGTTTAAAAATACCTTCTTCAATAAATTGTACTGGAACTGCTTGGCCAGATCTGTCCAGTCCCTTCTCACATATTCCAATCCAACTATATCAACTTTTTCTCCCATTAATCCTGCGTATCTCTTCTTTGCACCTCTTTCAAGATGTCTCTGTTTCGGCAGGTAAAACTTTTCATACAGCTTTTCGAACTCAAGCATGAGATAATTTTTAGTTCCGTAGTTCTCCTTCACATATGACTCATAAAAATCGTTTATACTCTTTTCAATGTTTTTTCCAATTTTCTCTGCTTCTTCACAGTTTTCAGCATTTGAAACAACGAATATTGAGTCTGTATCCCCATAAATGACTTTATATCCCATCTCTTCAACTTTTTCTGTTGTGAGGTTTAAAAAGAATCTTCCAAATGCTGTTATTGCATTTGCTATCTTTGAGTTATAGAATCTGCAGTTTGGATTCCCGAGAACACCAAAAAAGGAGTTCATAATGATTTTGATAGCGTACTGTTCTTCGTATATATGCTTTACCTTTTTTCTCTTTTCCATGAGTTCAAGGATTATCTCAGGAAGAATTGCCCTTTCACTTTTGAAATAAACACCATTCGGAGCTTTAATCTTTGTTTTCTCTTCTGTAAAGGTAAGTGGGTCTATGTTCATAGTCGCAATTATCGATGGATACAGACTTCTGAAATCAAAGAGGAGAACATAATCATATATGCCGTAAAGAGGTTCCCTCACGAGTCCTCCGATCACATGTTTTTTCTCGCCGCCCTTTACCGAAGGACAGACTATTCCCCTTTTTCTTGCTCTTCTGAGATACAGTGAATCAAAAGAGGCTATAGATCCCTTCACTCTATCTAACTGTAACCCCGTTATCCCTGCCATCTTTTTCGAAAACTCAATGAGCTTTTTTTCTTTGATGATATTGTAGACAAGTTCAGCATCTTTCCTGTTATACTCCACGAGTTTTTCCGGGTTTTTCTCAAGGATTTTATGGATATCTTTTTCTATTTCGATCTTTCTTTCCCCCAATACCTCAAAAGCAGCTGTATCAAGTTTATAATCCTCAAGCTTTAAGGCAAAGTCTCTCACAAGATACATCCCATCAAGTACCATCCTTCCATCGATGCTCACTCTCGAAGCTCTTATAAATGATCTCTCTGTTCTGAACTTTGTACCTCTTTCAGATCTTCCAAGATCGAATGTTATTTTATGTTTTGAGAATCTCTTTTCGAGATACTTAAAATCGAAGTCTATGACATTCCATCCCACTATAATATCCGGATCTTCCTCTATAATATATTTTTTAACTTCGATAAGAAGATCCTTTTCATCGGAGAGAGAAACAGCTCCTTCTACTTCCTTCTTCAGTATAAAACTCTTATACTTTCTACCGTCATAAAAACTCACACATACTACTTCTTGTGTTTCCTCATCCACCTCTATATCTATGGAAAGAACTCTGAGAGGAATATCCCCCTCAGAAGGGGAGAGATACGGGTCTTCATATACTCTATTGACTCTTTCTCCTTCTTTATATTCTCCATTTATATCTATAACTGCATATATGTCATGATCGAATAAAAACCGGTAAGCAAATTTTATATCGGCTTCATAACACTCTATATTATTTTTTTCAAACTCTCTTCTGAGTCTTTTGACATCAGAAGGCATATCTGTATATACTTTAACAACTTTTTCCTTGGAAAAATTCAAAAAATCTGTTTTTTCATACTCAAAATTCTCAATTTCCAATGCAGAGTTCAGATCTTTCTCTCTGATAAAGAAATAAGGTCTGTATTCCTTCAAACACAGAAAACTTTTTCCATTCTCCAGCCTACCATATAACTCAACAAACACTTTATTCCCTTTTATGTCATATGTGGGATGAACTATAAAACCCTTCATCAATACTAATTCTCATCATAATTTTTATAGATATCCTCCGAACACCATCATAAACAATATAAGTTTTGAGATTGAGATATCTATATAAAAGGTCTTAGGAAGTATGGATCAGATCTGGATACGCTATAGAGAAAATAGAGTGGACATTATTCAGAAATAATAATGTACAGGAGGGATATACATGATAAAACCGTATTACGAAAGAGATAATTTCAAGCTCTATCTTGGCAACTGTCTTGAGATCCTCAAAGAAATACAGGAAAAGGTGGATATGATATTTGCCGATCCTCCTTACAATCTTTCCAATAATGGTTTCACATGCCACTCAGGAAAGAGAGCCTCTGTAAACAAGGGAGAATGGGACGTGAGCAGAGGCATCGAGGAAGATTTTAATTTTCATCTCCAGTGGATAAAAGCATGCAGAGAAGTTTTAAAATCAAATGGAACAATATGGATCAGCGGTACATACCATTCCATATATGCATGTGGATACGCTCTGCAGATTCTTGGATATAAGATATTGAATGATATTGCATGGTTCAAACCAAATGCTCCACCAAATTTAAGCTGTCGATACTTTACGGCAAGTCATGAAACGCTCATATGGGCGATAAAAGATCCAGAAGCAAAACATACATTTAATTACAAACTCATGAAAGAAGGAGACTGGCCTGAAGATTTTATCAAAAAAGAGAAGAGTCAGATGAGATCTGTCTGGGCAATACCAGCTCCAAAACCCGAAGAAAAGAAATACGGAAAGCATCCAACACAGAAACCTTTTTTGCTTTTAAAAAGGATCATTCTGGCAAGTACGAATGAAGGGGACCTTATACTTGATCCCTTTACAGGAAGCTCTACCACAGGACTGGTGGCGTATAAATACAATAGAAGATTCATAGGAATCGATAGTAAAAAGGAGTATCTTGATCTCTCTATAAAGAGATTTGAGGATTTGAGAGGAGGAGATATATGAAAATTGCATTTGTAATATATAATGGAATGACAGCTCTCGATTTTATCGGTTTTTATGATCCGGTGACACGTTTAAGAGATATTGAATGGGATGTGTGTGCGTTATCTGAGGAAGTTCATGATATCAATGGTCTTTGTTTTGTACCCACAAAAGTTTCACCGAATCTTGGAGATTATGATATGTTGTTTGTGCCAGGGGGATATGGTTCCAGAAAACTGATCAACAGTAAGGAGTTTATAGAATGGCTCAAGACAGGAAAGAACTGTAAACTGAAAGTTTCCGTGTGCACAGGAGCTTTGTTGTTTGGAGCTGCAGGTTTTTTGAAAGGAAAAAAAGCTACCACACATAGAAAAGCTTTTGAGGAGTTGAGTAAATTCTGCTCAGTTGTTGACAGAAGAATAGTTGATGAGGGAGATGTAATAACTGCAAGGGGAGTCACTTCCTCCATAGATCTCGGTCTTTATATCTGTGAAAAGTTAGCTGGTCGTAAAGTCATGGAAGAGATCAGAGAACAGATGGATTACTCTTTCTCACCTGAATTGTTATGAGAGGAGACTAAAATTTTATATCTCTGGACATTATCACTTTTTGAATTATGGGACTATTGTTGTTCCAGTTTTTCCATCTATTGCTTCCTTTGCTTTCTCCAAGGATGCTACTATCGCCTTTTTGCCCTTCGCTTCCTCAATAAATCTGATACAGGCTAAGATCTTCGGTCCCATACTCCCTGCCAGAAAATGTCCTTCTTCAAGGTATTTTTTAGCCTCTGCAACACTCATTTTTAATATGGGCTTCTGATTTTCTTTCCCATAGTTAAGATAAACATACTCTATATCTGTTAGAATCAGAAATATCTCCGCATTAACAGCTTCAGCAAGTCTTTCACCTGCTTTGTCCTTGTCTATAACACCGTTAAGACCCAGCAGAATTCCTTCATCTTTTTCCATAACAGGAATTCCTCCCCCTCCTGAAGCTATCACTATCGTCCCGGAATCCACGAGGGATCTTATGGCCTCTGTCTCTGCTATTCTTATTGGATCGGGAGAGGGAACAACTCTTCTGAAAGGCTTATCTCCATTCGGCTTTACTCTTTTGATAACATGTCCTGCCATCTTTTTCTCTTTGTACATTTTTCCGGGAGGAGGATTGATTATATATCCTTCTTTTTCAAGTTTTTTTGCTTCTTCCTCACTTAGATACTCACCAACAGGTTTTGAGGGGTCTTCAAAATCGGGATCGTCATTTGAGACAACTACCTGTGTTATCACCGTAGCCACAGGTATATTCATTTTTTCCTTGGTGAGCATATTCTGGAGTGTTTGCTGGATCATATATCCAATCTGTCCCTGTGTCATTGCACCAACAACATCCATCGGCATCGGAGGGACTTTTTTCTTCGCCATCTCCTGCTGTATCATTAAGTTCCCTGATTGGGGACCATTACCATGTGTGATAACAACATTATAGCCCTCTTTGATAAGTTTCATTATCACATTACATGCTGTTTCAATATTTCTGAACTGTTCCTCACAGGTTCCTCTCTCCTCGCGTTTTTTGATCGCATTCCCTCCGAGAGCAACTACGATCCTTTTACTCATAACAGAGATATAAAACAGCATTTTTATATTTTTCTGCTTTGACCTCCCAGAACCCTTTATTCTTCTTCCTTCTCTGTTTTTCTGAGGGGTGCAAAAATAGCGTATCTATCCTTACACTCCAGCTCATCCACCACCCTTCTTACAATCATATTGAGAGGATCGGGCATGGAAGGCACTCTTTCATCTATATCCTTAAAACTTTTAAATTCTCCCTTTTTCCGTTCTTCGAGTATGGATTTCATCAATTTTTTCCCAACACCAGGAAGAAGCTCCAGCTGATGAAATCTTATTGATATGGGCCTGGCGTTATTGAAGAATTTGACAAACTCTTCCTCATTTTTCTTCACTATCTCCTCAACAACATAGGGAAGCTCAGCCTTTGCGGTGGATGTCAGTTCATTGTACGATAATCTTTTTTTGATATGTGTTATCTTATCTCTCTGCCCCTTTCCAATAAAGATCCTTTCATAGACCTCCAGCTCTGTCTTTGGAACTACCTCCAGTAATGAAAAGTATTTTTCTCCTATCACCTGTGCTACCGGTGTTTTTGATCTTTTCATCCCTCCAGAGATATACCCCTCAGGTAGATAATCAAGTACATAAGCATAATTTTCATAGATTTTTTTCATTTTATCACTTGTATTTTTTAACTATTTCAAGAATTTTCTCTGTTTCCTCATCATTTAAAATATGTCTTTCTTTTGCGTATATGACCCCAAGATCGTATTTATCTTCCGGAAGTATATCTACTATTTTCACAGCGATATCGGAGGGGATACCGATCTGCAGAAGTTCTTCCTTTAACTTTCTGGCACTCTTCAGATCAAGTTTACAGAACTTCATCAGATGGTCTAAAGCTATTCCCTGCTCATAAAGCAATTCTCCAGTTTCTTTTCTTTTTTCCAGTATTTCCTTTGCTTCTGGAAGTGTTAAATTAGTTTCTTCAAGTTTCTTTTTCCCCAACATATTATATCTCCTGTTTTCTAAGGTGTTCGGGTCTGGAGATTATGATCTTCTCCTTCTTTTTGTCCCTGATCTTTACAAGATAGGAGTTTCCTCTTTTTCCCACAATTGTACCTGTCAATCCATGAAACTTCGGGTGTGGCATTCCCCTGTGAATGGACGGCTCAAGAACTAAATGCACCTTGTCTCCATTGTTATAATTTACCAGAAGCCTTGATATAATATTCAAATTTTTATCTCTATACCTTTTCGTAAGCTTTCCTCTGCTTTTTGTTCTGAATCCTCTTGATCTTTCCATTTCCTCACCTATCATGAATTTTTATTACATCTAAAGCTATACATTTCAAATCTTTTTGAACAACGGAAGATATGCTCGGTTTTGTTCTTCCATTGTCCCCTGTGATCAGTTCCTTTACATAAAGTCCGCTTTCACAGCAGATCTTTAAGCAGTTACTATTTTCCTTTTCCACTTTATAAATCTTTCTGATTCTCACTCTATCTGCTCTTCTATGTCTGACTCTTTCAGGAGTTCTCTGTCTTATCTCAGTTATCTCTCTTATTCTTTTGAGATCCTCATCAGATATTTCCTGGTTCAGGTATGCGAGGTATGTCTTTTTGAACTTCTCATTTTTCAATCTTATAACTTCTCTATTATTGCTGTACTCCAGTTCCCTCACCTTGACTCTTTCATCTCTGTTTATCTCTTCCTCTATCTTTTTGAGGTCAAGTGTTCTTATCCTGGGATCGATAATCTCTATGACAAAAGGTCTTCCATCTCCAAGCATCCTTGCGTCTATATCCTCCCTTCCCGCCCCATGAAATTTTTCATCTTCTCCCTTTGTGTATTTTAAAAAAACCTTTCCTATAATCTCCTCAACACTTGTTTCATACATCTTACCCTTAAAATTGCAGTATGGGCATCCCTTCCCCTTGCATTTCCTGCAGTACCACTTTGTCTGGGGTATACCTCTAACAAGTTTATTGTATCTTCCTTTTATATACAATGGATTGTTCTGGGGTATTACTTTAAATCTTTCAAGATCAAAGAGAAAAGTGACATCAGGATCTTTTAGTTCTACCGGTCTGTTGAATTTTTCCTTCAATTTTTTACGTAAAATTGATAACAGCTCTCTTTTTAAACTTTTTTCTTCAGATAAATTTAGTGTTTCCATAATTTTTCTTTCTTTATCAAGAATCTTCTGATCAAGTTTCACTCCAATATTAAAATTGAAAAACTCTTTATCATAACTAAAATCAAGAAGTTCATCAATTTTTTCAAAAATACCCCCACATAACTCACATTTCTGAGGCTCTCCCTCAAGCCCAAGCCTTTTTAAACATGATCTGCATAATCTATACATAGTACCTGATAGGAAAATCAGATTAAAAAAGGTGAGTTTATGGAAGAAGATTATCTGAAACTCCTGGACAAAGCATGGGAAAACCTTCCCGAAAGGATCCATACGGATGAGAGGTTTGAGATGCCCACGGCAGATGTTGTGATAGCGGGAAACAGAACACTGATCAGAAACTTCGGGGAGATAGCCACAAAGTTGAACAGAAAGCCTGAGCACATAATGAAGTTCCTGCTCAAAGAACTTGCTACTTCAGGAGAGATTATTGGAAACAAGGCAGAATTTCAGGGAAAATTCACGATGTGGCTTATAAATCAGAAAATAGAGTTATATGCAAGAAACTATGTTATCTGTCCCGAGTGTGGAAAGCCAGATACCACAATAATAAAAGAGGGGAGGGTGCATCTGCTTAAATGCGGAGCCTGTGGAGCCAGACATCCAATAAAGCGGTGAATATGGAAGTATTTATAAAAATATACAAAACAGGAGGAGATCTCCTCATAGCTGTCTGCGATAAGGATCTTCTTGGAAAGAGATTCATGTTTAATGATATTATGTTTGAGGTAAAGGAAAGCTTCTATGGAGGAGAAAAGAAGGATATAGAGGAGATAAGATCAATCCTCGAAAAGGCAACGATATTAAATTTAGTGGGAAATGAGACTGTTAAAAAATGTATTGAATGGGGATTCATAAAAAAGGAAAATGTTATAAAGATAGGAGAAACAGTTCATGCTCAGATGGTGAAGGTATGAGATGCTGTATCTGCGGAAAGGAAACAGAGATATTAAAAAAAGGAATGTGTGAATCCTGTTTTTCAAAGGAGATGTCCTCATTTTCCATAGATAATGTCATAAAACTTAAGGTATGCAAACACTGTGGAGCTTTTTATCTCAATAAATGGGAGCATGGAACGATAAGGGAAACGGTAACAAAAACAATCTTACATCATCTGAAACCTAAAAAAGAGTTTGAGATAGTTGATAGGATAGAGGATATAGAAAAAGATCAGATACAGATTGAGTTTTTCTGTAGAGAGGACAAAATAAAAGTAAATATCAATCTTCTTCATATGGATGAGTTTGTGATCAGAGAAAAACTCTTCACAGAGATAGTTTTTGATTACACAACATGTCCAACATGCTCCAGAATCCATGGAGGATACTATGAAGCCATCGTGCAGATCAGAAGAGAGGACAGTATACTCGATCAGAAAGAGAGGGAGGAGATCATGGAGGCAATAGAAGAGATCAGTGATGAAAACGCAGTTTCGAAGATAGTAAATAAAAAAGAAGGAATTGATTTCTACTTTATATCAAAAAAAACAGCTTTAAAAACGATAGAATCACTGAGAGCAAAATATAGTGGTAAAATAAAAAAGAGCTTTGAAACATGCGGGGGAGATAAAACGAGAGTTGTATCTGTTCTTAAACTTCCGAAATATAAAAAAGGAATGCTTATAGAGCACAAAAATGAGATCTTTTATGTGGAAGGAGCAAGAAAGTCCTTAGAGCTAAGAACTTTATCAGGAGAAAGAAAAAGATTTTTATGGAAGAATATAAACATGAAAGAGTTTAAAATTTTAAAAGATCCGGAGTTTGAGGATATCATGATAACAGAGATAACTCCCGAGAGAGTACAGATCATGTCTTTAAAGAATTATGAAACCTCCTATATAAAAAGAGACAAGATACCAAAAAACATAAAAATAGAGGTTAAAAAAGAGTATAGAGCAATTAGAAGAGAAGATAAACTTGAAATATGGTGGGACTATGGATATTGAGGAGAAGATAAAACTGGTAAATAGAGTTCCAACAGAAGAGGTAATAACACAGGAAGAACTGAGAAATATATTTGAAACAAATGATTCTCCCTTAGCATATCAGGGATTTGAGCCTTCAGGACTGGCACATCTCGGTACAGGGCTTGTTACAGCTTTAAAAACAATTGATATGATAAATGCTGGAATAAAATTTATTTTATTCCTTGCAGACTGGCATGCATGGATAAATGAAAAGATGAGTGGAAATATGGAGCTCATCAGAAAATCTGGAGAGTATCTGAAAGAGGTGTGGATATCCCTTGGAGTGGATAAAAGAAAGGTGAAGTTTATATGGGCATCCGATCTCTGCAGTGATCTTTCCTACTGGGAGAAGGTGATAAGGATAACAAAAAGCACAACGATCGCAAGAATGACAAGATGCCTCACGATAATGGGAAGAAAAGAGGGAGAGATGCAGAATGTTGCCCAGTACATATATCCCGCAATGCAGGCTTCAGATATACTTCAGATGGATCTCGATATAGCATGTGCGGGAATGGATCAGAGAAAGGCTCATATGCTTGTGAGAGAGATGAGTGAAAAATTAAAGCTCAAAAAGCCAACCTGTGTCCATTATCATCTCCTTATGGGATTAACAGGGCCAAAAGCATCTGGATTTGATAAAGATTCAAAGATTGATATTTCAATAAGCTCCAAGATGAGTAAATCCTCCCCAAAAGCCAATATTTTTGTCCATGACTCAGAGGAAGAGATAAAAGAAAAGATAAAAGATGCATACTGTCCTGCAAAGATTACAGAGAATAATCCGATCCTGGAAATAGCTGAATACATTATCTTCAGGGGAGAGGAGAAGGAATTTACAGTACACAGACCAGAAAAATTTGGAGGAGATGTGACATTCTGGTGTTATACAGAGTTAGAAGATGCATTCAGGAAAGGTGAGCTTCACCCCTTAGATCTTAAAAACTCTGTAGCAGAGACCCTTATAGATATACTGGAACCATGCAGAAAACATTTCAAAAATAAGAAAGAGATTATAGAGGTTCTTCTGAAGGGCGTGTCCAGATAGATTACTTTGTGAGTCCTGCCGTAACGCTCCCCGAATATCTGAAAACAAATATTATTATACCAAAGAACGAGATTGCAACTACAGAGAGAGCTATGATGTGGGGGGAAGAATATCCAGAAGTTTTTCCAATCCTTCATTCTTTTCCCTCTTCTATTCTCTCTTCATAAAAAATAGTACCTCCCTTTAAAAAGTTTACTGTTCAGAACTTAAAAATCATAATAATATACTATAAGTTGATTATATTGTTAAGGGATTGCCAATGTTTTTATGTTTCTTTGCAGAGTTTCTTTGATGTTTAAAGATGTTCCGATCATCAGAGGAGATATGATAATAGAGAAAGCTTTCAGAAGAGCCTCAAAAATAAATTTTCCTGATAAAAAAATACCATTCGAGATTAAGATCAGAGAGAAAGAAATGGCAAGGGTAGAGGTAGCATCTCAGGTGATAAACTCCATGCTTGAGAAAGTTGTAAAGAGGTATCCTTCTTTTGAGTATCTCGATCCCTTTTACAGGGAGATGGTAGATATCACAGTGAGCTTAGACGAATTAAAGCATAACATAGGAGCTCTAAGCTGGGCAATGAAAACAATTCAGAGGATAAAAAATGAAACAATAAGGAAGATGAAAAGAACAAAAAGTATAGATCGACTGGACAAACTCAGAAGAGAGGCTTATGGTAGATATATCTCAGTTCTAAAAAAGATTGGGAAAAATATGGAGTTCTTAAACAACGCAAGAGAAAAACTAAAGCAGATACCTGAGGTAAAATCGTGTTACACAATAGTCATTGCAGGGATGCCCAATGTGGGTAAATCTACAGTACTCCACGCTCTTACAGGTGCAGAGCCGGAGGTGCAGACATATCCATTCACCACCAAGGGAATAAATATAGGATATTTTGAATATAAACATAATGATATACAGGTTATAGATACCCCTGGGCTTCTGGATAGAAGGTTTGAGGAGAGAAATGAGATAGAGCTGAAAGCTGTTTTAGCACTTCGACATTTAGCAGATCTTATCATATTCATCATTGATCCATCAGAAACATGTGGATACTCTCTTGAAGAACAGTTCAGTCTCTTAGAGGATATTAAAAATATGGAAATACCGTTAATTGTATGTCAGAACAAATCGGATCTCAGGTACATAGAGAATGTAAAAATAAAAATATCAGCAAAGAGTGGGGATATAGATTCCCTTAAAAGAGAAGTTTTTAAAAGGCTGGATGTAGAGTTAGATCAGTGATTCCATGTACAGAAGGATACTTGTGGCAATGGACAGTTCAGACATGGCAAAAAAAGCGCTTGACAGAGCTGTGAAGTTAGCACAGTTAACAGATTCTGAGATTTATGTTGTGACTGTAATGAAGGAAAAATCATCACATGAGACTGCAAAGGCAGAAAGAATAATAAAGGAGGCAGAAGATTATATAAACTCTCAGGGACTGAATGCAGAGACATTTATAAAAGAGGGCGAGCCACCGGATGAGATTGTTTTCCTGGCAATGAAAAAAGAGATAGATCTTATAGTTCTTGGATCAAGAGGAGAGACAGGTGTAAGAAGGATTCTCATAGGAAGCACAGCTCAGGAAGTTATAAGATTTGCAGAATGTTCTGTTCTTGTGGTAAAATAGGTGCTTTCATGATCATAGGAGTTGTTCCCACAGGTAAAATTGGTTCGAAAGAAAAATTTCTTGAAAGTTTGATGAAAGGAGTAGAAAAATCATTTAAAAAGTCCAATATTAAAGTATCCTGTCAGATGATACCAAAAAAGACATTAAATATACCAAAACTTGCATACAACGAAACAGTGGGTAAATATCTTACTCAACCCTTCTTTGATCTCGGAATGGAGATGAAAAATAAAGCTGAGAAAGTTTTAAATGAAGAAATAAAGAAAGTTCTGGTATTGACAGATGTGGAGATCTATGATCCTCCATATATAGAACTTTATGGACAGGCAAATGATTCCATTGCTCTTGTTTCAGTATTCAGATTGAAAAACAAGGCCACAAACACAAAACTACTGGAGAGAACAATAAAGGAAGCTGTCCATGAACTGGGACATACCTTTGGACTCAAGCACTGCAGGGAAAAAGAATGTGTAATGAACTTTTCTCTGAATGAGTATGATATAGATGATAAAACACAGTTTTTCTGCAAAGAATGCTCCAAAATTCTTGAGGCAAATGGAAGAGAAACATGGACGTCATGGGACTGGGCAAAGGTGTAATGGATAAATTTTTATCCTCTCAGAATAAGGAATATCAATGAAGTTTGCTAAAAGAGTAGTGGATATAGCAAAAAAAGATGGATTATTAGGAAAAAATGTGAAATTGGAGAAAAATATATGCGTTCTGTGTAAAGGATCAAGAATGTTATGCGGAAGATCAAGATGTCCTATTCTTATCAATTTAAATTTTCATTCTAAATATAAATTGCTGGATAAGACAGAATTAAATGGAAGTTCTCCTCCAAGTGTTTTTATAGGAAGAATTGGGTATCCAAATGTCTATATAGGGCCAATGATACCTCCTGAGGTGGGAGATACATCGATAATAGATACTCCGGAAAGATGGTTCGGGAAGAGCATTGAAGAGATAGTGGATTTCAGAGTAAAACTTGTCAGAGGAATGTACAGAACAAATATAAAAGACAGAAACAAGATGATAGAACTCACAAGAGAGATAGCACTCTCAAAAAAGCCCGTGGATTCAGAGATGATTCTCTCAAAAAAGCCAAGAAGGCAGATAGTGATGAGTGATGAAGTTCAGCCCTTTGGTGCCTCGGCTCCTCTGAGGGATTTATCAATAGACAACACATACTGGGACAGGAAAATGGAGAAATGTTACTATGATACAGATTTAAAAGCAAAAGAAGCCATATGTTTTCTGTATAAGGAGAAAGTTCCTGTTTCCTCTATTCAGAAGGCTTTCAGTGTTGGTGCTTTTGGAATAGAGAAAAACAGAAAGCTTGTACCCACAAGGTGGAGTATCACAGCCATTGACGATATGCTGAGCAAGGAACTTATGGAAAATGTGAGGAGGTACCCTGTTATAAATGAGTACAGAGTCTATGAGTCCGAGTTTCTGGATAACAGATTCGAGATTCTGATGCTTCCCCAGGCATGGAGTTATGAATCAATGGAGACATGGTATCCCGGAACATTATGGAATCAGAATCCTGAGAGCTTTGTCCTGTACTCTGATTTTGAGAGTTATAAAGGAAGAACTACATATGCCAGAATAGGAGGGTGTTATTACTCTGCAAGATTGGCTGTTTTAGAGGCACTGGAAAAAGAGAGAAGACAGGCTACTGTCATTGTGATGAGAGAGGCACATCCAGGGTATATAATGCCCGTGGGTGTATGGCATGTGAGAGAAAATGTCAGAAACGCCATGAGAAATAAACCTTTAAAATTCAATACACTTGAAGAGGCTCTTTTGAGGATCGCAGAGAGATTTGAAATTTCAATAGATTTCTGGATAGAAAATTCAGAAATTTTGAAAGAGGTTTTTGCTCAGAAAAAGCTTACTCAGTGGATTTAATTATCCTTACCTTTGCTATTTTTTTCTCATCCATCTTCTCTATGATAAACTTGGTATTTTCATACTCAACTTCTTCTCCTTCCTCAGGTACCTTGTCGAGAGCATCCATCATAAATCCTGCTAGAGTGTCAAAAGGGTCGTTGGGAAGGTCCAGACCCAGCTTTTCATTGATCTCATCTATTGTTAATCGTGCATCCACAATTGCTGTATTCTTATTCAGATATGTGATCTCGTCCTCTGCTATATCATACTCATCGAAGATCTCACCGACTATCTCCTCTATGAGATCTTCCAAGGTCACCAGTCCCACCACTTCTCCATATTCTCCTATAACGATAGCCATATGAACTCTTTTTTTCTGCATCTCTCTCAGAAGATCGTCAGCTCTTTTTGTTTCAGGTATGAAATATGCTTCTCTCTTAATTTTATCTGCTGTTATATTGAAGTTCCCATTTTTAAGGTATTTAAGAAGATCTTTCACATACAGTATCCCTGTGATATTGTCTATTCTATCCTCATATACGGGAAGTCTGGAGTATCCTGCCTTTATCGCCTTGTTCAGGACTTCTTTTATATTTTCGTCAGCATCCACACACACCATATCGATCCTTGGAACCATTATATCCTTGACCCGCGTGTCCCCAAACTCAAATATACTCGTTATCATCTCCTTTTCATCTTCTTCTATTGTTCCTTCATTCTCACTGACATCTATAAGTGTTCTTATCTCTTCTTCAGTAAAAGTTGGAGAGCTTTTAATGTTTTTTCCGAGAAAAATACGTGATATCCCACTAAAAGCCAAACTTATGGGGTAGAATACCTTTGATAAGAAGTCAAGGAGGGGTGCAACAGATATAGACAGAGATTCAGCCTTTCTTATGGCGTAGCTTTTTGGTGTTATCTCCCCAAAAACGAGAATCAGAAATGTCATCACACCGACGGCGACACCTACTCCCTTATTTCCAAAGAAATCTATGGCAAGAGATGTGGCTATTGAAGATGCAGAGATATTGACCAGATTATTCCCGATCAAAATTGTTGTAAGAGTCTTTTCTGGATTATTTTTTAATTTTTCAAGAGTTTCAGCCTTTTTATTTCCATTATTCACCATAGATTTAACTTTCAGGAGATCTATATGAGTGAATGCGGTCTCAGCACTAGAGAAAAAGGCTGATAAAAACAACAGTACTACCAAAGATATTATTTCCAACAAAATTTTCTCAGTAAGCAATTGAGATCAAACTCCGACATAATTTCATTGCTTCTATCTTATCTTTTCTCTTTAAAAAGATTTTGGTATACGAGGATGTATTCCACAAAAACTTTATATACACTCCTGAATACGTTCCTGGTATATATGTTTTTTTGTGATCTGAAGATCTGTTATGTAAAATGGCATGAGACAGAGTATCAATAGTGTATAAATAATAAATTTTATTCAGAAGTTTTGGCTTATAGGTCAATCTCTCAGCCTGATCAAAAAAGTTAATCCATTTTTCTCTCTTTTTATCAGTTCTTTATTTTCCAACTCTCTTACAATTCTGCATATTTTGAATTTACTGAATCCAGAAATTCTTGAAAGCTCCTAAATCAATAATAACAGATCTGTCTTCCTCCTCAGCACTTATTTTCTTACCCATACCATTACCTGGTGCTATTTTATCTGAATATTTTATAAACTTTTCTATAGTTGCAATAAAATTTGCAACTATTTATAAATAGCTGCAGGAAATTGAGGGAAAATTATTTATATTGTTGCAAGTTATATTATTATAGGTGATAGGATGAAAAAGAAGAGAAAAATATGGGGAACTCTGACGGCACTTTTCATCGTCGTTAGTATTGTGATGGTAAGTTTGCCTGCTGAGAAGAACGATAAGAATATCAATAAAAATGACTGCGGATGCAGCTGTAATGAAGCACCAACGCAAGGAAGACCACTGAACTACTATGATATCTTGGAAAAAACGAAGGGCTGGGAACAAGATGTAGCTCTATTGGAAAAAGAGATACAGGAGAAAAGAGAAGAGCTATATAACCTATACGAGAAAGGAAAAAATGGAGAAGGAACAATAGATAAAATTCAAAAACTTAGATCTGAGATAGAAAAATTAGAAAACGAATACTGGTACAAAAAAGAAGTTCTCTTTGAAATAGAGGTGATAAAAAAATACACAGAATTACAAAGTGATGGAACACTGAAGATAGTAAGAGAATCATTACCTGAAATTGATAATTTAGACTTTGAAATAGCATTTAACAGGAATGGCTCTCAGTTTATGGGAGAAAAAAGAATACAAAAAGAAGCAGAAATATACGATTTGCTTGAAAGAGCAAAAAAGGGAGAAGATGTATGGAACGAAATACAAAGACTCGAAAGCGAGATTTCTTCTATAGAAGAAAAGGAATGGAAGTATAGAAGAGAATATCTCAGAAGGAGAATGCTCAAAGCTGCTCTTGAGACTCCAACACCTACATGGACATGGTACTGTTTTGATTTTCAATGTGATGACAAAACAACTCCTCTCCAAAGAGGAAGCCATTATTTGAGCTACTGGAGGCCAATAAAAGTGTGGATAGGAATGTATGATGGCCCAAATCCAAATACATCTAATTTTCTTGGAGAGACATGCAGTACTTATTTTACTACCGATATGGACTATTATTGGGAGCTCGCGAAAGAAAAAAAGCCCAATCTTGTTTCTATCCAAGTAAAGTGGTTTTATCTAGCTAGAGCACCATACGATGACGGGAAAGATCATGATATAATCTGGGGAAAGAATAAAAATGCACAGCGGGAGTGGTCATATGCAGGATATGCAGATTATACTACAACACATAAAAGTAATGGGTACTATGGAATTGGCACACCCTGTGCTAATAAAATGGTATGTTGTTACAATGGAGGCTGCCACTGGTGTAATGATCACTGTAATGGCTGTTTTGCTTGTGATCCTAGCGCTCATCAGCATTTCGTAGCACAAAACCCATAACTTTTTATTTTTTTATATTTTGGAGGTAGATAAATGAAAATAAACTTCAAATCCATGAAAAGAGAATACAAAATTTTATTGATAGTGCTCACCGGACTTTTGTTATCGCTTTTGATACCTTTTTCAACTCTCTATGTATATTCAGTAATAGAAGATAGAAACATTATGGTAATACGTCTACAATCTCTTCCGGAGATAGAAGACATCAATTACCAGATAGCGTATTATAAGCATGATCTCATAGGAGAACAAATAGTGATGCAGAAAGAACCGGAAATAAGAAGATTATTAGAAGATGCAAAAAAAGGTAACGATGTCTGGGATGAGATCATAGAGCTTGAAAAAGAAATCGAGTCCATGTGGAAACAAACATGGGAATGCGGAGAGGAATACCAAAGATTGATTTGGATCAGATATCTGAAAGAAGAAGAAATACAAATTTTTGGACTTTCGAAGATGAAAATAGATGGATTATTTGTATTCGTTTCATATCCGCAGGAATACAATTTAGAATCTAGACTACACGATGCTGAGAAGGAAATGGAAAGGTTAGAAGAGGAACTAAAAGAAAAAAAAGAAGAGTTGTATGTACTGTATGAAAGAGGAAAGAAAGGAGAGAGAGTAGTGGATGATATCATGACACTCAGATCAGAAATAGCCGAGCTACAAAAACAGTATGATAACAACAGAAGCATGTATCTTGAGATAAAAGTAATGTTCGATACTGCCTTCATTGTGATTTAGGTGATAGGATGAACAGGAAAATAATGAGTTTGGTCATCATTTCAATGATGATGATTGTTGTACTGAATGTAGTTTTCGCAGATAAAGAAGAATGCTCATGTAATCCTCAGCCACCAGCCAGTGTGAGAAGAGAAAACATAGAAGGAAACGTACAGCCCTTGGGAGAATGTATGAGGTATCATATAGAGAAAAGTTGTGGACCAAAGTATTATGATAAAGGATATATGGTCAACTGTTGGAAAACTGTTGATCCTAATGTTATGTTCGTTACATGGAATTGGCACTGGTACAGAGATTGTGAGAAGTGGGGAGTTTGGTATGATATTTGTTTACATCGAGAATTATACAGAGATTATCTGGGAAGTTTTAAAGAAGACGGCTGGGAGTATGTACATGACTACTGTAGCACATGTTATTGTGTTTGTCTACCCTAATGTTGTTCTTAAAAGGAGAGTTATAACATAGAGATGAATACTATGAAAGAACAGAGAAAAGCAATAAAAAGCTTGTTTTCCAGAGAAAATATAGAGTACAGTATTATTTTTATTTTTCTATCTATTATCTTTTTCTATTATTTCCGTGGACCGTTACTGGACATATATTCAAAGACAGAAATAGCAAAAGAAATAAGTTCTCCTATAATAATCCCATCAAATGTTGGAGAGTTCTTATACTGGCTGATATTTGCATCGGTATTTACACCGTATATAACCTTTATTTATAAAAGAAAATATGAAATATTTTTCTTAGGCTTCTTTATTCCTTCTTTAATTGTTTATATCTATACCTTTTTAACAGTGGGAATACATTTAGATGCTATCTATATAGAATGGTCATTCTGGAATTTAATCTCTTGTTTTACCCTGATCTGCCTTTTACGAAGATCTGTAACGTTTAAAGAGGATTTAGTAAGTATTGTATTCTTTGTTTCTCTCAATGAAATTTTATTTTTGTTAGTATTAACCTATCTCACTGATTATCATCCTTCCTCTGATCTCTTAAGTTATATAACTTTCACATTTTTTGCATCTGCATATCTGATCCTTCTCTTATTCGCAGTAGAAAAAATCGCAAAGGTAAAAATTTTCAGACATATGAAAGTATTAAAAAAGGTGAATAAAGATGAATAAAAAACTTTATGTGGGATTTATTCTGATACTTTTGATATTCCTCCCTGTAAGTATAAACTCTAATGAACTACCAGAGATC
>Ga0190304_1000294_pt1 | contig 23485 bp, 26 predicted proteins | sample 48700712_MG_FD_161670 | JGI IMG/M metagenome (GOLD analysis project Ga0190304, IMG submission 161670) | Hydrothermal vent sediment bacterial communities from Southern Trench, Guaymas Basin, Mexico - 4870-07-1--2_MG | ecosystem: Environmental > Aquatic > Marine > Hydrothermal vents > Sediment ...
ACAGATCTACCCCTCCTCAACAAATGGCAGGGAATAGCATTTTATAGTTTGCAACACCTGGTGCATCCCTCTTATATCTATTAACAGAAATCTGTATATAAAATTTTGGAGATATTTGCTAGTATATCTATCAGCAAGATTTTTAATCTAACTTACAATACCCTACAGCATGGTTGAGGTTGCACCTTTTAGAGGAATACTATACAACAAGGACACAGTGGAGAAACTTGATGATGTCATGTCTCCACCCTATGATATAATATCACCAGAGATGCAGGAACAACTCTATGCAAAGAACAAGTACAACGTTGTTCGATTGATTTTAGGGAAGATTTTACCTGGAGACAATGATAAAGATAATCGATATATAAGAGCAAGAAAATTCCTTGAAGAATGGCTTGAGAGGAAAATACTGGTGGAATCAGAAAATCCGAGCATATATCCATACAAAATTGAATACGAACTGGATGGAAATAAAAAGACAATGAATGGTTTTTTTGTTCTTTTAAAGCTGGATCACGATTACAGGATGGTAAAGGCACATGAGAGAACTCTCTCCAAACCAAAGGAAGATCGTTTAAATCTTATGAGGGCAACAAAGGCAAATCTGGAACCCATAGAGTTATTATATATAGATGAGAAGGATGAGATTAGAAAACTTATGGATTCTTGCATAAATGAACCGGAGATCGATGTTGTTGGTTATGATGGATTTCGCCACAGATTGTGGAGAATAGATGACGAGAAAATCGTTTCAAGAATTAAAGAGAAGCTGAGTAATGAAATACTCTTTATAGCCGATGGTCATCATCGTTATCAAACGGCAATAAATTATGCCAAAGAGGTTAATGTAGGAGAAAATGATCCTGCAAATTATATAATGGTTGTACTTGCAAATATGTTTGATGAGGGTCTATCCATACTACCGACTCACAGACTCATAAAGAAGGATATAAATCTGGATAATATTATAGAGAAAGCCAGAGAATATTTTGATATAGAGACGTACAATCTTTCAGCTGATAACATCAAAGAGAAGGCAAAAGATATTCTTGACTCAATAAAAACAGATAGCGAACACAAGTTTTTCGTCTATCACAAAAAGGGATGTTACATACTTACTCTTAAAGATACCAGTATAATGGATAGACTTGCACCTGATAGGTCAAAGGTCTGGAGAAACCTCGATGTATCTATTCTGCACAAGACATTCCTCGAAAAAATCATGGGGATCAACGAGACCAATCTTGAAGATCATGTTAAGTACACGAGAGATACCATCGAGGCTCTAAATGTGGTAGACGAAGAAAAATTCGTTATGTCAATAATAATGAATCCAACAAAGATAGAAGAAATCAAGGCAGTTGCAGAGGCTGGAGAGCACATGCCACAGAAATCCACGTACTTCTTACCAAAACTGCTTTCTGGTCTGGTTATGCGCAGGATATAAAAATCCCATAAACATTAGAGGTATGGATGCACTCAAATATTGAGAAGCTGTATGCTAGTATTGATGATCTCTTTTCTAAAGAAGAGTTTTTGAAAGAGATAGAAAAAAGGAAAAAAGAGGTTGATGGGCTTCTTGATGATGAATCTATTGCTCTTCTCATTCTGGACGAAATGGGGAGGCATAAAAAACACATAACAGCCATTTCTGATTTAAAGGAAAATGAGGAGTGTACAGTCTTTGGTAAGGTTATAGCCATAGACAAACCTGTTGAGTTTTCCAGACAAAATGGTTCTAAAGGCAGAGTGGTGAATCTATCAATAAAGGATAACACAGGATGCTGTACCCTTGTTTTATGGGATGATGATGTAGATCTTGTTGGAGATGCAATTCAAATAGGTACGATGGTCAAAGTTGTAAATGGCTATACAAAAAGAAGGAACAATGAGATAGAAATAAATGTTGGAAAGTGGGGATCCATTGAGATAGAGCCTGAGGATGCTCCAAAAATAGTGGAAAAAGATGAGAATCTGATAGAAGGTACATTGATTAAAAAAGAGCCAACTAGAGCATTTTTCAATGATAACGGAGAGTTTGACTTTGTGAGAGATATTTGGTTGAAGATCAGTGAGGAGACAAAAAAAATAACGGTATGGGGAGAACATACAAAGACCATTCAATCAATTAATGTTGGAGAGACTATCCTAATCAGAGACTTCTACAAAAAGAATGGCGACATACATGTAAACAGTCATAGCACTATAACTACCAAATCTTAATAAACAGCATTTTCTTTATCATATGGGGAATTTAAATGGAGGAGACTCTAATTGAAAATCTTCCAGGTGTTGGTCCAGCTACGGCGGAAAAGCTGAGAGAGGCAGGATATGGCGATTTACTAAGTATAGCAGTTGCCTCTCCAAGAGAACTTGCAGATGCTGCAGACATTGGAGAATCTACAGCCTCAAAAATAATCATAGCTGCCAGAAGAGAGGCAGACATAGGACAATTTGAAACAGGCGATGTAATCTTTGAAAGAAGATCAAAGCTTGGGCATCTCACAACGGGTTCAAAAACCTTGGATCAGCTTTTGGGTGGTGGATTTGAAACGCAATCAATTACGGAACTCTTTGGAGAGTTTGGTTCAGGAAAAACTCAGATTGCCCATCAGCTATGTGTAAATGTTCAACTTCCTAAAGAGAAAGGTGGATTGGAGGGACATGCCTTCTATATTGATACTGAAAATACATTCAGACCAGAGAGAATCACCCAGATGGCTGAAGCAAAAGGATTAGACCCAAAAGAAGTTCTCAAGAATATACATGTTGCAAGGGCATATAATTCCAGCCATCAGATGTTACTTGTGGAAAGGGTAAAGGAGCTTTCTAAGGATATTCCTGCGAGACTGCTTGTTATAGATTCTCTCACTGCCCATTTCCGTGCTGAGTATGTTGGGAGAGGTGCACTTGCAGATAGGCAACAAAAGCTTAACAAGCACATGCACGATTTGCTGAGATGGGGAGATTTAAACGATGGTGTAATATGTGTTACCAATCAAGTATCGGCAAAGCCAGATGCTCTGTTTGGGGATCCTACAAGACCGATAGGTGGTCATATAGTTGGACATACTGCAACCTTCAGAATATATCTGAGAAAGAGTAAGGGAGAAAAGAGGATAGCCAGATTAATAGATTCTCCTCATTTGCCTGAGGGCGAGGCAGTTTTCAGCATAGGTAGAGAGGGAATTAAAGACTAAAGTTTTTATATCATGGTTTATTGGAGGGAAAAGGTTTAAATTAAGATTAGACATTCCTTATATTGAGGTGAATGGATGGTATATAAACATGGTGATTGGACACTATATAAAAGAGATGTACAACTGAAGGGAGGAAAGTGGCAGACCATTTACTTCTTCAGCCGCAGGACACCAAAGAGTGGTGAACCTTGCGACATGCCAAATGGATACACTGTTGGAATAAACAACAGAACAGGATTACCATACTTAAAGAAGAAGTAAATTCTTCCTCTTTTTTCTTTATTTTTAGATAATTTTTGTACGATAATACTTATATAATTCTGCTAACTAAAACTATTACAATGGCAGATAAACCTTTTAAGATTGATGGGAAGGTGATGTCTTACATTGCCACAATTCTTTTTATCTGTGTAATCGCAATCTATGTTGTATTCCTCATGCCAACTCATTCAGAGATGGGTAATGAAGGAAATGTAACCACAGAGGTAAAGGGAGAAGCTCCTATAGCTGTTATTAATGTATCGGGTGGAATAAAGATTTCAGGTACAGAGAATATAATCCTGGTAAGATCTGGAGAAAGCATTACCTTTGATGCCTCTAATAGCTATGATCCAGATGGTGAGATTGTAGAGTATGAATGGAGTTTTGGTGATGAATCAACAGAAAGTGGAAAAACAGTTTCGCATACATTTTATCTTGACCAAGAAAGCTTTTCTGAATATGGCTCAGTTACCTATTCAGTTGTACTGAGAGTCTATGATAGCTCTCTACCTCATGGAAGAATGGGTGATGACCTGCTGTTTGTAACAGTTGTACCTTCAAAACTTTACTTCGATAAGGGCATGCCTAAGATAGATGCGCCAGCGGAATATAAGAAAAATGTAAAGCTACCGATTTTTGGAAGCGGCACAGTTGAGCTGATTTACAATCTATCTAATCCTTTCTATATGCCATCCTCTCCATGCAACATTACTCTACATATAGAAAAACCCCGTCTATCTATCATAACCAAGATATCGATAGCATATTATGATACTGATGGCAATGAGATTACATTGGCTGAGATACCTGGAAGTAAACTATTTGGTTTTTGGAAGGAGAAAATGATAACTGCCAGCGGAGTAATACAAGATACAGGCGGCGGAATAGCAGGTTTTAAGATAAGAATAAATGGTCTTTCTGTAAGAGGCATATCTCTGATATATGGTGGTGATGAGCCAAGCTTGATAGAGTTTGCATTCACTTAATTTTCATCTACTTGTCTCCTGATAAGCCGTATCTTTCATAATAAACTATTTCATCTAGTGGTTTTCTTGAAGTTTTAAAGCCTTCTTCTCTGGGATAACCAACGGTCAACAATGCAACGGTTTCCAGATTCGGAGGAACGCCTAACAATCTGCTGACAGCTTTTTCATCGAAGGCACCTATCCAGCAAGTACCTAATCCAAGCTCTACTGCCTCGAGAGCGACATGTTCAAGAGCTATCCCCATATCAAGTTTGTACCACCTAAAGGTTGGATCAGCTATGCCTGCAATAACAACGGGTGCCTCAGCAATAAACTTCTGTCCTCTGCATGCAGGTACAAGCTCCTTCCTAATTTTTTCATCGGTTACAACAATAAACTTCCATTCCTGTCTATTTTTTGCAGATGGTGCAAGCTGTGCTGCCTGTAGAAGTTTGGTGATTTTTTCCTTCTCAATGGGTCTATCAAGATATGCTCTGATACTTCTTCTTCTCTTTATTGCTTCAAACACATCCATAGTATTCACTCTCCAACAATTTGAACAACTATTCTTCTGTTTCTTTTTCTAACATCAAGCTCCACAAATACTATCTGCTGCCAGGTACCATGAATCAGTCTTGAATCTACAATTGGCACAGTCAAGCTTGGTCCCATTATGCTTGCTCTAACATGACTATGCCCGTTCCCATCGTTCCATGTCTCATGGTGATAGTAATAAACATCTTTTGGTGCAATCTTCTCAAGAGCTAAGGGAAGATCCTTTTTAAGACCTGGTTCATATTCTATCGTAGTAATTGCACCTGTAGAGCCCGGAACGAATAGATTAACTATACCATTCCTTATCTTTGATTTTTTGACCACATTCTCAACATCTGCTGTTATATCAACAATATCTCCCTCACCTTTGGTCGATAGAACTATCTCATCACTATAAACTGTCATACTCATCCCTCTACACATCTACTCAGTTCAACATAGGCATTATAAGCCTGAATAAGTCCATAACCATATCTATCATTGTGTGAAAGAGGTTCTCCAATATAAAGTTCATTTCCACCAACCTTTTTTGCTGTTTTTGCGAGAACCTCCTTTATGAGGCAGATCTTCTCTTTACTCCTATTGAGCTCAGGATATGCCTCAAGCAATAATGCAATAGTGCCAGCAACATAGGCTGCTGCTTGAGAGGTACCACTCAAACCAATATAACCCCCATCCAGATAGGTAGAGATAATATTCTCTCCGGGAGCTACAAGCTCCGGCTTTTTATCTGGATCGACTCTTTCCCCATGTTCTCCAGGTACCCATGCCTGATTCCCCCTTGAGCTGAAGGCAGAGATATATCTGTCTCTCCTTATTGAGCCAACCGAGATAACCTCAGATACATTGGAAAAGATATTCACGTCTCCATCGTCGTGCAATCCATCATCTCCAGCTGGAACTACGATAATAATGCCTTGATTTATCGCATTTACACATGCATCAAAGGATTGTTTTCCTATGTCGAGAGTCTCTGGACTCTCGCCAAGTGATAGGAGAATAATATCTGCACCATTGTCTGCACAGAAATTTATTGCCCTGGCTACGTCTTCATCTCTGCACTCTCCAGTCTTAGAAGTTACCTTCACTACAATTCCCCTTGCATCTGGACATACTCCCTGTAGATTATATCCTGATAGTGAACCGAGCCAACTACCTCTTGCGAATAGAATTCCGGCAATATGTGTACCATGCCCCTCATCATCATATGGAGAAGAGAGATTGCTAACGTAATCGTGCCATGATAAAAAAGTGGAGATATCAAAATCCCCGTGATCTGTTTCAACACCTGTATCTATTATTCCCAACGTTATGCCAGAGCCATACAAACCCAGATCATGAAGCTTATTTATCTGCATCATCTCTGTTGCCCATGAATTGGCATAGCTTTGAGATATGCATCCACTCATCAATGAAATAAATATAGTCGCAAGGAATACTATCACATGCATTATATTCTTTTTCACGCTAGCATCCACCTACTGGATGTTTATTTTCCTTCCACTTGCATCTCTCTTAAAATATCCAAAATCTTTGCATTTTGATAGCGTTTTACCATCAAATACCGGTCCATCCTTACAAACCCTTAGACCATTACATATAGTACATTGACCACATATTCCCATACCGCATTTTATATATCTCTCAAGAGATGCTTGAACCTCGATATTTCTATTGTTACAAACATCTACAACCTTTTTCATCATCAACTCTGGACCGCAGGTAATTACAAGATCAAAAGGTCTATCTCTAATAATTTCTTCTGCCAGATCTGAGGCAAAGCCCTGATAGCCAATAGAACCGTCATCTGTAGATACATTCACATCTGCAACGTTCTTCAACCTATCCACAAAAAATAGCTCATCTCTAGTTTTTGCTCCAAGTATAACAGTAGCTTGCTTTCCTTGTGATACAGCCTTTTCAACAGCTGGTGCGATTGCGGATATTCCAGTACCTCCTCCAATGAAAAGTAAATGCTCCCCTCTTAAATCAAATCCATTCCCTAGAGGACCGCGTATTCCAATAATGTCGCCAGCTTTTTTACTGAATAGCTCAGCAGTTGCGTCACCAACTCTTCTGAAGGTAAATCCATGATATTCTTTAGATATATAAGAGACGCTCATCGGTATCTCATCAATTCCTGGAATCAATATCATAAAGAACTGTCCGGGTTTGGCATCTTCAACATAGGGAAAAACAATAGTTTTGATATCCTTGTTTTCAGCAATTACTTTGTGAATTCTTACAATCTTTGGATACATCATCTCAGAGCAACTCCTCTAAACTCCTCTATGGCACTGTAGTTGTTACTCTTCATCCAATTTTCCATTTCTTTACATACCTCTCTGAATATTCTCATATCTCTGTAGTATATTCCTCCACCTATCTGAACTGCTGATGCCCCAGCGAGAATGTACTCTACTGCGTCCTCTCCGCATTTTATGCCTCCAACCCCAATTATTGGTATATTCAATTCCTGTGCAAGTTCGTAAACGCATCTGATTCCTATAGGCTTTATCGCAGGTCCAGAGTAACCTCCTACTTTGTTAGACAGAATGGGTTTTTTGAGATTTACATCAATCTTCATCGCTTTAATGGAGTTTATTGCAACGACTCCATCAGCTCCACCTTCCTCAGCAGCTTTTCCTATTTCAACTATGCTAGTTACATTTGAAGTAAGTTTAGCAAATACTGGTAAATCCACAGAGTGCTTGACGGCATGGACAATGCTTTTAACAACATCTGGCTGTGAACCAGTCTCAGCACCATATCCAGATGCATGGGGACAACTCAGATTAAGCTCAATTGCCCTGGCTCCATACTCTTGCATCTTTCTAGCTAAAAAGGAGAATTCTTTTTCATCGCTTCCAAATATGCTGCCAATGACAGGGATATTCAGGTCTCTTAGCTCCTCCATCTCATCAGCGTATGCATCAATACCTGGATTTGGTAATCCCATAGCATTGAGAATACCATGCTCAAGTTCTACTACCGTAGGATTTGCATATCCTTCCCTTGGTTCCTTCCCTACAGATTTGGTAACAACAGCACCGGCACCTTCTTCTGCTACCCTCTTTATTGAGTCTGCGGTCTCATCCATTATGCCAGATGCCAGAATAGTTGGGTTTCTTAACTCCAGTTTGCCTATCCTCACCGATAGATCTACCACTTGAGCACCTATTCATAATAGAAAACGATATATAAAGAGATTTCATAGTTTTATCTCATGCATTATCTGATAACAAAGTGGTTTGGAGTTTTCCTTTATGATAGGGAGAGAATAGTAAAGTCAATAATATTTCCCAAAAACGAAAGGGAGATTGCAGAAAGGTTATGGAGAATAAAGAAGGGAGAAATACTTGAGGAAGAAAGGAAGATATTAAAGGGAGAAAAGGGTGTGATAACAGGAGATAAAAGACTATCACAAATTGCGGAGTACTCTCCACGGGATTCTATCTCCAAAATATCCATCGAGCCAGAATCTTTTGGCTTTAATAAAGATATATTGAGAAAAGCATCTCTTATCGTTGCAGAGAAAGAAATCTCAGAGAATCTTGGAAAAGAGGACTTGCAAATCATGCAGATGGTAAGAAGTATAGATGAACTGATACCATTTTCCAATATTCTATCTGAGAGATTGAGAGAATGGAAAAGGCTCTCTTTTCAGGATGACTCTATAAATAGCATGATCGAGCTGAAAAATGAAATAGAAAAATCTGTAAAGGTGCTTGAAAAAAGGATAGAAGAGAATATGCAAAACATAGCTCCAAATCTTTCAGAGATAGCTGGAGCAGTGCTGGGGGCTAGACTGATAACACTTGCTGGCGGACTGGAAAGGCTCGCTACCATGCCAGCATCTGCAATTCAAGTTATAGGTGCAGAGAAGGCGTTGTTCAGATACAAGGCCGGAGAGGGTACTCCACCAAAGCATGGTGTGATCTATCAGCATCCCTTGATTCGTAAATCAAAGAAAAATCACAGAGGAAAGATTGCAAGGGTTCTTGCCAATACAATTGCAACTGCAGTAAAAGCAGATGCGTTTACAAAGAGGATGGTAGCGCATGATTTAAAAGAAAGGATGGAGAGAAGAATAAAGGAAATAAAAGAGAATTAGTCTCTCCCAATAATCGTCTTTATAAATACAAGGATTGGAATAATCTCGAGTCTTCCAATCCACATGTTGAATATCAGAGTTATTTTGGCAATATCTGGCATTGTTGGACCAGTTATTCCACAGGTTAAACCTACATTTCCCTGCGCTGAACACACCTCAAAGATAACGTTAGTTAAGGATTGCAAGGGTAAAACATAGGAAATAACAAGGATACTGATAAAGAGCAGGAACAACCACATGAAAGAGATTATGGCAGCCTCATTCACTATCTCAAAGGCATCGTTTGTAGAGAGACTCTTGCTTCCCAATCTGTAGGCAAACACTCTATGAGGCGTTGAAAGTGCCTTCCTTATTCTCCATCCCGCACCCTTTGTTAGGAGTATAAATCTGAATAGCTTTATCCCTCCAGCAGTTGAACCCGCTGCACCTCCTACAACCATGGCAAATGAAAGTATTAGCTTTGCTGCTTCGCTCCATTGAGATATATCGGCAGTGGCAAAACCTGTACATGTTAAAGCAGAGATGAATTGAAAGCCAGATTCTTTTACAGCTCTAAGGATGTTTCCAGCATATATTGGATTGCGGATATTGAAAAAAACCAGAGCGATTACTCCAAGAAGGATTAAGATGAAGAGTGCCTTTGTTTGAGCATCTGACAGGAATTTCAGTATCTTTCCCTTCAAAAGATCATAGTGAGTGACAAATGCTATTGCACCGAGTATCATGAGTATCGTGGTAACAAACTGCGTCAGAGCGTTATAGGATGTTATGCTATCATCTGTCACTGAGAAACCACCTGTTGCTATACCAGTCATTGCATGATTTATTGCCTCCCAAGGAGTCATGCCACCATTGGAGAACAGACCTATGAAAAAGAGTACTACAATCCCAACGATAGTATAGAGAACAAATATCCACCATATTGTTCTTACGGTTGATATTACCGAGGGTTTGATCTTCTGTTCTCTACCTTCTGATCTGTACAGAGTAAAGGAACCTGTACCAGGGCGGGCAAGTACGGCTATAGTTAGGACAATCACTCCCACCCCTCCTATCCACTGTGTCATTGTTCTCCAGAACTGAAGTGTATGTGGAAGGTTGTTTTCATGTACAACCATGGTTAGACCAGTTCCAGTCCATCCAGCAACCGATTCAAAAAATGCAGAGAGAGGATCCATACCAACGTTTATTCCATACTCTGACATGAAAAGAAATGGTATGGCTCCTATCAATGAAAGAAGAAGCCAGCCAAGTGATGCTGTACTCATAGCATGTTTTGGTGCAGTCTCTCCAGCGTTCTTACATAGGAAATAGAGAGGTGTTCCGAGACCACAGTATACAAGGGCAGTAAGCAATATGGGTTTTATAGCAGCATATTCTCCAAATATGATGGGGACAATCAGTACAGAAAGAGTAACCAGACCAACAATATTCAATATTGAACCTAAATCTCTCAATATGATCTTAAGTGAATCTAGCATATCTATTTCATCATCAGAAAATGTTTAATGCTTATTACTTTTTTCTATAGATTAATAACTGTCTAGGAAAAGTGATAAAATGGGAAATCCAACACTCTTGTTTAGAAAAAACTTGAAAAGATTTTGGATATGTCAAGATTGTGGAAATAAAGAAGAATTTGAAGAGAAATGGTTCGTTGAAATAATCCAGGATATAAACGATAAAAGTCAAGAAATAAATTTAGTAGAAAGTTTAAATTTAAAATGCAAAAAGTGTGGATCAACCAATATAAAAGAGATGGAGTAAGATGATTATGTACTTAGAAATTATTTGTGGATGAAGATGCTCTCTATAAGCGTGTCACCTATTGACAGCAATGTAGCTTGAGAGGTGTCAATGGCTATTTGCAGTACCCACATTAGCAAGTCTTATAAATAAACATAAATATACATATTTGTGGTGGAGGGTGTCAAATAATAAGAAGACAGTAACGTTAAGCATTGACGAAAATGTATATGCTGATTACAAAAAATATTGTGAGGAGAACGGATTTATACTTTCAAAGATGGTTGAAAAATTTATGAAAGAAGAGCTGAGTAAAAAGGCGAGAAAATGAAAGTGCATTTTTATTTTAAATTGTTCAACAATATAAAAAGCGAGCACGAATCTAGAGATTTTGCCAAACTAGAGCTTCTTAGTCTCTTTGGAAAAGTCAATACCATCAATAATTTTTTTGATGTAATCTCTGAATTTCCTCTAAACACATTTACAGAAAATCCTATCAGGATACAAGACATTATTACTCATGAACTACCCTATGGAAAAATTCATGGATACCATGGGATAAAAGATGAATTAATCGATGTAACTAGTCTAGTTAAGAGGTTGGCTTATACGAGAGAAATATTTTTGATTGTCAAAACTAGCGAAAAGCCAGAAATTTTATTGAGAAGGATATTTCCAGATGGAACAATTGATAAAAATGTTCAAATTTTTATGAAGGGAGGTTTTGTGTTATTTAGATTTATAACAAATCAATATTTTTTAGAAAAATCAGAGTATATCTCTAAACTAAGTAGAAATGAAAAGGAAGTGGATAGTAATGTCAAGATTTTATTTTCTCATTTGATTAAAAATAGTTATAGAATACCCGCCTCTTCAACATTGACCATTGGTAAAAGATTAGAGGATTATTTTGCTATTAGAGAAGAGCCATCTTTATACTTAAATCATTATATGCATCCATATAAAGGAAAGTTTCATCCAAAGATGGTTAGAGCTTTACTGAATTATATTTATCCTGAGAACAATGGAACCGTTCTAGATAATTTTGCCGGAAGTGGTACGCTTCTTGTTGAAGCTGGTTATTTGGGTATTAATAGTTTGGGTGTAGAAATAAATCCTCTCTCGGTTCTGATGAGTAATGTGAAGTGTCATTCAATAACAATACCGATAGATGAATTGAAAGAGGCAATTGATAGATATCTGGAAATGGTTGGAAGTGAAATAAATTATTTTACTAATCTAAAAAAAGGTCAAAGGCTTTTGATTAGTAATAGTTTAGATCCTAAAAAAATTGAAATAGAGGCAGAGAAGGCTCTACGAGAAATTGAAAGAATGAATGGATTCCAGAATAAAGAGTTAGTAGTTCAAAAAATAATAATTGCCAGAGAGTTACTCAAATTCTTTAAAAATGAGAAAATCAGAGAATTTTTACTTCTATCTCTAAGTGGTGCAATAAGCGATGTAGCAAGAAGAACAAAAAATGAGTTTGAAAAAGTCCTTAGAGAAAGATTAAACGATCTTTATCTGAGGATTTATTTATTTCATAAGTTAAATGAAGTTTTGAAGATCAAAGTAGGTGATGCAAAGGCTTATGTTGCAGATACTAGGAACATGAAAATTATAAAAACCGAATCTATCGATGGAATTGTCAATTCTCCACCATACTCTACCGCATTGGATTATATTAAGAATGATTATCCTCAACTGGTTCTGTTAGAACTCGTTGATTCAATGGAAAAATTAGAAATGGATATGATGGGAAACCCAAGAATAAATTATGACAGGAAAGAATTATTAAAACTAGTGGGTGATAAGACAAAAGATCCATTGAGAATGTCAAACTCTGCTCATCGATATGTAAAGATGCTGTTAAATAATGGGCGGAAGGATGCAGGACTTAGAATATACAAATTTTTCATAGACATGCTGTATGCATTACAAGAAATGTATAGAGTGATGAAAAAAGGAGCAAAATGTGCCATAATTATAGGAAACAATCATTTCATGGTACATGAGAAATATATCGAGATCCCAAATGATGAAGTGATTCTAGAGATGGGTAAAAATATCGGATTTGAAAAAGATAGAGTTATAAAAAGAGATCTACAGAAAACAAGCGTTGGTAACATTAGAAGAGAGAGTGTAATAATTCTGAAAAAGCCGAACAATTGAAAGAACATCTACATACAAAATTATAAAATCCGGCTAAGACTGTTGTAGTTCTTTCATCTTCTCAAGAATTTCTTTTCCTTTTGATGTGATTCTGTAGATTCTATTTTTTGGTAGATCTGGTGTTAGGCATTCTACTAAACCCTTTTTCTCTAACTCTCTAAGTGCTCGACTTATGTGTGACAAATGTTTTCCAGATGTTTTAACAATGGTTGTAGGAGTTTTAGGACCAGAGGATAACAACTCAAGACATATCTTTCTTGTTTGTCCATGAATAAATGATACCAATTCCCACATATCGTCGTTGAGATATATATGCCTAATAATATTTATTATTACCATTTGGTCATCATAATCTCTTCTTTGAGTTATCTTTCGATATTCTCATGGTAATAAAATTTTTTCTACAAAGTCGATAAGCATTCACAATGTCATATCTAGCTATAGAAACAAGACTCATCAGAGGAAAACCGGATTGTCTAATTGAAAAAAGAAAAAAGAGAATCATAGAAGCGATGCGCTGGAAGGGAGGGACAAGAGAGCATCCAAATAAATATATTGTTGACATCCTGCCAGGAGGAGTTCAGATATACTTTCTTAAGCCGGGCAAGGAAGTATTTAACAAACGTAGACCAAATCCGTATGATATGATTCCGTGTGTTGGTAGCTCTAGCAGAAGATTTACATTCAATGAGATATGGACATACCTATCTAAAGTTTCCATCATTGATTTCGATGCGTTTAAAGCTATATTAACTTTGATATATAGGAATGCTTTTATGCTGGATCATATCGAGACTGGTGAGAATGTGGTAAGATATCGGCCAGACAGAAGGATATCTAACACAATTCATAACATGGATAGTAAATTTGCAGAATCGTTGCCAATAAAGATATCTGAGCTATTATATTTTTTAGACATATTAGGATGGAATGAGGATATGAAATATCATATCGAAAATGACGTTCCAACATTTGAAGGGAAATATGGTTTTAACGTTGGCCGAATTAATACACTATTAACATGCATTCGTGTCCCTTATCAAACATCTTCCTTTGTTAGACATGTTATTGAACAAAATCGTAAAGGTAGTGAAATAGATTTTGCAATGCTTTATACAATTATGCAGCAATTTGCAAATTCTAGAGGAACTTGTGTTCCAACACGACAGAATCTTATAGAGTGGCTAAGTCCCTATATAGTCAAGTGAGAATTAAAATCCTTACAGGTATGTATGTGTAACTAACTTCCCCAGGAATCGATTATAATTTGTCTACTCCCAAACCAATATCGGCACCATCATTTTGCATCATAGCACTGGCACAATTAATACATATGTTACCCACCATTTCTTCAGGTGGATATTCTTTACCACATATCTTACAGATTGGCATTATTTAAACCTCCGGATCCATAATTAAACGAAAATCATTCTCTTTTATCTTTATGTCGGGGGCGGGATTTGAACCCGCGACCTCTTGATTTCCCAGCGGAGCTTAAAGAACCCTCAAGCTGTGCCTATGAGTCAAGCGCTCCAACCAGGCTGAGCCACCCCGACAGCTAGCGATCTCTTGATGAATGACACAATCCATTTTAAAATCTTTCCTTTAGTACAAGTTGAGATATTAGTTCTGATTTATTTTTCCCATAAAGCTAAAAAAACCTTCATCGTTACCTGAGCAGAGGCGATGTTATGGAATCTAAATCTTATGTAAGACAACCCATAGTTGGCGTTCTTGGTCATGTAGATCATGGAAAAACCACATTTCTGGATTATATTAGAGGCTCTACAGTGGCAGCGAGAGAAGCGGGGGCAATAACACAGCACATAGGAGCGACCGAGGTACCGATAGACGTTATAAAAAAAATATGTGGCAATCTTCTCGCAGGAAAGAATTTTACACTTCCGGGTTTGCTTTTTATAGATACTCCAGGACATCATGCCTTCACTACATTAAGAAAGAGAGGAGGTTCTATTGCAGATATTGCTGTTCTAATTGTTGATGTCAATGAGGGATTCAAACCGCAAACTTATGAATCACTCACCATACTAAAACAGTATAAAACACCCTTTGTGATAGCTGCCAATAAAATAGATGCAATTAGCGGATGGAAAAAGGCAGATGGGATATATACGCAACGTTTGACAGAGCAGCATTCAGCTGCAAGATCTCTGCTGGAAGAAAAGATTTACGAAGTTATAGGTACTCTCTACGATCAAGGATTGAAGGCTGATATATACACAAATATAAAGGATTTTAGTAAGAACGTTGCAATAGTTCCAATCTCAGCAAAAACTGGAGAAGGCATACCAGAACTTCTTATGATTCTTGTTGGACTTGCTCAACGATTCCTTGAAGAATCACTTACTGTAGAGAGAGGACCTGGAAAAGGCACTGTACTTGAAGTAAAGGAAGAGACAGGACTTGGTACAACAGTAGATGCAATTATCTACAATGGTGTAGTGAGAAGCACTGATAAAATAGCTCTTGGTACACGTGATAAACCCATAGTAACCAACATAAAGGCACTTCTCAAACCAAAGCCTCTAGATGAGATACGAGACCCAAGAGAGAGATTTGACAGTGTTGAAGAAGTACATGCTGCTTGTGGAATAAAGATTGCCGCAACAAATCTCGATGATGTTGTCTCTGGCTCTCCATTAAGAGTTGTGACAGATGAAAATCTTGAAGAGGTCTTGAAGGAGATAAAAGAACAAACGGAGCTGAGTATCGAGCTTGATGAAGAAGGTATAATCATAAAGGCAGATACCATAGGTTCATTAGAAGCAATTACCAAGGAAGCAAGAGAAAGAGGAATAAAGGTGAGAAAAGCAGAGGTTGGCCATGTTGCTAAACGTGATGTAGTAGAAAGCAGTGCGTCAACTGACCCTCTCCACAGAGCCATTATTGCCTTCAATGTTAGGATACTCCCGGAGGCAGATGAGGAATTAAAATCGACAGATGTTAAGGTCTTTAGGGAGGATGTGATCTATACATTAATGGAGGATTACGAAGAATGGATAAAAAAGAAGAAAGAAGAAATCGAGAGAGCTAGAAGAGAGGAGTTTGTACATCCTGGCATGATTAGATTTCTACCAGAGTATGTGTTCAGAGTTAGCCATCCTGCAATTATAGGAGTAAGAGTACTTGCAGGTAGAATAAAGGCTGGAACCAAATTGATAAAAGAGGATGGAAAAGTTGTTGGCACCATAAAGAGCATACAGTCTGAGAAGAAGAGTCTGGAAGAAGCGATACAGGGTCAAGAAGTGGCTATATCCATAGAAGGTGCAACAGTTGGTAGGCAGATAAAGGGCGGAGACGTTCTCTACACTGATATTCCAGAGGGTGATGCAAAGAAACTCAAAGAGATGGATGTTTTAACTCTAGATGAGAAAGATGTATTGAACAAAATCATAGAAATAAAACGCAAGACCGATAGATTTTGGGGAATGTAATCAAGCGCCATACTTCTTTAGCCAATTACAGTATCCAAAGAGAATGGGAACAACCCTTCCGCTTATTCTCCCCATGCCGCCCTTTAAAACACTTCTTTCATTGAATCTCTCTACATCGTCCGGCATAATGTTTGGTCCTACAAATACCACTGGAACTGGATCTGAAACATGATCTCCATAAACTACAGGCGTGGTATGATCTCCCGTAAATGCTAGATGCGTATCATCCCAATCAATGTTATCTAATAGATATCCAATAACTTCATCTACCTTTTCAATATAGGCAATCTTTGCCTCAGCATCATGATCATGTGCACAGGAGTCTGCACCTTTCAGATGAATAAAGGCAAAATCCTTTCCATTCTGCAGTTCCTCAACAGCAAGTTTTGCCTTGTTTATGATTTTAGAATCTGCTCCACCTGTGGTTTCTTCTGCTCTTTTTGTTTCTAATCCAATGGCTCTTGCTATCCCTATGTAAAGCGCACCAGCAGCGATACCAACTCCCTTTATTCCATATAGCTCCTCCATAGAAGGGATGTCTGGCTTAACTGCAGCTCCCCTAAACAGAAGAATGTTTGCCGGAAGTTTACCTTCGCTTTCTCTTTTCCTGTTTATAGGTAGGTCCTTCAGTATATGATAAGACTGCTCTACCAGTTCATTAACAATTTCAGCAGTTCTTCTTGCAGCTTCGCTATCTACCAAAGGCTCCGATCTAATCATCCTAACTCCTGTTTTATGAGGATCTGCATCTGTTATCTGACCAGAAAGTCCATGTCCCCTTAGAACAATTGCACCTCTATGCTCTGTACTTGCCTTAAAGAATACCTCAACGTCAGGTTGAGAGGATTTTAAACTCTGAAGTGCCCTCTCGAGCTCGTCTGTTCCTTCGGTGATTCTCCCTGCTCTTCTATCTAAAATATTAAAATTTTCATCTACTGTAGCAAAGTTAGTTCTAAAACAGACATCTCCATCCTGTACGTCCATTCCAATACCTAATGCTTCAAAGACTCCTCTGCCTGTATATACCTTTTCCGGATCATATCCAAATATTGAAAGATGGGCTGTATCGCTACCTGGCCTGACTCCAGGCTTTATGGGATCAAGGAGACCTGTAATACCTCTTCTAGCCAATTCATCGATGTTTGGAGTATTTGCCGCTTCTAAACAGGTTTTTCCATTGTAATCTGTTGGTCTCCCTCCTAATCCGTCACATATTACAAGAACCGCTTTCAATGGAATCGCCGTATTGTAGAATAGTAGTTAATTAGAAAAAGTTTGGGTTATAGAATCTCCTGAAAACTATATAAACATCTTCTCTATTGCGGGTAACGATGCCAGCCTTTTCTCATCAGTTAACAGAAGTAAAAAAAGCTGAAAAAAGAGCAATAGAGAGGGTTGAAAGAGCAAGGAAAGAGGCAGAAAGACTTTTAAAGGATAGTGAGAAAAAGGCTGAGCAGAAACGGTTGAAGATTTTAAGACAAGTAGAAGTAGAGATAGAAAAGAGACAATCATTGCTGGAGGAAGAACTAAAAAAAACCGAAAAGAAAATCAAGGAGGATGGGAAGAGAGAGATTCTCCAGATAGAAAAAAGAGCTGAGTCTCGTATTGATAGGGCTGTTGAACTTATTATTAACATGCTTGGTGGGAGAGAATAGATGTTATTTCCAGCTCCAGTAAAAAAAGTCTCATTCATTGTTCATCAATCCTATCTAGATAAGGTTATCACCTCTCTTCATGAATCTGGACTGATGCAGATTATAGACATAACAAGAGAAGATTCAAAACTCCTTAATGAGATTGAAAACTGTGAGCCAAGTGAAGAAACAAATGAATGCATTGCCTATGAAAATAGATTGAAGAATCTGATAGGAATACTAAAAACCTACAAAATCTCCAAATCTGGTTTAAAGGCTCTTCTCTCTCCAAGTGTAATCGAAAAAAAACCTGTTAAGAAAAAGAAACTATCAACTCTCTATAGAGAAATAGATACTTTGCTCAGACACATTGAAAAGAAAATTCTATCACTTGATGGCAATATACAGAAGCTTAAAAGTGAGATAGACGATATTAATGAGGATCTTCAGAATATTTCTTATCTGCTTAATTTTGATTTTGATATATCTTACTTAGGGGATTCTGAATATGTGATAACAAAGGCAGGCATAACCTCTGAGCCAGAAATGGTTAGTAGAGAGATAGAATCGCTGGATGGCATAGCAGGATATGTACAGATTGGTAAAAGGAAGGAAAAGAAGTGGTGTATTGTTGGAGCCTGCCATGTATCCAAAAAGGATAAACTAGAGTTGATATGGCAGAGGCACATAAACGATATCTATCTTCCTTCAATGACGGGTAAACCACTGCAGGTTTACAAAGCGTTACAGAAGCAGAGAGACAAGTTGACAAAGGAGATGAAGAAGTTAAAAAAAGAGATGAACGAACTTTCAGCAGAATATATGCATGAATTACTCGTAAAACTGGAAGAAATACAAATAGAAAGAGTCAGACGAGAGATATCCTCTTCTTTTGGGAAAACTAGTGCAACCTATGTAATTGAAGGTTGGGTTCTTGAGAGGGATAGCAATACCCTCAAATCTCTCCTTGAAAAGGTCACAGATGAGAAAATAGCCATATCCACATCTTCACCTTCGTCAAATCCAGATAACCCACCGACCTATCTCGACATTCCCCCATGGATGGAACCCTTTAAAACTATACTTGCCCTCTTCAGCATTCCAAAGTACAACGAGATAAGCCCAGTTCCTTTCCTCGTAATCTGGTTTCCCTTACTATTTGGCATTATGCTAGGGGATGCGGGCTATGGGATTGTAATTCTTCTGATTTCTCTTCTGGCCAAATTCAAGTTAGGTAGTATAAGTCCTTTTATACGCTCTTGGTCGCTTGTAGGTATACTTTTCGGTTTCTGGGCAGTACTGTTTGGCTTTCTGTTCAACAGCTTCTTTGGCGACTTTGTTCCTCGCTTCATCTATGGAGATGAAAATGCCCTTCTTTATCATCTTGATTTTCTGGGCTATTCTATACCTCTAGATGCCCTACATAAACCCTTGATAGTATTAGTTATTGCTCTGCTTATTGGTCTTGTTCATCTCAACCTTGGTTTTGTTCTTGCTATGTGTCAGAATTACAGAAGAGGTGAAACAAAAAAGATATTTAAGGAACAGATTCCATGGTTTTTGTTAGAGATAGGTGGAGGAGCATTAGTGGGAAAGGCACTACTTCATATCTGGGATCTTTCATTGCCCATGTTTATAGTCTCATCGATCTTTGCAGCCATTGGCTTAATTGCTCTCTTTGTTAATAACAAAGCAATGGGGTTCTTTGAGCTCACTGGATTTGTTGGGGATTGGTTATCCTATGCACGTCTGCTTGCTCTAGGATTGGCTACCTCAGGTATGGCTCTAGCTTTCAACATAATTGCTCAACTCATGCCAGAAATAGTGCCTTATATCGGTATTGTGTTGCTTTTTGTTATATTGATTTTTGCACACTTAGCAAACCTTTTGATTCAATCTCTTGGTGCTGCAATTCACTCTCTTCGTCTCCAATATGTGGAGTTCTTTAATAGATTCTATGAAGGTGGAGGGAAGGAGTTTACACCTTTCCGTGTTAGAAGAAAATATACAGAGGAAATAGTAGAAGGAGGAAGGTAGATGAAAAGAAAGATACTGTTGGCTGGTTTAGCCCTAATGGCGCTGATGATGACAACAGGCACAGCATCTGCAGATATGGAATCTGGAGATGCCGGTGAAACGCAGGTGAACATTATAATAGGCTGCATGATTGCCGTTGTCGTGGCGGGTATCTCCTCTGCCATAGGTCTTGCATTGGCTGGGAGCTCAGCGGCAGCAGTAACTGCAGAGAAGCCCGAACTATTTGGCAGAACTCTTGTTCTACAGGTACTTCCGATGACTCAGTCGGTTTATGGACTGTTAACTGCCATACTGCTGATGATGGGTGCTGGGTTGCTTGGAGGAACTGCACGTGTTGACTTGACGAATACGTCACTTGGCGTAGCTGCGATATGGGTTGGGTTGATAGTTGGTCTTACAGGAACATCCGCAATAAACCAAGGGATGGTAGCCTCTGCATCTATCTCAGCAGCAGGTAGAAACCCAGAGGTCGCAGCCAGAGGAATCATATTCACAGTGATGCCAGAAACTATTGCTATATTTGGTCTGCTAGTTGGCATACTGCTGATGACCGGGTTAGGGCTTCTGTAAGTGGAGATCATATGCCTCTTGAGGAATTGATTTCCCAGATAGAAGAAGATGCAAATCAGGAGATTGACGAGGTTATAGGAGAGGCAAGGGCAGAGGTAAAAAGGAGATTAAAGGAGATAGAAAAAAAGGCAAAGGAAGAGGCTGAGACTCTAAAACAGCGTGCAGAAAGAGATCTCGAAAATAAGAAAAAATCAGAGATTTCCAAGATGAGGCATGAGGTCAAAAAAACCATAATGAAAAAGAAGGAAGAAGTCATCAACAGGTGCTTTGAACTGGCTAAGGAACGACTTAAAAAACTTTCAGGCAAGGATTACATTACCTTTGTTAAACCATTTGTTGAGAGAGGTATAAAGGAGATAGGCACGGATTGTATTATCATTCCGTCTAGGGAAGAAGACAAAGCAATAGCAAAAGAGTTGAAACTTCCTATTGAGAAGCAGATGATAAAAGCGCTTGGCGGAGTGATAGTAAAATCAAAAGACAACAGGTTATCTATAGATATTACCTTTGACAGCATGTTGAAGAGAAGAGAGCATGAAATCAGAGAGAAAATAGGAAATCTTCTATTTGCGGAGAGTTAAATGTTGGGGATGTTGGACAATTATCTAATGTGGCCTGCAATCATGGCAATTCTTGGAGTTACAGTAGGTATTATGATGTGGAAAATGGCGCCTTATCTAAGGTTTGCCTATCCAACTGCAAAGGTTCAGGCTATTGGGAATCCTTTTATTGTAGAGAAAGAGCTCAACCAGCTTATGGAGAGTAAGTCCATCGAATCCTTCAAAAACAGCTTGAATTCTCTGAAAGATTTCAATGTTGAGGGAAAAACAGCGGCCGAGATACAGCAATCTCTTGACGAGCATTTTGTGAGATCAATGAAGATGATTCAAAATGATGGCCCAAAAAAGCTTAGGGAATTCTATCATACCTATCTTAGACTAATAGATAGTATGGCAGTAAAAACCGCTCTAAAGTTAAAGGTTCTCAATAAAGAGATTGAAAATATACCAACCATCTTTTCAGAGACGGAAACGCTTGTGAAAATTATACAGTCAGCCCCTCAAGAGGAGTTACCAACAGTGTTGAAGGAAAAGGGATTTGGCAATGATGTTGTAAAAGCTGTTGAAGAAAAAAATCTGCTTGAACTAGATATCGCAATTGACAGAAAATATTTGAAAGAAATGAGAGGTATCAGGGTGCCCAGAGAAGCAAAAGCTGTAATCGATGAATTTCTATCAAGACTCATAGATGTAAAAAATATGAAAAACCTGTTCAGGGCAAAACATCTTGATTATGACAAGGAAGAGTGTAAGAAGCTGTTTATACTTGAGGGCAGAGAGATACCTGAGTGGAAATTTGATGAAATGGCTTCAGCAGCAAACATAAACGATGCAGTGTCCTCGCTTGAAGGAACATTTTATTATTCATTCATAAAAAATGAGTTCGATAAAGACATTCAATCTATTGAAAATGCCCTCGACAAAGCGTTACTAAAAGTTTCTGAAGATCTTGCCATAAAGAATTTTCCCCTTTTTGGTCCTTTGCTGAGATTCATAATATCAAAGGAGTATGAGATAAGAAATCTCAAAGTGATTGTTAAAGGAATTGAGGAAAAGGTTGGAGTTGAAAGGATGAAACCTCTCTTGGTTTTGGAGGAGTAGTATGAAGATAGCTGCAATATGTGATGAGGATACAGCTGTTGGATTGAAGCTTGCTGGAGTTCATGAGGTGTATGTGCCAGAAAACAATGCAAGAGAGTTATTTAAAGAAGTCATAGCAAGAGATGATGTTGGCGTGCTCTTTGTATCTGAGAATATAGCGGATATCTTATCAAGAGACATAAAAGAATATCTTCTCCAACAAAAAGGATTTCCAATAGTAGTGGAAATTCCAAGTAAGGAAAAAGAAAAGGCCGAGCACATAGATCACATCTCTCTGTTGATTAAACGTGCCGTTGGCGTCGATATAGAGAGAAAGGCGTTATAGGAGGTAGAATATGACCACAAGGAGTGAAGGAAGGATTATAAAGATATCTGGTCCGGTTATCGAAGCAAAGGGTATGAGAGGAGCGAAAATGTATGATGTTGTCAGGGTTGGCGATGAGAATCTTATTGGGGAGATTATAAGACTAAACGAGGATGTTGCGACCATTCAGGTTTATGAAGAGACATCTGGATTAAAGCCAGGAGAAAAGGTTCTTTCAACAGGTGCACCTCTTTCTGTTGAGCTTGGCCCAGGACTTTTGAAAAGTATTTTTGATGGAATTCAGAGACCTCTTCCACAGATCAAGGAAGCTACTGGTGATTTTATAGAGAGAGGAGTGGACATTCCTGCACTTGACAGAAAAAAGAAATGGAAATTTAAGCCAATTATCAGGAAGGGAGACAAGGTAGTTAGTGGCGATATCCTTGGGGAGGTTCAGGAGACCCATCTTATTGTCCACAAAGTGATGGTTCCTCCCGGCATAGAAGGAGCAGTTGAAGAAATTGTTGATGATGGAGATTATACTGTTACCGACGACATAGCAACAATCAAAACAAAGGATGGAAAAGTTAAAGTTCAGATGATGCAGAAATGGCCTGTTAGAAAAGGAAGACCCTATGTTAAAAGATTGGAACCTACAGTTCCTCTAATCAGCGGGCAGAGAGTTATTGATACTTTTTTCCCTATTGCGAAGGGAGGTACTGCTGCAATACCTGGAGGTTTTGGAACGGGAAAGACAGTTACCCTTCATCAGCTTGCTAAGTGGAGTGATGCACAGGTTGTTGTATAC
>Ga0190304_1000295_pt1 | contig 23471 bp, 20 predicted proteins | sample 48700712_MG_FD_161670 | JGI IMG/M metagenome (GOLD analysis project Ga0190304, IMG submission 161670) | Hydrothermal vent sediment bacterial communities from Southern Trench, Guaymas Basin, Mexico - 4870-07-1--2_MG | ecosystem: Environmental > Aquatic > Marine > Hydrothermal vents > Sediment ...
AAGAAAAGCGGAATCTCTTATGAGAACGCAATTGCAATAGGGTTTGCAACTACAGCAAAAAATCATGGCATAACTTTGGCTTTAGCTATGACGGCGTTTGGCGGTTTGTCTGTTTTGCCGCCATCGATTGTTCCGATGTTTCAGGTTTTATTAATGATGTTTATCTGGAAGATTTCGCCTAAAATCCGATCCCATTATTGTAAAAAAGATTTTTAAGGATCCTTCGTTAAAAATTGTTTTTGATATACTCGACAGCGTTCCTAAACACAAGAAGACCCTGCCCCTCTTCAGGAAAGTTTTCTCTCGTCCATCTTGGATGGTTTGTTTTGTGAAGAAATCCTTCCGGATGGGGCATCATTCCAAGTATCCTTCCAGTCTCATCACAAATTCCGGCAATTGCTTCCAGTGAGCCGTTTGGGTTCAATGGATATTCCATTGCGGGATTTCCTTCGTTGTCGGAATATTGAAATACTATTTGCTCGTTTTCTTTCAGCTTCTTCAAAACTTCTGGTTTTGTTATAAATTTCCCCTCTCCGTGTCTTACTGGAAGATAGAGTGTTTTTATTCCTTTTGTGAAAACGCACTTTGATTTTGGATTGCATCTCAGATAAACCCACCTGTCTTCAAACCTTCCAGAATCATTAAAAGTCAGGGTAGTTTCTTGAGATTTCATATAATCTCCGTTGAATCCGGGAAGGATTCCAAGCTTTACCATGACCTGAAACCCGTTGCAGATTCCAATAACAAGCTTGCCTTCAGAGATAAAGGATTCAAAAGGCTCTAAAAGATTGTATTTAATTTTGTTGGCAAGAACCTTGCCTGATGCAATATCATCGCCAAAAGAGAATCCTCCAGGAAAAGCAAAAATATGGAAGTCTTCAAGAATTTTGCTGTTTTCAATTATATCATTTAAATGCATTCTTTTGACGTCTGCCCCTGCAAGTTTGAAAGCATGCGCAGTCTCCATGTCGCAATTGATCCCGTAACCCGTCAATACAAGTGCTTTTACCATATTACCACGCCAGAGTTTGTTTCCACGCTTTTTTCAGCTCTTCAATGTTTGAATTGATTATAATTTTTCCGTTAATCCCTTTTACAATAAATTCGGGGTTTTTGGTTACTCTTCCTATACAAGAGAAATCGATTTTTATTACATTTTCAAATTTTTCTTTGTTTTCCGGAGGTATTGTTACAACAAACCTGCCGGGTGTTTCGGAAAAGAGTATTTTATCGTTTCTTTCAAGCCCTTCAACGGGAACCTTTCTCAGGTCTATTTCCATGCCAAGTCCGCCGGAAAAGGCAGTCTCTGCAAGAGCAACACCCAAACCGCCATCTGAACAGTCGTGGCAGGAAGAAATCAGACCTTGTTTTATTGCCGTGTGCAGTTTTTTGTATCTTTCTATCGCAGAATCTGCATCAACCTCTGGGACATTTTTTCCCGTGAAACCCATCATGGCATAATATTCAGAACCGCCAAGCTCGTCTCTTGTTGCTCCCAAAACATAAACCATGTCTCCTGGTTTTTTGGCATCCATTGTAACGGCTTTTCTGACATCATCAATTTTTGCTACAACAGAGAATAGAAGGGTGGGCGGTATGGAGATTTTGATATTGCCGATCATGTAATCGTTTTTCATACTGTCTTTTCCTGAGATGCAAGGCACGCAAAACTTCGTTGTATAATCATATAGTGCTTTGTTTGATCTTACAAGCTGGGCAAGTTTATATTCTCCGTCGGGTGTTTTTTCTGATTTAACAGGATCGCACCAGCAAAAATTATCAAGCCCTGCCAGGTGGTTTGGATTTGCACCAACTGCAACAGCGTTTCTTACGGCTTCATCAATGGCACAGGCGGTCATGTGGTAGGTGTCAATATCGCTGTATTTTGGACATATTCCGTGCGATATGACAACCCCCTCAAAGCTATCCAAAACAGGTCTTATAACCGCAGCATCACTTGGACCGTCATTTTCTTTGCCTGTCAATGGTTTTACAACAGAACCGCCCTGAACTTCATGATCATACTGTCGCACCACGTATTCTTTCGAGCATATGTTTAGTCTTGAAAGCATGTCTTTGAGTGTTTTATTCATATCAACTGGTTCGGGGAAGTCGGGCTCTTTGTGTTCGGGCGGCATCCACACAGCATTAAGTTTCATTTGCGGAACACCATTATGGAAGAAGTCCATGTCCAGATAAGCAATGGTTTTTCCCTCAAAAAGAACGTGAAATTTTGAGCTGTTGGTGAACTTACCGACCACCGTGCTTTCGACTCCTCTTCTTCTGGAAAGCTCCATAAATTCCTCAATATTATCTTGAGGAACAATAACCGTCATTCTTTCCTGCGATTCAGATATTAAAATTTCCCACGGGTTTAATCCGGGATATTTCAAGGGGCATTTGTCAATATATATTTCACAACCGCCCGATATTTGTGCCAGTTCGCCTATTGAAGATGAAAGACCGCCGGCTCCGTTGTCTGTTAGGGTTTTATATAAACCAAGGTCTCGCGCTTCAAGAAGAAAATCCATCATATTTTTTTGCGTTATTGGATCGCCTATCTGAACTGCTGTTACAGGAGACCCTTCATGAAGCTCTTCAGAAGAAAAAGTGGCGCCGTGTATTCCGTCTTTCCCTATCCTCCCGCCAACCATAACGGCAAGATCTCCGTTTTCTATCTCTTTCAGATGTGAAGGCTTTCCGTTGATTTCTCTTGGCATTATGCCAACGGTCCCACAATATACAAGAGGTTTGCCAAGATATCTGTCATCAAAAACTATGCTCCCGTTAACCGTGGGTATCCCCGATTTGTTTCCGCCATGCTCTACGCCTCTTCTGACACCTTCAAATATCCTTTTTGGGTGCATGAGTCTTTTTGGTATTTTGCCTTTATAGAAAGGAGAAGCAAAACAGAAAACATCTGTGTTTGCAATGAGTCTGGCACCCCTGCCTGTTCCCAACGGGTCTCTGTTAACGCCGACTATTCCGGTAAGGGCCCCTCCATAAGGATCCAATGCAGACGGGCTGTTGTGCGTTTCAACTTTCATTACAATATTCCAGTCCTCATTAAATTTTACAACACCTGCATTATCAGTAAAAACAGATACCAGCCAGTCTATTTTTTTTGATATCTCTTCTGTGGATTTTTTGATAAAAGTTTTGAAAAGGGAATTGATCGTTTCCTTTGTTTGACCTTCAGCGTAAGTTATCAAGGCATTAAAAATTTTATGCTTGCAGTGTTCTGACCATGTTTGTGCAATTGCCTCAATTTCAACATCTGTTGGATTTTCACTCAAACCGAGTTTTTTTCTTTCCTCTTTAACTTTTTTCTGGTTAAAATATTCTCTTATGGCTTTCATCTCTTCAAGCGTCAAAGCCAAAACACGTTCTTTACTGATTCTTGTCAGCTCCTCGTCTGAAACATTCAGGTTTATTTCCAAAACAGCTGGTTTGCATTCCAATTTAACTCCGGGTATTGTTATGGGAATATCGGCATCAGAGGAGTGTTTGATAACCCTTCTTTCTATGAGCTTGTTCGCAAGAAATTTGTCGGCTATTTTATAAGCAGTTTCCCTGTCAATCTTTCCTTTTATTACATATTGTTTTGAAGTGTACACACCGTTAATTGGTTTTTTCAATATGTCTTGAATTGCTTCCTTGGATGTTTTACCAACATTATCAGTAACCCCTGGTCTAAAACCGACCTCTATTATCCAATCATAATCTTTGGCATGTGGCGAATCAATTGAAAATTCCTGTGTCAGCGGATCTGCAAAAAGATTGGTTCCGAGGACATGAAGCTCTTCTTTAGTAAGTTCTGCATCTATAGTAAAAACACTTATTGTTTTAACAGAATCTAATATTATCCCCAGGGTTTCGGCTATACCTTTTCTTACAGATTCTCCAAGAGCATCAGTTACACCTTCCCTAAAACCAACTTCTATTCTGTGCGCCATAGATCATAACAGAATTTTTCTGTCCCCCCATAATATTTTAATTCCCTTATCTTTAGCAACGGTTCCTATTTTTTCTGAATAGGGTATTTTCTGAAGGATATCGTCAACGTCTCTTTCATTCACTATAACGGCAAACCCCCAGCCCATATTAAAAGTTTTAAACATTTCGGAGTCTTCAATGTTCCCAGATTCTTTTATAAGATTGAAAATCTGATGCGGTTTGAAATTATCAAAAACGAAACCATATTTTGTGATTTTTTGAAATTTTAGATATGCATCACCTGTTATATGAACTGCGCCCAAAACATCGAACTCTTTGTTTATTTTAAGAAAATCTCTTACGTAAATTTTTGTGGGTTCAAGTGCATAATAAACGAGTTCTTTTTCAAATCCGTCGGGAATATCAAAGAAATCAAAGCAACCTCCCCATTTTTTGAAAAGAATCCTTCTTAAAAGAGATATTCCATTGCTGTGGGGTCCTGAACTTCTAAATCCTATAACTGAATTTCCCGGTTTAATTCTTTCACCGGATATTATTTCGTCTCTGTGAACTTCCCCAACACAATCGCAGTTAATATGGTAGAGAGTGTTAAGGAGTTCCGGGACATCTGCCGTTTCTCCTCCAACGAGAGGACACTCTGATAACTCGGCGCCTTTTTGAAGGCCCCTTTGAAGTTCTGCAATTAGCGAGGGTTCTGATTTTTTTATATCAATAATATTTGTTAAGGCAATTGGTCTTGCGCCGCACCTGATGCAATCATTAACAACCATTGCAACCGCGTCTATTCCGATTGAGTCATGTTTTCCTACGGCTTCGGATAATAAAACCTTTGTTCCAACGCCATCGCTTGTTTTAACATGAAAAATGTCCTCGCTAATGGGATAAAGAGTATTAAAGGGTGTTTTGATTATTTTTCCGTGTTTGCTGAATGAAAATGTGGATTCGAAACTTTTGAATTTTTTTTTCGCTTCGCTTCTCTTTTCCCTGTCAACACCGCTGTCGGCATAAGTAAGTCCCATAAGAAAGGTGAGATTGTTTAATTAATATTTTGTGTGGTTTTATGGCTAAACAGATTCGCTTTTTTCAAAGAAATATGCTCCAAGAAAAATCATAACAATTGAGAAACCAACCAATACTGCGAAATCAAAAAGAATAGAAAATGATGAAACATTGATTAACACCCCTCTCAAACCGTCTACACCGTAAGTCAATGGATCAAGATATGAAAGGTATTGTATCCAGACGGGTAAATTTTTTAAGGGATATAAAGCTCCCGATAAAAAGAAGATCGGAAAGATTACAAAGTTCATTATTAAACTAAATCCGTGGATATCTCTCATTTTTGAAGCAAATATCAATCCCAAACCAATGAATGTAGAAGATATGAGCAACATGAAAACAACCGACAACAAAAATGCAGATATCCCTGGTATTTTGAATCCCATCAAAATGGAAATTCCCAAAATTAAACATCCCTGAAGCACGGAGGTCGTTGCTCCTCCAACTATTCTACCGATTACTATGGAAATTCTATTAACCGGTGCAACCATGATTTCCTTTAAAAAACCGAACTCTCTGTCCCATAAAACAGAGATTCCCGCAAACATTGAGGTAAAAAGCATGGTCATGCCAACAATGCCTGGAACCAAAAAATTAATATAAGATATTCCCTTTGCCATGCCTGGAATGTTCATATTGCCGAAACCCAAACCAAGAAATGCTAAAAAGAAGAAAGGCATTGCCAAAGTCCCAATAATTCTAGATTTTGCTCTTAAAAATCTTTTCATTTCTCTAAGCCACAAAACATATATTGCTGTGAGGTTAATCATCTTCCAAACCTTCTTCTTGCAAATTCCATATTCCTTCCTCTCTGGCTGATTTCTTTTTCCCTAATAGTGTTTCCGGTAAAATGCAAAAATACATCCTCTAAACTTGGTTTATGCAAACTTACGGATATAATATCCACTCTTTTTTTCTGGGCTATGTTTATTAATTCGGGTATTCTCCTTTCGCCTTGTTTCACTGCAACAGTCAACTTGCTATCGTGTTTTTTAACAGATTTCACAAATCTTAGTTTATTAATAGACTTCACAAATTCTTCATCATCTCCTTCTATTTCAAAAGTTATAATATCGCCTCCAAGACTGTCTTTTAATTTATTTGGACTATCTATCGCAATAATTTTGCCATGATCTATTATGGCTATTCTGTCACAAAGATAATCGGCTTCTTCCATATAATGCGTAGTTAAAATGATCGTAATGCCTCCTTCTCTGTTTAATTTTTTAATATAATTCCAGATGTGCCTTCTTGTTTGGGCATCTAAGCCAAGTGTTGGTTCGTCCAAAAACAAAATTTTTGGTTTATGCACCAAACCACGAGCTATCTCCAATCTTCTTTTCATGCCGCCGGAATAATTTTCCACCAAAATATTTGCCTTATCACTTAATTCAACAAGTTCCAAAATCTCAGCTATTCTTTTTTCTCTTTCTTTTTTATTCATTCCATACATCATGGCATGAAATTCCAGATTCTCTTTGCCGGTCAATTTGTTATCTAAAGCGGGTTCTTGAAAGACTATTCCTATATTTCTCCTCACATCATCTCTTTCTTTTATGATATCATAACCGGCTATTTTGGCATGTCCAGAACTTGGAGTGAGAAGAGTTGAAAGCATATTTATTGTCGTAGTTTTGCCTGCTCCGTTCGGTCCCAGCAAACCAAAAAGTTCTCCTTTCTTAATCTTGAAAGTTATATTATCCACTGCCGTAAAACCATCAAAATTCTTTGTCAGATTCTTAACTTCTATTGCCGTCATATTAATCAATCCTTCTCAATTCGGAGATACACTTCTTAAGTATTTTCTTGATTTTCTCTTTATTTCTACTGGAATTTTTATGATATATGGCCCTAATCTCAAAAAGAATATTCTCAATCTCCGAAGTATCCCTATCTAAAATATCTAAGAATAATTCTTTAAACAATAGAATTTTTTTCCGTGATTCTTCCCTATATTTTCTTATTTGTTTTAATGTGCTCCTGCCCTTATTGGTAAGTTCAAATATATTTTTTGAGCGTTTATCTATTTTGCTTATTTTTATCAATCTTTCATTTTCGAGCTGCTTCAAAACGGGATATAATGTCCCTTTGCTTGGCATCCATTTTCCCTTGGTTTTCTCTTCAATTTCTTTTAATATTTCATAACCGGACTTTGGTTTATTCTTTAGAGAATGCAAAATATAGAGTGCAAGAAATCCCCTCTCTTTTCCATTCTTGCAGTGAAATTTCCACAGACCTGTCATATATATAATAATAAATAAATATTTATATTTCGGTTTCGAACCGTTCGAATTCGTAATATAATTTTAATTTTCATCTGCTTCACTAAACATTGGATTAATTATTGCTTTTGATTTATTATCTCAGACCCGCACAATATCTTTAACGATAGAAATTATTTTATTAAAATCTTTTTTATTTGCTTTGTATTTGGCGAACTCAACCAGGGTGCATAAATTCAGGCAATTCTTGATTTTTTTATAATCCTTGGACTTTCTTTTCTTCAAGACTTCAAGCAATTCGGTGTTGGTTATTTCTGCATTTATTTTTAATTTGTTCGAGAAATAAAATCTTAGTGCCTGCGATACTTTTTCATAGGCATCTTTTTCTTTCTTATTTTTAAATAATTCTTCGGCTTCGGAAATCATTCTTTTTACCTCTTTTTTATAATCAACTGATCTTGTCTTCTTCTCTGGAAGTACTAAAACCTCTTCTTCTGTCTTCTTGAAATATTTTTTATAAATCAAACAAACCAAACCAATGACTGCAATCAAAAGTAAAATCCATAAATCGTTCCGCTCTTTTTTTTCTTCCAGATTAACATTTTTTATTTCATCTTTAATATAATCTGCCGTAATATTCTTGTTTTCTCCAAGATTGTTTTGATAATTGACCGTAACTTTTGTTTGATTTTCGGTGATTTGCTTAAACTCTATATTACTTTGATTGAAACCCAGCTTCAATAATTTTTCATTAAGCTCTTTAAATTTTTTATTTTTTCTAAGTTTATCCAATATTGCATTTTTCTCCTCCTGGGTCAAACTCATTAAATTTTTCATTGTTCCGTTTTCCATTTCTCCTTTTATTTCGGCGGTTTCACCGTTTTGTTTTTGATAGTTATATTCAAAGGTGCCGGTATTGTTTGATTTTGGATTAAAAGAAGAGTTCTTTAACTGATATCCGGAATTTAACAATTTTTCATGTTTTTTCAGAAATTCTGAATTGCTTTCAATATTGTTTCTGAAACTCTCTTCCATCTGTTTTTGTTCCCGGATTTGCTTTTCCATTTGTTGTTTTATGGCATTGGTATTTTGATTAAGTTGATTATTTTCTATTTTATTTTGGATAGTTTGTCCTCGTTGATTTGTTTGCTGATTTGATTGTTGGATGTTAGAACCAACCTGCATAGTAAAAGAACCGCCAGAAGAATAGGTGGTCGACTGCATATTAACGCCGTTGCATCTATAAATAGAGGTTATTCCCTGAATTTGCCCTTTAATTCCAGAATCTTTAACTGAAACATGCAGAGAATTTGATTTTATTGTTTCCTTTTTTCCAGTCTCCGGATTGGTATAATTTATTTGCGCCGGACTTATTGTGTATTCTCCGGCTTTAAAGGGTTTTATTGGCTCATAAGCCACAGTTGTCTCTCTTTTTTCTGGAAGGATATATTCAAAACATTTAATATCCAATCCGTTATTTCCAAAGACATTTTTATCAACGATTTTTATTGGTATTTTTTTTCCAAAGGGATTTGTAAATTTTAGAAGAATGGTGACATTATCTCCAGTTTTTATATCTGATTTATCAATAATTTTTTCAACTTGCAGAGAATTGGCTAAGACGATATTTTGCAAGAATAAAGCCAAAAAAATCAGAAAGAGAATTCTTTTCATACTACAATTCTATATTTGCCGTAAATTATATAAACATTAATTAACAGTACTGCAAGAACGGTTGCAAAAAACCAATCTTTTATGCTGACCTGTTCCCAATCTCTTTCTATATTTTCTCCAATATTTTTGTAAATCTCGCTCAAAGTATTTTCATTAACAGATTTGTAATATTTTCCTCCTGTTTCCCTGGCAATTTTTTTCAAAGTGGCTTCATCTAATTTAGCATATTGAGGATTTCCAAAGAAATCGTAACCCAAAATTGCAGGTTTTTCAGAACCCATTCCAACAGTGTAAATTTGAATCTTGTTTGATTTTGCAAAGTTTATTGCCTCCTCCGGTGTCACAACCCCTGCATTATTTACGCCATCGCTCAACAAAATTACAACTTTTTTCTTATTCGGTATGGATGTTGCCATGTCAACCGCCAAACTCAACCCGTCACCTATTGCCGTTCTTCCATTTCTCTGTTTTATGGCCATCAGTTTTTCTATTGCTTTTTCTTTAAAAGGTGTTAAATAACAAGCGGTAGTTGCTCCCGATTCAAAAATTACAATTCCCACATAATCCTTTGGTTGCAGACTGTTTATCAAAATTTTTGCAGCTCGTTTTGCTGCATCCAATCTCGTAGGCTTATAATCTGTAGCGCTCATAGAACCAGAATCATCTATGACCAGAACAACATTTATTCCTTCTTTTGCCGTTTTCAAAGGTATTTTTGGATCGGCAAGACCTGCGATTAAAAGCAATATGGCAATTAAAATTAAAATAAAGGGCAAATGAATTCTAAAAGTTCTCTTTCTGTTTAAACTTTCTTTTATTATTCCAATTGAACTGAATTTCAAAGCAGATTTTTTCTTTTTTTCTCTGTAAATTTTGTAAAGATATATCAAAAAAGGTAAAATTAACAAGGCTATTAATCTCTCAGGTTCTCCAAAGCTCAACATGCTATCTCCTCCTGGTTCTTAGATTAAAAAATTTTACAAGGGGCACATAGAAAGGATGTTCCGTATCTGCCTGTATTATGTCTATTTTAAATTTTTTCATTTTATTTAATAATCTTTTATTTTCTTCTTCGACTTTCTTATTATAAATCTCCCTAAATTTTTGATCAGAAGTGTTAACTAAAACTTGTTCGCCTGTTTCTTTGTCTTCAAGCAGAATATATCCTATATCAGGGAGTTCTCTTTCTCGGCTATCCGATAATTTTATTAATATTACATCGTGTTTGTTTTTTAAAAATTTCAACGGTTTTTCAAAATTGCCAGATAAAAAATCTGAAAGTATAAACAAAATCCCTCTTTTCTTTATAATTTTGCTCAGGTGAATTAAAGAATTTTCTATATTTGTTTTCTTATTTTTTGGTTGATAATATATTAATTCTCTTAATAATCTCAAAACGAATTTCTTGCCTTTTCTAGGTCTGATAAATTTCTCAATGTGGTCTGTAAATAAACACAAACCCACATTGTCGTTGTTTTTAATTGCTGAGAACATAATGGACGCTGCAACATCCACACCTATCTCTTTTTTGCTCTTCTCAAAACCGAACTCATTACTTGCAGAACAATCAAAGACAATATAAATATCTAAATCTCTTTCTTCTATAAATTCCTTTACGAAGGGTAAATTAAATCTCGCAGTAACTTTCCAATCTATTGTTCTAACGTCGTCCCCTGGTATATATTCTCTAACCTCGGAAAATTCAATTCCGCGACCTTTAAAAACGGAGTGATAATTCCCTGCTATTAATCCTTCTACCAATTTATTTGTTTTTATTTCAATTTTCCTTATTCTCTTCAAAACCTCTTTTACTTTTGGCATATTAGATAAAATAAGGCAAAGCTTCATCTATTGTAGAAACTTCTATGATTTCCAAACCCCATTCTTTTTTTGCAATTTCTTTTAAATCTATTGTTTTTGGAACATATCTCGTATTCAATATTTCAAAACCAAATCCAACAGGTTCCTTTGTTATAACTCTTTCATAATAGGTTATATTAGACTGTCCCTTCGGGACTAAAAAATATTTGTAGTTGGCATCTGCAACTGCTTTTGCTTTTTCTATAATTCCGCCGACTCTTCCTATACTTCCATCAACATTTATTGTCCCCGTAATTACCGCATCTTTTTTCAGAGTTTTGTTTTGGAGAGCGGCAATTGTTGCGATAGTAATTGCCGCCCCGGCACTTTCTCCCCCCACCAGTTCAGCATTTCCTGCTTTGAAATCAAACAGAAAATCTCTGTCAAAAGTATAATTTGATTTCAATTTGGCGACAGTAACGGCTTTGTTTACAGAGTATTGGATATCCGTTTCAAGGAAGGGATTCGTATTTATGAGAACCTGGTTATTTCCGGGTATTAATTTCACGGTCAAATTTCCCACCACGCCTTTTCCCCTGCTCGAAACGGCAACTATGGGGATAATTCTTTCTATTGGATAATAAAGTTTCTTATTGGTGTTAATTGCATATATTATTTTTTGATTGCTAATTTCTTTTGAAAGACAGTCTATTTTATAGTCAAGCAGATGTATATTATGAAGATTGTAAAAACTCAATAAAAATAAAACGGTTAATGCCAGATATACAATTTTCTTCATACTAAATCAAGGAGGCCGTATTTTTGACAGAATGTCATCAATGATTTTATCAGAAGTTATTTCTTCCGCTTCGGCTTCATAAGTTAAAATTATTCTATGTCTCAAGACATCGTGAGCAACAGCCCGGATATCTTCGGGTATGACATATCCTCTACCTCTAAGCAAAGCATAAGCTTTTCCGCATAAAATTAACCAGATAGAAGCCCTTGGAGAGGCCCCGTATTCAATTAAACCATCTATATTTAAATTATAATTTTCCGGATATCTTGTAGCATCTACAATTCTGGCGACATATTCTTCAATCTTCTCATCGGCATAAATTTTTTGATTAAATTTTTGAATTTCAACAATTTTTTTGGAATCGAAAATTTTCTTTGTTTTTATCTCAAGTCCTTGCGTGTTTCTCCTGATGATGTCTCTCTCCTCATCTTTTTTTGGATAAGCAACCAATAATTTCATTGCAAATCTGTCAACCTGCGCTTCTGGTAATTTATAAGTCCCTTCTGTTTCTATTGGGTTTTGAGTTGCAATCACCAAAAACGGTTTATCTAATTTAAAGGTGTCTCCTTGAATGCTAACCTGTCTCTCCTGCATAGCTTCCAATAAAGCAGATTGCACTTTTGGAGGGGCTCTATTGATTTCATCTGCAAGAATAAAATTATGAAATATTGGTCCTTTCTGGGTGTAAAAATTCCCTTTTTTATGATCATAAATTTTTGTTCCAATTATATCCGCCGGCAACAAATCCGGAGTAAATTGAATTCTGCAAAAATCTGCATTTATTGTATCCGCCAGTGTTTTCACCATCAATGTTTTGGCTAAACCGGGCACACCTTCAAGCAAAACATGACCGTCCGCAATTAAAGAAATTAACAATTTTTCCAGTATCTCTTTCTGTCCCACAATTGTTTTTTCCAGTTCATACAAAACCTTTTCCAGATTCCCTGAATATTTTTCTGATTTAGAATTTAATTTTCTAATTTCGGCGTTCATAGTACTTCACAGATATAATGTAGATTTAAAATTTTATATAAACAGCGTCTCCAGAATAAATCATCAAAACAACTTTATTAAGCAATGCATATTCTAAACATTTTGGAATCGGCGAAGCGTGATTATGAAATCTCCTTAAAAATTTGGTGAATTTGTTGGAGGTCAGATTAGGATATTGAGATTGGCTATTAATTAAATAATTATCTCTCTCACTTTTGTCGGCTCTTTTTTTGAAGATTCTCTTCTGAATTCATATATGTATGCAGTGCCGGCCTGAATAAGTCTTTCATCGTGAGTTACGATAAAAATCTGATCGAGCAACTCTGCAATTTTTGTTCTCAAAATTTCAGTTAGATTTTTGATCGTATTTGAATCTAAATTATGTGTCGGTTCATCCAATGCCAACAACTTTAAGTTCGGGGCTAAAACAATGGATAAGGCGATTCTCATAACCAAAGAAGCTATGGATCTCTCTCCCCCGGAAGAAAAACCTTCAACATTTATCCATCTGTTTTTTAAATCACAAAGTTGTAAAAGATAATCTCTGTTTTCTATTTTGAATCTAATTCCTATATAATCCTCATAAGGATAAATATAATTCCAAAGTTCATTCATCACCTCGTTCAAAGTTTTTACGAATTCTTCTCTCAATATTTCCTGTACTTCAATCAAGATGGAAGAAAAATCAGACAGAACCGAAATCGCGTAATCCAGATACAAAATTTCTTTTTTATTTATTTGTAAAAATTCCAGATCTCTTTTTATTTGCTTCAGATTATTTTGTTTTTCTGTTTTTATTTCTTCTTTATATTTAAGGTCCAATCTAAAAGTTAATAAGTTCTTCTTTATTTCTTCAACTTCTTTTTTAAGATTTTCGTATACAGATTCATCAAAAGAAATCTCTCTAAGTTCTCTTTCAATATTTTCTTTTTCTCGTTTTAAATCCTTCAACCTTTGTTTTTTTATTTCCGCGGATTTTAGTTCCTCAAACAAGGTTTTTAAATTCATGACTTCCTTCTTTATATCTGAAAGATCTATTTCTTTACATTTTATCTCCTCCAGTCTTTTTTGATAAAGCGATAATTCGCCTTCCACATTTCCGAGTTGTTCGATTCTTTTTTTAAAAAAATTTGCCTTTTCTATATTTTTATTCTCCAACTCAAATTCTCGTTTCTTCGAGGAATATTTGTTTTTTAGGTCTATGATTTTTTTGTTGAGCAAAAACAATTTTTCCTCTTTCTTTTTTATCAATTCCTTTCTTTTCTCTTCTGGAAGCTCTCTGTCGCAGGTAGGGCATCTTTCTTTTGAAGTTTTCAGATTTTTTATGGCTTCATCCAGATTTTGTTTTTTTAGTTCACAGGTCACCAGAGTATTTTTTAAATCTTCCTCCTCCTTTTTCAGTATTCTGATTCTCTCTTCGTCAAAGGTCTGTAAAAATAATTCGCCTTCCTTTTTCTCCGCCAAAGCCTTCTCCAATTCATTTATTTTTGAAATCAGGAAAGATATTTCTTTTTCTCTCTTTATTTTTTCTTTTTCAAGATTGTTATATAAAGTTTCTTCATGTTTTAATTTTTTCTCTATTTCTCCCAAATCTTTTTCTGGAAGTTTTTTTAGTTCATTTTGAAAAACCGAAATCGTCGCATTTAATTCAATCAGCATATTTTTCTTGTTCTCCATCTTATTTTTTTGTTCTTTTAAATCTTCCAAGATTTTTTCCTTTTCTTCCAGTTGATTGTTTAATTTTCTCGTATTTTCCTCCAAAGAAGACAAATCTTTATTTAATTTTTCTAAATATTCTTCGATCTCCCGTCTTTTTTCTTTTAAATCTCTCTCATCAAAATTCGAAAGAGTTTCTTCCCTCATATTTTTCTGGTTTTTGAATTTGTTTAGAAGAGATGTTGTTTTTGCCCTCGCAAGTTCAAATTTTGAAAGTTTTAGTAAATTGTCTATATCGCTCATTCTATTTCCGGGAGGAAGGGTCAAAAAATAATCGAGTTTATTTTGTTCTGCATAGATCACTTTTGAAAATAATTCATAATCCACCTTTAAAATTTTTTCAATTGCTTCCGTAACCTGAGCCTGATTTATTGCTATCAATTTGCCGTTTTCTCTTAATTCTGCGTAAGAAGATTTATTCAAATAAATGCTTCTATTAATTTCATAATTTTTTTTATCGCTCTCAAAAATTATTTTAACATTTGCCGACTCCTCTTTGAAAGGCTTGTCCATTATCAAATCCGAGATTTTTATCCGCTTCTTTTGTATTTTTGGTGTTGTGCCAAAAAACCCAAAGCAAATTGCGTCAAGAATTGTGGATTTTCCCGAACCAGAAATACCTACAAATATGTTGTTTCCTTCCGTAAATTTCAGTTTTGTTTTTTTGTGGGATTTGAAATTAATTAATTCGATTTCTCGGATCATAATTATAATTTTGGAGATTTAAGGAAGTTTAGGATTAAAGTGTCAGAGTTGATATTTAATAGAGAGAGTGAAAGGAGCAGGGGTAAGATTTAACATAGGTTATTTTACAAAGTTCGCTGGAGCGTGCGAAGGCGAATTTGGGTCGAGCATCTGCAAAGGGGTGAGCCGTCTAATTGCTGTTAGTTGCCCTGAACAAGTGAAGGTTCAAAGCCAGAAGGGCTGAGAAAGTTGGCGGGCGAGCGTTATTCTTTAAAGAGTATAAGGAAAGCTCTTCCATTCTAACTTATAAAGTTTCCCGAGAACATTGTTGGAAATAAGAGTTAGTTGCAATTGGCGGAATAAAACTCAAATACTGATTAAACCTAAAATTTTTGGAGGAAAAATATAACACTGTTATAATTTTACTTATTTAAAGTTTTCTATGTAGTTATAATAAAGATAACAACAACTGAACAATAGTTCAACTAGCTCATCAATATGACTGGTTGAGGTGAGAAAATGGAAAGAAACGAAATCTTGGTGGGAAAAAAGCCTTTGATGAGTTATGTCCTTGCAGTCATAACTCAACTTTCGGAAAGTGACGGAGAAGTGGTAATAAAAGCCAGAGGAAAAACGATCAGCAAAGCGGTGGATATAGCGCAAATTGTTAAAAACAAATTTGCCAAAGAAGCAAAAATTGGCGAAGTGAAGATCGGAACAGAGGAATTGGAAGCGAAGGAAGGCGGAAAAATAAATGTTTCAACAATAGAGATACCTGTGAAAAAGTAATTTTATTTTTCCTTTTTTATTTTTTTATATGTCGTCCAATAAATTAATTATCAGACTTTCTGTCTTCGTGATTTTTTTTGGTTTAATTGGTCTTTATTTAATTTGCATATTTGTGGCGCCACCCTTTGTAAAGTTGTCGGAGATAGATAACAGATATATTGGAAAAACTATAAAAACCCGGGGAACGGTTTCAAAGTCTTTTTTATCGGAATCAAAAACTTTGTTTCTGGAGTTAAAAGAGAATAAGAATATATCGGTCGTGATGTTTAATGTTAATAAAAATCTGTTTAAGAAAGGGGACCAAATATCTGTAAAAGGAGAGATTCAGGTCTATAAGGGAATGGTGGAAATTATTGCAAGGGATATTAAAAAGATTTAAAAAAAGAGAACAATTCTAATGAGAAATCCTCGCAAAACAGAATTCTTTCATATTCAATGGTGCTGGTATTTTTCAGAATATATTTTTCTATAAAAAGAAGCGCTTCTTCATTTTTCTTCTTTTTCTGCGAAGTAGTATTAAATTATTTCAAACAACTTTCCACGAAACCATAAAATAAAGGAGACGGATTTAACAGATTTGATTTAAATTCCGGGTGCGCCTGAGTTGCAACGAAGAATTTGTGATTTGGCAGTTCTATAAATTCAACAAGCTTTCCATCTGGAGAAAATCCAGAAAAAATCATTCCATTATTTTGTAAAATTTTGTGATATTCTGGATTTAATTCATATCTGTGCCTGTGTCTCTCAAAAATTATATTATTTTTTATCAGATTGAATTTTTTATATAAGTTATAAACTTTTGTTCCTTCCTTTAAAACGGCGGGATAAACTCCCAATCTCATCGTAGCTCCATATTTTTTGTTTTTTATTATATCCCTCTGTTCTGGTAAAATATCTATTACCGGGTTTTTTGTGTTTTCATCTATCTCCGTCGAATTTGCATCTTTTAATCCACAAACATTTCTGGCAAATTCAATTACTGCAAGTTGGAGACCAAGACAAAGACCTAAAAAAGGTATATTATTTTCTCTGCAGTAAGTTATTGTTTTCAATTTTCCCTCTATACCGGTAGTACCAAAACCTCCAGGGATGATTATCCCCTGAATTTTTGGAAGATTCAATTCAATTCTGGTAGAGTCTATCCATACGATTTCCGGCCTATATCCCAAAAAGGCACAGGCGTGTTTTACCGCTTCCTCAACAGAGATATAAGAATCCGCCAATTTAAAATTACCCGTACCAATATATTTTCCAACAATGCCTATTTTTACGATTCGATCTTTTTGTTTTAATATATTTGTTCTTTCCTCCCATTCTTTTAAATCTAAGAAGTTCGTGGTTTTTTCGCTTAAATTTAGTTTGTTCAATATTTTTTTTGAAAGATTTTGTTTTTCGAAAATTAAAGGCAATTCGTAAACGGTTTCAATATCCGGATCATCTATTATATTTTCTTTTGGAATATCGCAAAAGAGAGAGATTTTTTGTTTCCTGACTTCATCCAGATTTTCTCTGGACCTGCAAATAATAAAATCCGGCTGGATTCCCAATTCTCTCAATAATTTGACTGATTGTTGTGTGGGTTTGGTTTTCGGTTCTCCCAATTTATTTGGAATGGGCACATAAGAAACGTGAACAAATACCACCTTTTCTTCCCTGTTTAACTGTCTGGCCGCTTCCAGAAAAATAATATTTTCATAATCTCCCACTATACCTCCAATTTCGATAAGAACTATCTCTGAATTTGTCTTTTCGGCAACATTTTTAATGCAATTTTTGATCTCGTCTGTTATATGGGGTATTAATTGAACTGTTTTTCCAAGATATTCTCCCTTTCTTTCCTTTTCAATAACAGAATAATATATTTTGCCCGTAGTTATATTGTGATCTTTTGTTAAAGATTCGCAAATAAATCTCTCATAATGGCCCAAATCTTCATCTGTTTCTCCTCCTTCTTCAGTAACCCAAACCTCTCCATGTTCTGTTGGTCGTAAAGTTCCGGCATCCACATTTACATAAGGATCTATTTTAATCGCCGTTACCTTATAGCCTCTTGATTTTAATATTCTTAAAATGGAAGCAGTCACTATTCCTTTGCCCAGACCAGATATTATTCCTCCCGTTACAAAAATATATGCCATTTTCTACCCACAAAAATATTACTACAAATTTTAAATTAGGAGAACAATTCCAATATTATAACGGTGTAATATTTACGAACTTTTTGTGAGTGTTCATTTAAAAAAAATTTGTCGGTTTTTTACGATATTGCTTTCTTTTTGCCATTTATTCGCAAAAAATAAAGGATATATAAATATTTGATAAAGTATTTTGAACACTGTTCAAAAATAAATAATATAATTATTTATGAAAGAGTTAAAGGAGACAAAAAAGATAAATAAAATTTTGTTTATTTTGGCGAAAAATCCGGAAGGGCTGTGGATACGGCAGATCGCAAGAGAAACGAAAATGCCTCTATCAACTGTTCATTACTATATTGATAAAGTTATAAACGAAATTGTAGATAATATAGGTGTAAAAGACAATAAAGGTAAATATTTTGGGTTAAGGATTATAAGATTGAAACCAAAAATAAGAGACCTTATTGAAAAAAAAGAGATGAAAAAAATATATAAAATTCTAAAAATATGCAAAAATAATTAAATAAGTTCACGTGAACTTGAGGTGAACAACGTGAACAAAACGTGAACGTAAATATCAATATTTTGGGGTTTTAAGCCAAAATAAGAAGTTCACGTGAACAACGTGAACAAAACGTGAACTTAATGTGAACAACATGAACTTCACGTGAACGTGGAATAAACGAGTAATATTAAAATTTTATTATATGTGCTAATTCTAAAGAGCCATCTTCCCAGTTATTTGAAAAAAATATTTTTAAAAACAGGGCAAGATTTGAACATGAAATTGAAAGGCAAGGTGAAATCTGCAAAAAGGCAAACAGAAATTTTTTGAAAGAGGGGAGATATTAAGATTATGGAGACAAGAATTCAGATTTTTGTTCACGTGAACAACGTGAACAAAACGTGAACGTAAATATCAATATTTTAGGGTTTTAAGCCAAAATAAGAAGTTCACGTGAACTTGATGTGAACTTCACGTGAACTTAAAATTGGGTTTAAATAAACAATTTATAATAAAATAAGGTCGTCAAAAACATATAAATAAAAAAAGGTTATAAACAATTCCGCTTAAAGTTCTCTTTTTATTAATAAATATCAGATATTATTATATAAGAAGCTGATAAATTTCACGTGAACAACGTGAACAAAACGTGAACTTAATGTGAACAACGTGAACTTCACGTGAACTTATTGATATGGAAGAGATGGAGTTGTACAGGAAGTGGTTTAAAAAATATGGATTAGAAAGAAATCCATTTACTTTAGAGATTAATCCAGCGCTGGTGGTGGGGTATAGAGAACAGATAAAAAAATTAATAAAAAATATTGATCAGCAACAAAAAATAATATTGCTTACGGGACCAACCGGAAGCGGAAAAACAAGTCTGATCTATTATCTCAAATCTATAAAACAGGATTTTGTGGTGTTAAACAAACCTCCAAGAGATATTTCTGGTTTGATAAATATATATTCTTATTTTATTAAAGATTTGCCATTTTTTATCAAAATATTTATAAAAAAACCAAAAAAAATAGAAGATCTGCCGGGTTTCTTAAATAAAGTTATAAAAAAACCCAGAGTCCTCTTCATTGATGAATCTCATGAAGCAAGTATAGAAGTTCTAGAATGGTTAAGAGTTCTCTCCGATCAGGTGCAAAATTTAAGTATTGTGTTCTCGGCGCTTCCCATTTTTGATGAAATTTTAACAAAAAATCTGGCAACACTAAAAAAAAGAATTGTTGAGAGGGTAGAATTGAATGCTCTAACAAAAGAAGAAGTAGAAAATCTAATACGCAAGAGAATAGAATTGGTGGGAGGAACGGATATAAAACCCTTTACATATAATATAATAGAATATATTTATTCCAGAACTGGAGGATTTCCAAGAGATGTTATACTTCTCTGTAACAAATTATTAAACCTGGGAGCCGAAAAAAACGCAGAATTAATAGATACCCATTTAATCTCCAGAGAATCTGTAGTCAAAGAAGAAAAAAAGATAAATATTGAAAATTTAAAAGAATTGCCAAAAAAACAGAAAAAAATAATAAATATTATAGCAGAAAAAGAACCCTTAGCTCCAAACGAACTTATAAAAGAGTTTTCGGAATATCCAAGTAAAAAACACGCTTTGAGAGCGGTAAATAATGTTTTAAAAAGATTGGTTGAAGAGGGATATCTTGAAAGAGAAAGAGTGGGTAAAACCTATCTATATAAATTAAATACTTCTACGAGGACGATTTTAATAAAAGCCTGAGATTATAACAATGTAATAATATATTGTTCTCTCCCTCCTATATTTCCATTCGAAACCCATTAAATTAAAATATGGTTTTTATTGAAACAAACAGATATTTTAAATAGTATTTATATAAAGGGGTTTATTATTGTATATATTGAATTATATCTGTGGTTTAATATAAGAGGTGTGAAATTAACCAAAATTCGTAAATCTGTTTATAGATGCAGGTATTTTCAATAAAATCAATAACAAATAAAGAGGTTTTGATTCTTGGCACATTTCTATATCCTCTCTTTCCTCTGCCTTTCTGAGGTGGAAATATCTTCTTGTTTACCACCAGTCTTATTAGACTACTTGCTTCCACAACAGAATTTGTTAATTTTAATTGATTTTGCACACATATATTTATTATTTAATTATTTATAGTCATGAATCAAAGTTTAGGTGAATTAATAGAAGAAACAGATTGGAATTTGATATTGGAGAGGATAGAAGGAAAATCACGATTACCAACAAATCCTTTTAGTCAGACCGAGTTATCTTTTGATTATTCTAAAGTTGATTCTAAATATCATGCAAGTGCAAAGCCTGATGAAGAAATTATTTTATATAAAGGTGCACCAAGAGGATATGAAGAAAAAGGATTCTTATCTAGGGCTTTAATCGTAGGATTACCAAGCCATGTTATAGAAGTGAAAGAAATTATTGAAAATGGTGATGATAATTTAATTCACGAATTATTTGATAAACACACCTCATATTATCTTCATACTGCTTTATTGTCTGCAACATTTAATCCTGAGCAAGCGCAAGTATTCGCACCAACCCATCCAATAACAAGGAAAAAGAAAGATAATACAATTTATCAACTTATGATAAGAGCAAATAGATGTGTTAAAGATTGTTATGATACTGGTAATTGTGGTTTGGGAGGAGAATTATTAATACTTGGTGCAATATTTCCAGAAGAGATTTCTGCTGTAAAAATAAATAATGATCTTTCTCATTCTGAGTTAATTTCTCCATGTGGTCATTACATACGAGACCATCCTGATAAAAACTCTAAAAATAGAGAGGTAAAAGATGTTTCGAATTGGATATATTATGTAAGAAGAGGGTAAAATATAAATATTTTACCCCATACAAGTTATTACTTAATTTTAAACCAGTATTTTTTTTATCATCTTTTCTTACATATTACTAAAGGAATTATATGTTTTCTTTTATTAGAATTTTATACCAATATTTCACTACGATAATAAAATGATAATGTATCATCATAAATACCAAATACACTCTCTTTTAACTCTTTATCCAGAATATGGAAAATTTTTTAGTTAAATGGGTGTTGATTTATGTAATATATTTCTTGTTTGATTTTATTTTTATCATATTGTTTTGTTTTTTATATTATTACAGTGTTATAATTTGTTAGATATATTATTATATTATCTATTTCCATAAGAAATCAAGGGGGCAGGCACATTTATTTAATAATATATTCTTTAAAAACCATTATTAAAAATCGAAAATAATATATTATTTCCATACGAAATATAGGTATGCAGGAGAAACTTAGGACTTATTTTTTAGAATATGTTGATAAAAAAAGTTTTTTTGTAAATAAAAATATTTTAACACATTCTTATATTCCAAATGAAATATTGCACAGAGACGAACAAATTTCAAATATTGCGAAAATTCTGGCTCCGGCTCTAAAATTAGAACAACCTTCCAACATATTTATTTATGGAACAACGGGGACGGGAAAGTCAGTTGTGGTGAATTATATTTTTAAGGAATTGTCTGCTGTAAACAATAAAAATTTAAAAACCATCTATATTAATTGCAAATTAAGAAAAACTTCAGATACAGAATACAGAATGCTCGCTTATATTTTAAAAGAATTGAATTTTCCAGTCCCGGAAACCGGATTACCAACAGAAACTCTTTATAATAAATTATTTGATCTGATTAATAAAAGAAAACAAATTCTTTTACTCGCCTTGGACGAATTAGATGCATTAATTAAAAAAATAGGTGATGAATTGTTATATAATTTAACAAGAATAAATGCAGAATTAACCAAATCAAAAATCACACTTATTGGAATATCCAACGACATTTCTTTTACGGAAAATTTGGATCCAAGAGTAAAAAGTTCTCTATCGGAAGAAGAGATAATTTTTCCTCCTTATAACGCGATTCAATTAAAAGATATATTGGAAGAAAGAGCAAAAAAAGCGTTAAAACCAAATGTATTTTCAGAAGGCGTTATAAGCAAGTGTGCAGCTCTGGCGGCGCAGGAGCAGGGAGATGCGAGAAGAGCTTTGGATTTGTTAAGAGTGGCAGCCGAAATAGCGGAAAGAAATGAAGATTCCAAAATAACCGAACAACACGTAACTTTGGCGGAACAAAAACTAGAATTGGACAGGGTTGTTGAATTGGCTAAATTACAGCCAAGACATTCTCAGCTGGTCTTATATTCAATATTTAAACTTTTTGAAAAAGGTGCTGACCAAATTTTAACGGGAGACGTATATGATATTTATATTTCACTCTGTAAAAGAAATGGTTACCGATTTTTAACCCAGAGGAGAGTTTCGGATTTAATTTCGGAACTCGACATGCTTGGTTTAATTTCAGCCAAAGTTGTATCCAAAGGAAGATATGGAAGAACAAGAGAAATTAAGCTGGCAATAGCAAAAAAACCTTTTGACCTTTTAAAATCTTATTTTTCAAATTTGTTTGAAATATGATAATAACTTATGAGATAATAAGAGAAGTTAAACAAAAAGAGAAAACGGAGGGATTGCAGAAATTACCCGAAAATTTTTTTGAAAATGCGGCGGCATATCTCGAACTAAAAAAAGGAACTTTGGAAGAATCCGCGGCAAAAACTCTTATTCTCTCTTTATTTGAGCTTCGAAAGAAGAAAATATTAACTCTTGCTTCGCTTTCCTATAAAACAGACACCCTTCCAGAAAATTTGGAACCAGAAGAAAAAAAATTGTACTTGAACCTGGTTAAAGTTCTTAGAGAATATCAAACAAATTTTGAAACAAAACTAACGCAATACGAACAACAAAATAAAAAACATATGGAAGAACTATGTGAGACAGAAGAATTGGTTGAAAAAGAAATTAAAGTAAAAAATTCTCTACCGGAAAAAACAAAAAATTTAGAAAATGAAACGAAATATAATAAAGTAAAAGTTATTTTTTTAAAAGATTTACCCGAATTGTTATTGCCTTCCGGAGAGACATGCTCTTTTAAAAGAGGAGAAGAAAAAGAGTTAGATGAAGATTTTGCCGAAATATTGATAGATAAAGGTTTTTGCAAATTATTATAATTGTTGTATTGAGAAAAGCCCGTCTTTAACAAAACAAATTAT
>Ga0190304_1000296_pt1 | contig 23453 bp, 17 predicted proteins | sample 48700712_MG_FD_161670 | JGI IMG/M metagenome (GOLD analysis project Ga0190304, IMG submission 161670) | Hydrothermal vent sediment bacterial communities from Southern Trench, Guaymas Basin, Mexico - 4870-07-1--2_MG | ecosystem: Environmental > Aquatic > Marine > Hydrothermal vents > Sediment ...
TCTCGCGTGCTCTTTTATGAATTCCTTCCTTGGTTCCACCCTTTCTCCCATGAGAATGGTGAAAAGCTCGTCCGCTTTTATTGCATCCTCTATGGTTACCTTAATTATCTTCCTCCTTTTTGGATCCATGGTTGTTTCCCAGAGCTGCTCCGGATTCATTTCTCCAAGACCCTTGTACCTCTGTATCACTACACCTTTTTCTCCGAGGAGTTTGAGTTTTTCCTCCTTTTCCTTTTCGGAGTAGGCATACTCAACTCTCTTTCCCTTACTCAGCTTGTAGAGAGGTGGCTGTGCTATGTAGAGATAGCCCTCCTCTATGAGTTCCCTCATGTATCTGAAGAAGAAGGTGAGAAGAAGGATTCTGATGTGTGCTCCATCAACATCCGCATCGGTCATGAGTATTATCCTGTGATATCTGGCGTTTGATATATCAAAATCGTCTCCTATTCCAGTACCTATCGCCGAGATCAAAGCCAGAATCTCCACATTTTTAAGCATCTTATCCATTCTCGCCTTCTCCACATTCAGTATCTTCCCTCTCAGTGGAAGAATCGCCTGGAAGTTCTTGTCCCTCGCCTGCTTCGCAGACCCTCCAGCAGAATCTCCCTCCACTATGAAAAGCTCGGATTTACTCGGGTCTTTGGATATGCAGTCGGCAAGTTTTCCGGGCAGAGAGGAGCTCTCAAGTAAACTTTTCCTTCTCGTTATCTCCCTCGCGCGCCTTGCCGCCTCCCTGGCTCTGTTTGCAAGGATCGCTTTCTCTATGATTTTTTTGGCTACGTCTGGATGCTCCTCAAAAAATTCGGAAAGTTTCTCGTAGGTTATTTTTTCTACAATCCCTTTCACTTCCGAGTTTCCCAGTTTTGTCTTGGTCTGTCCCTCAAACTGAGGATTTGGAACCTTACACGAGATTACAGCGGTCAGACCCTCTCTGACATCCTCCCCACTTAAAGAGAAGTCCTCCTTTTCAAAGAGTTTGTTCCTTTTCGCGTAATCGTTTATAACCCTGGTTAACGCTCCCTTAAATCCGGAGAGATGAGTTCCCCCCTCGTGGGTGTTTATGTTGTTTACGAAAGTAAATATATTCTCTGTAAAGCCATCGGTATACTGTATAGCTATCTCCACCTCAACATCGACTCTTTTCGACTTTATGTAGATGGGTTCGTCGTGAAGGGTTTTCTTGTTTCTGTTTATGTGCTTGATGAACTCGATGAGTCCACCATCGAACTTGAAGACGTCCATCTTGCCGGACCTATGATCGATCAGCTCTATCTTTATCCCCGCATTGAGAAAAGCAAGCTCCTTCAATCTTGCTGATATCGTATCGTAATCGAATTCTATCGTTTCGAAGATCTCATCATCTGGAAGAAATGTTATGGTTGTTCCCGTTTTTTCACTCCTTCCCACAACCTTCAGGGGAGTTACGGCTTTTCCCCTTTCATATCTCTGATAAAATTCCTTGCCATCTCTTCTTACCCTCACCTCAAGCCATCTCGATAAAGCATTTACAACCGATACGCCGACTCCATGCAACCCGCCCGATACCTTGTAGACCTTTTTGTCGAATTTTCCACCGGCATGGAGAGTTGTCATTACAAGTTCCACTCCAGATTTTCCGTACTTTTCATGAATTGATACTGGTATCCCTCTACCGTTATCTTCCACGGTTACAGAACCATCTTTGTTTATCATCACCCTTATGTGGTCGCAGAATCCCGCCAGGGCTTCATCTATGGAGTTATCGACGATCTCATAAACGAGATGATGGAGACCTCTCTCATCCGTACTCCCTATGTACATCGCTGGATTTTTTCTTACGGCCTCGAGTCCCTCGAGTACCTGAATAGCTTCAACATCGTACTTTTCAATCCCATAGTCCTTGCTTTCTGGCATATCTCCACAAACCTAAAGAAGCGAGGGCAAAATCTAAATGGACTTTTCCCTAATAAATCTTCTCCTGATTTGTCAGGAACTTTCCTCTGGCGATATTATAGAAACTATCAACTTTTTGACTCAAAAATCATTCCCTTCCTAGGGAAACCATAGGATGGAATGGAAAATGACGAAGCGATTTGTAGGATTTCTCAACGAAAAAGAACTTTTCCGGTGGAACAGAAAGAGATTGGATCCCTTTCAATTTTATTGGTCAGGCGTTCTAATTTCCTACCCCTTATCGTGATTGGACTGGAGTCTTTACTGGATATGCACACCAGCGCATATCGTCGTTTATATTTCTACTTCTAACTATTAGAGTCATGGATCAATCGTTTTCCATCCAGCAAAACCATGCACATGAGGATCTCCCATCACGTCACGCAACCAGTAGTAAAGTCCACCGAGACAGACCAGCGGACCTATTATGGTCATCTGCAGAAAACCGCCACCTTCCCATAACAGGTCATGATTGGCGTTTTCAGCTTCCACTTTCAGTAAGTGTATCTCCGGTCCAAGGATAATATGAAACGGCATGTATTTGAGAGGAGATAGACGTATCTTTCCTATCTTTACTTCAACTTCCTGACCGACTTCTATGACAGGAACCTCTGCTGTGTATATTTTCGTTTCTTCATCTCCCTCCCATGGGTAAACAAGTATCTTCGCCTCACATGTAACATTATAGGCCGGCTCACATCCAACATTCTTTACCCTTATCTTTATACACTCAAACGTCGGTCCAAGATATATCGCACTTATCTTCAAATCCGCAGCATCTCTGGGTTCGATTGCATAGAGATTATTTTCACCCACAACGTAAATGGTTCCATCCTCTCCGATTGCTGGACCATCCAACAATGCTTCATTTGATTTCCATACCCATCTCAAAGTTCCGTTCGGATTCAATGCATATACAGCATGACCCCCAACCCCATAGATAACACCATTTTTATCTATGGCTAGATTGTTAGCAGTATAAGCTCTTACTTTCCACATTAAAGTTCCATTTCTGTCAAAAGCACAAACTTTGCTACCCGATGCTATATAAAGAGTACCATTTTCAGATATCACAGGTGGCATGTAAGTGCCACCTATTTTGTATTTCCACTTTAATGTTCCATTTGGATAAAACGCATAGAGATATCCATTTCTACTGCCGTAGTAAATTATTCCTTCTTCATCAACACTGGGACCAAACGATGTGTGGAAAGCTCCTTCCCATTTCTTCCACTTTATGGTACCGTTGTTTGCGTATATTGCATAGAGATAACCATCTCTGTAGCAATCGGTATAAATGGTATTGTTATGAATAACAGCGGAGGAACAACCATCGATTTTCACACTCCACTTTATTGTTCCATTCGGATAAATTGCATAGAACTTTCCATTTGCTACCAAAGGATCTGATGTTCCTATGTAAATGGTTCCATCCTCTCCTATAAGAGGGTCTCCACAAGCAGCATCCTTTAGATCGCATTTCCATTTTATCGTCCCATCTGGGTTTACAGCATAGAGATTTTTTCCCCATGTACTGACGTATATGGTCCCATCTTTCGCTATAGCAACTCCCCACACACTGATATCTAAAGTCCACTTTATCGTTCCATTTGGATATATTGCATAAAGTTGCTCGGAACCCGTGTAAATGATGCCATTTTTATCTATGACTGGCTGTGCCAGAAATACACCACCTATGTGAACTTTCCATTTAAGTAGAGCTGTACATCCATCTTTTCCATATGGACTCCTACCAGTGTGGTGAACATCATGACGGAACATTGGCCATGGCGAGTCCATAAGTCCAGAGTTTTCTGATTCATAGTCGGATTTGATAGGATATGATGCGATGATGGTGGAGGTGAAAATGGGCAATACAAGTAGTGACAATACGACAAACACAGATATCGTTTTCATCATCATAGAAATTATAATCTAAGTGAATAAAAAGTTTTTGTGCATTCGAGGAAATAAGTAATGACCGAAAGTTTTTTTTTTACTCTATATGTATTACTGATTCGGGAGGTGAAAATTAGTGAGGAGAAAGCTGGTTGTTCTGTTTCTGACGCTATTGATGACATCTGCAGCCATAGTAAGTGTTCTCAATCACAGAAACGGAACAATCAGTATTGCCAGTGCTGCTGAAGGGTCGAGTGGTGGAGGAAATGGGCAGAGTTATCAACCCATTATTAACTACAGTTATGTCTGGAAGAAAACATATAATCTCAGCATGATAGTGAATGAACCCAATTGCAGCAAAGGTAGAGCATTTGGAACCCTCGGCGAGCAGAAGGCTGCAGAAAACATCTCGATATGGATGCAAGAAATCGGGTTGGAGAATGTGGATAAAGAAACGATAAATGAGACCTTAAAGTTGCAGGAAATTCCGGCAAAGGCACTGTGTCATCCCATAAAACACATCATGTGGTTTGGATCACTAGGAAAGCTGACAAAGGTAAGACATGTTGACAGTCACTGGATATGTTTCAAGATACACAATCTCTCTTCTGGTAATACCACGCTGATAAATCTAACCTATAAGGAAAATGAAACATCAGACTGTTTCCCGTTTCTTGCGGTACCACAGACTGCTACTGAAAAAGAGGAAGGTGATGATGGTAAAACCTATTACATTTGGAGTGCAAAGGATTTAATTATTGCAAAGAAGTGGACAAAAATCTTTAAGAACTGTTGTGTAGTGAGATTTACCGACTGGAAGAAGCCCTGGACGTGGTCTGGCCCACCTCTATGGCCACCAACGGTTAAAGCATTTATATTAGTAGATTGCTTTGATAATACTTACTTTATGGGACCTTCCACCTCAGAAATATTTCCTCAATTTTTGAAACCTGGATACTCAATAAATGGCTCTGTATGGAATAGTATAGAGGAGAATCTCAGCAAAGAATCTTGCGAGGTAACAGTTGATATCTACTCAAAATGGCATTACGAAAATGTAACAAGTTACAACGTGATAGGTGAATTAAAAGGTAGAGACCCAAGGAATGTTGTTGACATAGTATGTGCCCACTATGACTGCTGGTGGAATCAGGGAGCGATAGATGAAGCAGCGGAAACCGCACTTGTTTTAGGAATAGCAAAATACATGAAAGAACTCGAGGAGGAAAAGGGTATAAAACCAAAGCATACGGTCAAATTCGTGGCATTTGCTGGAGAGGAATACGGATTCAGGGGTTCCATTGATTACATCAAGAAACATGCCAAGAGCGGAGAAGAGACAGTGAGATATGTTATAAACCCTGGTAATTTCGGTCACAACGATAGTCAGGACAAGAATTTAACAAAGGAGGAACGAGATTTCAATATCTGTGTTAACAAAGATGCGAGTTATCTAGCATCCATCGTTAAAAATATCGCAAAAGCTCTTGACTATACAGGCTGGATACATTCACTATATGGTAATCGCTCGTGGGGTATTCGTGAGAATTGGGATGTCTCGGGCGAGGATGCCGAGGCTTTCCATTTCATGGGGTACAGAAAAGGTGCCATTCAGTTCAGCAGAAACCCGTTTAGAGGTTATCACAGGGATGGAAACAAGCACACTGAAGGAGATGTTATCGAAGCAGAAGGACCATTCTGTGGACTCGTTAATGATACCTTCAAAATAGAGAGTGATATAGTTCTTCTGACAGCACTATATCTGTGCTATGAGGATGTGATAAAAGAAAATCTCACCATATTGAATAGCAATCCTGTAACCTTTGACAGCGGAAAGGATGGAAGACATGATTCTGTAAGAATTCACTTCAACGTGAGCAGTGTGATACCAACAGGAGCAAACATCACCGTTGAACTCTTCAATGTGAATGACGTGAACAAGAGCGTTGCTCACAAATATACCAAATACTTCCTGATAGGAGAAAACGGAACAACGCACGGAAGTATAGTTTTATCACTTCTGTCAACAAAATCCCCAGGCAGATACATAGCAAAATTGAAGCTCTATGACGTAAATGGTACACTTGTAGACGAGAACAAGACGGAAAGCTTTCTCTTGAATCTTCTCGATGTCCCGATAGCGAATTTCACCTATGCACCAAGCAATCCAACGGATATCGAGAACATAACATTCAACGCGGAGAACCATTCTTTCCCATCTGCCTCAGAGAACGGAAGTGATCCAGATATAGTCAATTACACATGGGACTTCGGAGATGGAAGTTATGAATATGGTGGGATAGTAACCCACAGGTATGCGGATGATGGATATTACAATGTTACCTTGACAATCATTGATTCAAATGGAAAGAATGCATCGATAACAAAACAGATTTATGTGAGAAATGTTCCCCCAGAGGTTGATTTCACTATCTCACCATGTAGGATTGTAGCTGTTGGAGAACCCGTTATCTTCAACTCAACCATATATGAGCCAGACGGTTGTATCATAAACTACACGTGGGACTTTGGAGATGGATGCTACAGCTACACCAGAAATGCAACCCATGTTTACACAGAAAGCGGATTCTACAAGGTGAAATTCACAGCTGTGGACGATGACAACGATACCGGAACGAAGACAAAATGGATATGGGTGTTCGATGGTTTTGTGGATGATGACTATCCAAGAGATGATCCAGCAAACAGAAGATGGAAGAGGATACAGAATGCTATAGATTATTTGGATGATGGAGCGATGATTTACGTTTACAATGGAACCTACAACGAAAGCTTGCTCATCAACAAGACAATCAAACTTTACGGAGAAAACAACAGAGGAGTGATTGTCAGCAATGATAATGTGGTCATAGATGTTCTGAGCAATGGCTCCCTCGAGATTCACGATTTCACCATCAGAGATGGAGATACTGGAATAAGGATTGTGAATGCAAAAGCAGGAAACGTGATTTCAAACTGTCTCATGTACAACAGAAATGATATTGTCATTGATAACACATCATGCAACGAGATCACAAACTGTGGTCTGCACAATGGAAACACGGGAGTAAAGATAGTAGACTCCGGATATAATATCATAGAAAACTGTAGCATAAGCGGAAAGAACAACGGTATCTACGTCGAAGATTCATCGTATAACAACATTTACAACTGTAGCATGAAGCTCAACAGCAATTCCATCTATTTGTACAATTCAGACAACAACATCATAGGACAGTGCTATATTGAGGTGAAGAATCAATTCTCGATATTCCTTCCATCTGATACCGGTATGAAGATCGTGCAGTCAAACGACAACATGATAACCCTTTGTAACATATTCAATGCATCATCCCATGGAATATACATTGCATCATCCTCAGGAAATCGCATAAGCTTATGTAACTTCTATGACAATGACTGCGGTGGTATATATCTGGTGGCATCATCTGAGAACTTCATATCATCCTGTAACTTCATAAACAACTCCGGACCTGGCATAACAATAGATTCCGCATCTTCGAACAACACCATATACTACAACAACTTCATATGGAATGGGGTAGGAAGAGATAGCATAGTCCAGGCATATGATTCTGGAAGTGGAAATCGATGGTATAAAGCAACATCAGAAACTTTACTGGCGTTATCATCTGGTGGTGAGGGCAACTTCTGGTCTGACTATACAGGAAACGATACTGACAACGATGGTATAGGTGATACGCCTTACGATATACCAGGACCAGTTGGCAGTCAAGATAGATATCCACTTGCTCAGATCTGCCAGTGGGACGAGTGGTTCGGAATAAAGTGGGGAAGCAGAAAAGATCCATGGGTGAGAGCGCCGGTGCCATACATGTACATCGATTGATCCCCTTTCCTTTCTTCTTTTTAGAAAGATTCTTTTTCTTCTTCAATGCTTATATTCTACACCATGAATTTGTGAAGCTCTACCCTTGGATGCGGTTTGTTTCCTCAGGAAGGTTTTGGAGAAATATGAGAACAAATCACTGATTCTTGTAGACAGAAGACCATAGCACAGATTTGCTCTTGATAGATTATGTCTCGAGTACAAGCATCAGAGGTTTGGAGAGAGAAATGCTATAGAGCAATGGTATGGCTTGCTGGAATCCAGATTGAAGATGTTCTGGAAGAGAATTTCCATACCACAACTCTCTACTTTTCGTAAGGAGCTGAATTGTAGATTAGTGTGCAATTTACAATCTGGTGGAGGTGTGAAATTGTTGACAGTTTCGATATTATAAAGGAAACTTTTAATAAAGGCAAATCTTTTACGTCTTTGGAGAGGGGTGAGAATGAAAAAACTCGTAGAGGAGGCCATTGTAAGGAGTAAAGAGGAGAATAGAAGGAACAACGCAGCGAGAAGAAACAACCCATCACCAAGCAGACCATCAGTCGGAACAGATGAAAAGGAACTCGAGGCAGTTCTTTCAAGCCTCAAGACGGTGATTCGCGTCGTCGGCTGCGGCGGCGCGGGAACAAATACCATAGACAGATGCGTCGAGGAAAGCATTATCGGAGCGGATCTCATAGCCATAAATACGGATGCTCAACATCTGCTCAAATCCATAGCTCCCACCAAGATACTGATCGGACGTCACATAACGAGGGGTCTGGGAGCGGGTTCTCTTCCACAGGTCGGTGAGGAAGCGGCTCTCGAGAGCGAGGCAGATATAAGAAATGCCCTCGAAGGTTCGGATATGGTATTCGTTACCTGTGGTCTAGGAGGAGGTACGGGAACGGGTGCATCTCCAGTGGTTGCTAGACTCGCCAAAGAGATTGGTGCCCTCACGATAGGGGTTGTCACCCTTCCTTTCTCCGTAGAGGGTGCCGTAAGAATGGAAAACGCGGAGGCGGGACTCAAGAGATTAAAGGATGCGTGTGACACCGTGATAGTGATACCGAATGACAAACTTCTCTCGATAGTGCCAAACCTTCCTCTGAATGCGGCTTTCAAAGTCGCCGATGAAGTTCTGATGAGAAGTATCAAGGGAATAACGGAGATGATAACCGTCCCCGGATTGGTGAACCTCGACTTCGCGGACCTCAAGACGGTGATGAAGCGCGGTGGCGTTGCGATGATAGGTCTTGGAGAAGCAGAAGGGGAAAACAAGGCGGTCGAAGCGGTTGTCGAGGCGTTAAATTCGCCGCTTCTCGATGTGGAGATTTCGGGAGCAACGGGCGCACTCATCAATGTGGTCGGCGGAGATGATATGACTATAAGTGAGGCAGAGAGGGTCGTCGAGGAACTTTATTCCAGAATAGACCCGAATGCAAGGATAATATGGGGTACCAGCATAGACCCATCGCTCAAGGGAAGAATAAGAACCATGGTCGTGGTCACGGGTGTGAAATCAAAACAGATACTCGGACCGGAGAGGAAGGATATTTTCAAGGAAGAGATAGGGATCGACATAGTGAGGTAGCGAAACAAAGACAGATGATGAGCTTTATCTCCTTCCAGCGTGAGCTACGCGGTACTCAATGAGTTGGAAATCGTAGCATAAAAATCGCTACCTCTCGCGCCGTAAATCGAGCGGAAGGCAAACAATTTTACCCACCGACAATCCTTACTCCAAGCAATAGTTTAATATATCAAAAGTTGTATTCAGCCATTACTTCTGAATCTCATGAAGTGATGGAATATGGGCAGGGGCTTGTACACTGCCAGGAAGATGAAAAGGGACAGGCAGAAATTCAGATGGAGTGATAGATACTACAAGAGAAGGGTTCTTAGACTCAAAGAAAAAGCGGATCCTCTCGAGGGTGCGCCGCAGGCAAGGGGCATAGTTATAGAAAAAGTCGGTATAGAGGCGAAGCAGCCAAACTCAGCTATAAGAAAATGTGTCAAAGTTCAGCTTATAAAGAATGGTAGACAGGTGACTGCTTTCGCTCCCGGAAATAATGCCATAAGTTTTATAGATGAGCACGACGAAGTCGTGATTGAGGGAATCGGAGGCAGAATGGGAAGGTCAATGGGAGATATTCCCGGAGTTAGATATAAAGTCATAAAGGTTAATGGAGTTTCTCTGCAGGAACTGATAAAAGGCAAGATAGAGAAACCGATGAGGAGATGAATATGACAGAAGAAAAGAAGGACGACATGGAGTTCCCAAAGGTGTTTCCCCTTCTCCAGAAATACGATCCCAGCGAGGTCAAGATAGAGGATAGGGGTCTCGCAAGATATATCTGTCTGGAACCGAGATTGTTCACTGGAGGAACGCATGCAAACAGGCACTTTGGCAAGGCAAGGGTATACATCGTTGAGAGATTGATCAACAATCTCATGAGAACGGAGCACTACAACGGAAAGAAAATGAAGGCGTATAAGGCCGTGGAGAAAGCTTTTGACATCATAGCGAATAAGACGAAGAAGAATCCCATACAGGTGCTGGTCGATGCCATACAGAATGCTGCTCCAAAGGAAGAGGTTACGAGGCTTTATTTTGGAGGCATTTCGGTCCCGAAATCCGTCGATATATCTCCTTCAAGGAGGCTCGATATAGCTCTGAGGAACATCTGTCTTGGAGCGGTATCGAAAGGAAAGGTTGGAAAGGGAGGCATAGAGAAGAGGTTGGCTGAAGAAATTATGAAAGCGGCCAGAAACGACCCATCATCCTACGCAATCTCTCAGAAAGAAGAGACGGAAAGGGTCGCAAGATCAGCACGCTGATTTTGGTGGTGGTTATGGGAAGGAAGGAGGAAAATATACGAAAGGCGAAAGACCTGATGTTTAAAATAGACCAAATAAGAAACATCGGGATAGCGGCACACATTGATCACGGGAAAACAACGCTCTCCGATAACCTACTTGCGGGTTGCGGTATGATGAGTGAAGAGTTGGCGGGCAAACAACTGGTTCTCGATTATGATGAACAGGAGCAGGCGAGGGGAATAACGATCCAGACCGCAGCGGCTTCAATGGTTCACTCTTTTGAGGGACAGGAATATCTGATAAACTTGCTTGATACCCCGGGACACGTCGACTTTGGAGGAGATGTAACGAGAGCAATGAGAGCGGTCGATGGTTGTATTATTGTAGTATGTGCGGTCGAGGGTGTCATGCCCCAAACAGAGACGGTGATAAGGCAGGCTCTGAGAGAGAAAGTGAAGCCCGTTCTCTTTATAAACAAGGTTGACAGGCTGATAAACGAACTGAAGGTAACCCCTGAAGAGATGCAGAAGAGGTTTGTGAAGATTATCACGGAGGTCAACAGGCTTATAAACAAGATGGTGCCGGAAGAGTTCAAAGGAAAGTGGAATGTTAAGGTAGAGAACGGATCCGTGGCTTTTGGTTCCGCATATTACAACTGGGCAATATCCGTACCTTTCATGAAAAAAACCGGCCTGACCTTCAAGGACATCTACGACTACTGTAACAATGGCGATCAAAAAACTTTAGCAAAGAAAGCACCCATCCATGAGGTCATTCTCGATATGGTTGTAGACCACCTTCCATCTCCAAAAGAGGCTCAGAAGTACAGAATTCCACACATATGGAAGGGCGATTTGGACAGCGATGTGGGGAAGGGTATGGTGAACTGTAATCCAGATGCACCCCTCGCATTCATGGTCACCAAAATAATCATAGACCCTCACGCTGGAGAAGTAGCTGTGGGTAGAGTGTTCAGTGGAAAGATACAGAGTGGCCAAGAGGTTAGAGTCATAGGAATGCCTAAACCGAATAGAGTTCAGCAAGTTGCCCTCATGGTGGGTGCAGACAGAATACCAGTTGATTATGTAACCGCGGGGAACGTAGCCGCCGTCACCGGCGTGCGCGATGCCATAGCTGGAAGTACCGTAACCACCGTTGAAGATATGCAACCCTTCGAGAGGATGGTTCATGTCTCGGAACCGGTTGTCACGGTAGCGGTTGAGGCGAAACATCCGAGAGACCTTCCGAAACTTGTGGAAGTACTGAGAGCCATATCGAAGGCAGATCCGAGTATAGAGGTTACCATAAACCAAGAGACCGGAGAACACCTGATGTCGGGTATGGGCGAATTGCATCTCGAGGTGACGGAGTACAAGATAAGGAATGAATATGGAGTAGACATCATCACATCTCAGCCGATAGTGGTGTACAGAGAAACCGTCGCCAAGAAAACACCGTCTCCATTTGAAGGAAAATCCCCGAACAGACACAACAGATTTTACTTCGTGGTCGAGCCACTGCCCGAAAACATCGTCAAAGCCCTTTACAACAACGAGATCCCCACGGATGCAAAGAAGTTCAGAAAGGAGATAGCATCAAAGTTACAGGAACTGGGTATGGATAAAGAAACGGCAAAAGGTGTGTTCAAGATTTCCGGATTGAATATCATGACAGATGTTACTAAGGGTATTCAGCATCTCTTCGAGACGAGAGAACTGATAGCACAGGGATTTGAAGAGGTCATGAAAAAGGGACCCATCGCAAATGAGCCATGCCAGGGTATACTCGTCAAACTGGTGGACGCAAAACTCCACGAAGATGCCATCCACAGAGGACCCGCCCAGGTTATTCCAGCTGTTAAAAAAGCAATTAACGGAGCAATAATGTCATCAGATCCCATCCTCCTCGAGCCGATGCAGAAAGTGTTCATAAGCACACCTCAGGAAATGATGGGAAATGTATCCAGAGAGCTCAACCAGAGGAGGGCGGTGATCCTGGATATGAAGATGGAGGGCGATATGGTCAATATAGAGGCGAAGGCGCCGGTGGCGGAGATGTTTGGCTTCGCCTCAGCAATAAGGTCGGCAACGGGAGGAAGGGTACTCTGGAGCACAGAAAATATCGGTTTCGAACCGCTTCCAAGAGAGCTTCAGCACACCGTTATAAGGAAGATAAGAGAGAGAAAGGGCTTGCCACCAGAACCATATCCACCGGAGTATTACATGGACTGAAACCAAAACCATCTCTTCTTTTATCCTTTCATCAATATTTTTCTGTGGTCTCTTAAATTTACTCTACGCCGTCGTGCGCCGCCAGCAACGCTGTGAATATCCAAAAATAACAGCCACTGCTGGTAATCCTATGAATATCTCAGCATTCCCTTCCAACGAATGGTGGTTTGACGATCTCCGCCTTTATCCTCCTGTTGCCTCTGGAAACTACCTCGACGGTATCTCCAACCTTTCTGTATTCCACCTTCACATAAGCCATAGCTATACCCGTGTTGAGACATGGCGATAGTCCTCCACTGGAAACCTTTCCGATTTTCACACCATCCTTCTCAACTGCATCTCCATGTCTCGGTATACCCTTCTCGATACACTTGAGATATGTCAATCTTTCTTTGACGCCCTCTTCCTTCTGCTTCAAAAGGGCATCCTTTCCTATAAAATCATGGTCCCAGTTTATTATGAAGCTCAGATTTGCCTCTATTGGAGATCTCCCACCTTCAAACTCGTTGCCCGCAAGTGCAAAGCATTTTTCAAGCCTCAAACTATCCCTCGCACCGAGACCTATCGGCTTTATACCAAAATCCTTCCCAGCATCGAGTATCTTTCTGAATAGAGAGATCACGTCCTGGCTCGTATCTATCTGCAATTCATATCCCAACTCGCCCGTATAACCCGTTCTTGATATGATACATTCAACACCATCGAAAACAGTTTTTGCACACCCGAAAAGTTTCAGCTGAGACACATCATATTCTGTAATTTTCCGAAGAACCTCTCTGGATTTTGGTCCCTGTACAGCAAAGATAGCCATGCTATTGCTTTTGTTCTCTATGTTGACATCGAGCGAATACTCATCAGCCACCTTCCTCAACCACTCTGTAACCACCTCATCCCTCCCCGCATTTGGAACGAGATAATAGCTATCACCGATGTGCAGAAAAACGGTATCATCTATTATTGTCCCGTCGTGTTTGAGTATAACCGTATACTGCCCGGCGCCTGGCGGAATGCGGGATGCATCTTCAACGGTTGATATGCTCAACAGCTTTGTTGCATCCTTTCCAGTTATCACTATGTTTCCCATGTGAGATACGTCAAACAGTCCAACGTTCCTTCTCACAGTGAAGTGCTCATCGATAATAGATGTGTAATACAGGGGCATCTCATAACCACAGAATTCCGTAAATTTTGCGCCAAGTTCGGTGTGCAGCTCATGTAGCGGCGACCTTTTCAGCATGCTTTCAGGAAAAGAAAGAATGTTTAAAACTTTTTGTCAGTACACATCAGATTTTTACCATTTTAACTTCCTGATATCCTTCCATACTTTGTATATTAAGGGAGAACTCACCAGCATCAGCCATATCTCAATTCTCATTTCCCTTAACAGAAGAAAGTCCTTAACTCCCATAAGGTATTCAAGATAATTCGCGAATGCTATACTCAGGTAGAGAAGTCCATAGATCATCGACAGAAAAACTCCGCCAACTATGAAAGCAAAATCTTTCTTCTGAAGAAATCTTTTTGCCCCATAAATGTAAACCACGAAAATCACAACCAGCATCGCCCCTCCTATAAGATCTCTCTGCAAAAATCCTGCAATCTCACCAACCGCCGCCACCATGTAGAGCAAGCCGACAAATAAGGCATATATTCCAGACACTTTATCTTCACTCAATCCTAACACCTCATGATAGACCAAATAGATGGCCAATAAATTCTATCATGAATGCAACAGCAAACGCCAGTAAAATCGTGTATGCAACGGTTAGCAGAGTATACTTTAACTTCATTTCTCTGAGCATAACACTCAGAGTAGCTACACACGGGAAGTATATTAGAACAAAAGCCATATATGCAAATCCTGTTAGAGGGGTAAACCAGTTGGAGTTTGCAAGAGCGTTGTAAACACCTTCACCTTCAGCACCAAGCAATGCACCGATTGCCCCAACAACGGATTCCTTGGCAAGAAATCCAAAGAACAGCGCCGTTCCGGCCTGCCAGCTCCATCCAAGAGGCCTAAATACAGGTTCCACAACTCTTCCAAACATCGCAATGTATGAGTTCTCTATGATTTTACCACCGTTTGTTGCCCCCCACGGAAATACAGACAAAAACCATATGATTATGACCACAATGAAGATGAAAGTTCCCGCTTTTATCAGAAACCATTTTCCCCTGTTCCACATGTGTATTATGCTTGTTGATAACTTTGGCTTTGTATATCGAGGCAGTTCCAGAATGAATGGAGAAACCTCTCCCTTGAACAGTAACTTCCTCAATAAAAGAGCCATCAGCACAGCTAAGGTGATACCGAGCACGTACATCGAGTATATTGCTGCGCCAGCAGTGTATCCATGAAAAACAGATCCTGCTATTAGTGCATAGACAGGTAATCTGGCACTGCAACTTATCAGAGGGTTAATCATTATGGTTATTATCCGGTCACTTTCGTTCTCTATTGTTCTTGCCGCCATTATTCCCGGAACATTACATCCGAAACCAACCAGCATCGGTATGAAGCTCTTTCCATGAAGACCGAATTTTGAAAGTATTTTCTCCATCACAAAAGCGACCCTTGCGAGATAGCCACTGTCTTCCAGTATGGATAGGGCGAAGAAAAGACAGAAGATAGGAGGCACAAATACAAGAACAGATCCAAGCCCCGCACATATTCCGTCTGCTACAAATGATGCAAGAACTCCATTTGGTATATTCGATTTCGCCAAGTTACCAAGCCACGAGAAAAACAAACTTATTCCATCTGAAAAGGGAGCAGAAAATGAGAAGGTGAACTGAAACATCGCATAAAGAATCGCCATGAATATTGGAATCCCTAGGACTTTATGGAGGAAAATTTCATCAAATATATCTGTTAGAGTTTTCACTTCCTTTTTTTCCTTGATGATCTCTGCCGCGAGCTTTGAGCACATCTCATACCTTTTTTCAACAATCTTACTCGATATTTTTTCATCAAGCAGTTTCTCGATATCTTTCCAGCAATCCTTCTTTCTAAACCCAGATAAAATATCCTCGTCTTCCTCGAGAATCCTCAGAGCAACCCATCTTGGTGAGGGATACCCACCTTCCCAGCATCTGTCGAGTATTTTCTCGATACGCTGTATTTTCTCTTCTACATCCTGACCATAATCTATCTCTATTTTCTTCACCTTTTTCTTGCCCTTCACAGCTCGGAAGATCGCTTTTTTCAATTCTTCGATACCTTCCCCTGTCGTTGCTACAGTGGGTACCACAGGCACTCCAAGCAACCCCTCGAGCTTTCTGACATCTATCTCCACACCCCTCTCCTTTGCTATATCCCACATGTTCAGGGCTATGACAACATTTGCACCTGATTCTATCAGAAGGAGAGTAAGGTACAGGTTTCTCTCGAGATTGGTGGAGTCTATCACATCAACAACAACATCAGGTCTGTTCTTTACAATGAAATTTTTCGCTATTTTCTCATCTATTGATCTTGCAGTGAATCCATATATCCCGGGCAAATCTATGACATTTACCTCTTCGCCGCCATAGCTGTATTTTCCTTCTTTCTTTTCGACTGTTACGCCTGGCCAGTTTCCGACATGCTGATTCAATCCGGTTAATCTGTTGAACAGCTCTGTTTTTCCAACGTTAGGATTGCCAACTATTGCAACAACCTTCATGGTAATTTCCTCACCATTACCTTCATTGCGATACCTCGGCCTATTGCTATCCTTGAGCCATTAACCTTAATTAGTATAGGACCTGGCATATGTGATATCAGAACCTCAACTCTTGAAAATGGAACCAATCCCATCTCATACAATCTTCTGATAACTCCTCTACCCCCAACTATCTCTACAACTTCCCCTCTCTCTCCTGACATGAGACTGGACAACGGAACAATCCTACTCATGCTCCTTCCTCTCATACGCATTTAGATTCACATCATCTTGGTGGCAATCTTTTTTCATCCAGAGTTTCGTGGTTACCATGTACCTTTTATGTACACATCATTTATAATGGTTTTGGTTAGTAGAACTTTATAAGGCCAACCGAAACCATGTGGTTATATCCCCGATTTTTTACCCGAAAAAGCATGTACCCACCTACCCTGCGAAAGCTGGGAGCGAAAGGAAAGATGAACCTTCATATTAGAACTCTCCAAAATGATGGAATCGGAAGATAAATCTAGATACATGGATATAGATTTTATCTCAACGTTTTTCTCACTAGCCACACCCAGAAGATACCCAATCTCAGGGTCATCATCATCGTTTGGGATAAACCCCTTTACTCCTCTGAGACCGGATATAAATAGAATCATGGCACCTTTCTCTCCAGCTATTTCTATGAGTTCTCTTATATGCCTTTTTCCTCTCTCTGAAGGACAATCCGGATACGATGCCATGTTGCCTTTTCTCAAGACGGCACTCTTGATTTCCAAATAAATCTCCTTACTATCCTTTACCAGCAGATAGTCGAGCATCGATCTGTTTATCCTGGGATTTCTCTTTACAATTCTATACCCTTTCAGCCACGGAATGTAACCTTTCTCCAGAGCCACTTCAAAGGATTTCATCTGAAGGTTTGTGTCTATCAGCGCGCCGGCACCAGCATCTTCTATAGCTACAAGTCTGTATCCGGTTTTTCCTGGTCTTTCTCTTTTCAGACAGTATCCGGTCTTGCCATATGCCAGGAATTCCTGTAGTCTGCCGGTGTTGTTTATGGAAGCAAGGTCATGTGTTCCCTCTTTTGTTTTTATCTCAACAACGAATCTATTTAGTCTTCTCACTATCTTGCATGCTTCGAGGTTCTCGAGTTTCAGGATTTCTCTCATTTTAACTCGTTCCACAATCTGAAAGTTCTTCTCAGGTGAGGAATGGTTATTGACCTTCCAACTGTGAGAGATATCGTCATTGCCTCTGTGAATTTTTCATCGCTTGCGCCCCTTCTTTTGCCCGAATGATGTGGTAACTTTATGCAGTCATCACACCTCAGCACTGTAGAGGCAACAAGACTCCGTAAGTTCTTTGTACTTCCTCAGTATCGCTCTGCATTCCGGATATCTGTATCTGTTAAATTCTCTCGTTATAGTTCTCGATTTTTTGTATTCATGATAGCATCTTCTCAGCAAATTCATCGGCCAGCTTTTTCAAATTCTGGATATCCTTATCGTCAGGATACCCTTTTATAGTAACTGGCTCGAGAAGTTCAGCATTCACGTTATTTGCCAGTAATTCTTTGGCCTGATTCAAAACCTTACCTCCCCATCCATAAGATACTATCATTGATATGTACCTTGTTTTGGGTTTGAGGATGCTAACCATATATGTTGCATACAGAGCCAGAGAATGCATACCTGTTAGAACAGTGGGTGTTGCTACAACCAAGGCGCCGGCATCCACAAGAGACATGGCTATCTCTCCAATGTCAGATACGGGAAGGTCAAATATTCTGTACGGAATATTTTTATTATCCAGATGCTCTGCAAAGATCTCAACCGCCCTTTTTGTACTCCCATGCATAGAAACATACGCTATAATGACCTCGTTCTTCACATTGTCAGATATCCAGTCCTTGTATGCATTGATTATAAATTCTGGCTCTCTGTAGATGGGACCATGACTCGGTGCTATCATTTTAATTTCAAGATTTTCTATTTTCCTGATATGCTCTCTGATCTTACTTCTGAAAGGCATCATTATCTCCGCATAGTATCTCTTGGCAGCATCGTATATCCTTTCATTTTCGTCTGCAAATATCTTACTTGTAGCGAGATGACTGCCAAAAAGGTCGCAGGTAAATAATATCTTATCCTCCTTCAGATATGTGAGCATCGTTTCTGGCCAGTGAACCCAGGGCACATAAATGAAACTCAGAGTTCTGTTACCCAGGGATAGCTCTTTCCCATCGTTCACCGGGATGATCCTCTCATCCGGGATGAGAAGATGTCTTTTAAGTAAATCCTTTCCAAGTTTGCTTGCAATGACTTTGGCATCTCTGTACCTGTCAAGAATATCGGGTATTGCTCCGGAATGGTCCTGCTCGGTGTGATGTGATACCACGTAATCTATATTATCAACCCCGATTTCATCCAGTGCGGAGAAGAGAACATCCTTTTTGGAGGGATCAACCGTATCAATGAGTGCAGTTTTCTCATCCTTTATCAAATATGTATTGTAACTTGTACCCTCTGGTAATGGAATAAGCTCATCAAACAATCTTCTCTCCCAGTGCATCGCACCTATAAAGTAAAGATCTTTTGAAATTTTCGAAATCATCCTATCACCTAATCATCCAGCAACCTCTTTTCTCCCTCAATTTCCTTTATGTCGGTTATATCCTGTGTAACCTCGATGGTCCCAAGATACTCTCCATTCTCATCCCTGACTGCAAAGTATCTTATGTATATCACCCTTCCATCTAGATTAATCCAAAACTCTGCAACATCTCTTTTACCTTCTCTGAAATCTTGCAAAATTCTATTTACAACATACAAACTCTTTTGTGGATGACACATCTGAACCTTTCTCCCTATAACAGCTTTTGTTCTGGGAAATATCCTTTCCTTGGATTTGTTGAAATACCTGACTTTATCCTCTCTATCCACGAAGGTTATATCGATTGGAAGAGTATCCAGTATTGCTCTGATTTCCTTCTGGTTCAACTCACCGGTGCCCAGATCAATCATGCCTTCCATCTTTTTATCCTCCTCTTTTCCTTTTCAGCAAAGTTTCTAGGAGATTGGGCACACCCTGTATAAACTTAACGTAACCGAGTTCATCGAATTTCTTCCTTACTTCTATCCATTTATTATCTTCTATCATTATCAACTTCAGCTTGAAAGCAACTGATGTGGATGAGGCCGGTTTTATCTTCAAGTATATCACATAAATAGCATGATACCAATGGAAAGCACAGTACAGTTTACTTCTCATTGAACAAATCATCTCTCAATAACCCTCACGAACTTGCCGGCCCTTTTAATCATCTCTTCCAAAGTTTCTCTATCAACCGGTGTAAACTTTTCTTTACCGATGGTCTCTCTTCTGATCTCAAGATTCTGTAGATAATACACCCTAGCTTCCTTGATAGTTCTTGCAATCTCGACCACATCATCTATTCCATGGAACTCCTTTACCAGTGTCGTTCTGAACTCATAAGGAACGATATCCTTCAACAAAAGCTCGATTGATTTCTTGATGTTCTCAAACATCTCTCTAGTTAGAACATTACCCACCGTCAGATTATACCTTTCGAAATCCAGCCTGTTTTTTATATCCATCTCAACATAATCCACCAATCCTTCTTCTATCAACAATTTTAGCATCTCGAAGTTTGTTCCGTTGGTTTCGATGGCAACAAGATAATCCATTTCCTTAATCCTTCTTATGAAATCATAAAGATCTGGCTGGAGGGTTGGTTCTCCACCGGTTATGACAACAGCATCATCCAGATCTTTGTTCTTCTCAAGGAAAGAGAAGATCTCGGATGCTGGTATCTCTTTCAATCCTTTCATCCTTTCTGGAAGAACGAGCTGTGGCACATGGCAGTATGGGCACCTCAGGTTACATCCCATGGTGAAAACAACACAAGAAATCTTACCAGGATATTCTATGAGACTCAGTTTTTGGAAACCGCCTATCCTCATTTTCCCATTCCAACAATCCTATCAAAAGTTTTTCTCTGTCTGAATTCAGCTTGCTTTCCAGGGTTGTATTGGTCTACAGGTCTCAGATAGCCAACAACCCTCGAATAAACCTCTGTTTCTGCTCCACAAACTGGACATTTATAGTGTTCTCCTGGCTCATAGCCGTGAACTGGACATATGCTGAAGGTTGGGGTAATGCTGATATAGGGTAGCCTGAAGTTCTCGAATATCTTCTTCACAAGAGCCATTATCCCTTCCGCCTTTGCCCTCTCTCCCAACCAGATGTGAACGACTGTTCCACCGGTATACTTGGTTTGGAGAGGTTCTTGATGTCTCAGGAGTTCCCAGAGATCATCGGTAAAGTAAACGGGGAGCCATGTGGAGTTTGTGTAATAAGGAGCTGATTTCTTTTCCTTTACATCTCTTTCGTTTGCAACAACTATATCTGGATACTTGCTTTTATCTATTCTAGCCAGCCTATAGCTCGTTCCTTCCGCGGGAGTTGCCTCTAGGTTATACATATTTCCCGTCTCCACCTGAAACTCCACCAACCTTTCCCTCATGAAATCCAAAACCTTCATCGCAAACTCTTTTCCTTCCTTTTCACCTATACCCCATCCCAAAAGGTTGAGACAAGCCTCGTTCATCCCGATCAAACCTATCGTGCTGAAATGGTTCTTCCAGTATTCACCAAAGGCTTCCTTCACATTCCTCAGGTAAAATTTTGAATACGGATAGAGACCCTTCTCGGTAAAATTTTCAAGCACCCTCCTTTTTATTTCCAGGCTTTCTTTGGCAAGATCCATGAGCCTGCTCAGTCTATCAAAGAATTCGTCCTCATCCTTAGATAGATATCCTATCCTTGGCATGTTGATGGTAACAACGCCTATACTGCCCGTTAATGGATAAGATCCAAACAATCCACCACCCCTTCTTTTCAGCTCTCTCTCATCTATCCTTAGCCTACAGCACATGCTCCTCACATCCTCAGGCTTCATGTCAGAATTGATGAAGTTGGCAAAATATGGTATTCCATACTTTGCGGAAAGCTCGAAAATCTTTCTCGTAACCTCACTATCCCACTCAAAATCTCTAGTTATGTTTATAGTTGGAATGGGAAATGTAAATACCCTTCCTGCACCATCCCCCTCCAGCATGACATCTGCCAGAGCTTTGTTGAAGACATCCACCTCTTTCTGAAATTCTCCATAGGTTTCTTCCATCACCTTACCACCAATGATTACAGGTTCATTTTTCATGAATTCCGGAACCTTCAGATCAAGGGTTATGTTGGTAAAAGGAGCCTGGAAGCCGGTTCTCGTGGGGACATTCATGTTAAACATGAATTCCTGCAAGGCCTGTTTTACATCCCTATAATTTAGATTATCATACCTTATGAAGGGTGCGAAATAGGTATCGAAGTTTGAGAAAGCCTGTGCGCCCGCAGATTCCCCTTGCAATGTATAGAGAAAGTTAACAACCTGTAGTAAGGCGACCCTGAAGTGCTTTGCAGGCTTGGAAGTGATCTTTCCCCTGACCCCAGTAAAGCCATTCCACAGCAAATCCCTAAGATCCCAGCCAACGCAGTATGGGCCAAGGATTTGAAGATCATGCAGATGAAAATCTCCATCCATGTGAGCTCTAGCTATTTCTGGATTTCTCTTCAAATAAATCCTGTGAAGCCAGTACTGGCTCACAACTTGTGAGAAGACATGGGTGTTCAATCCCTGCAGAGAGTAGGTCATGTTTGCATTCTCTCTCACAAGCCATGTTTTTCTGTAGAGATACCCATCGACCAGTTCCCTGATCTGGTTGTGAAGAGTTCTGTAAAGGATATAGGCTTTTGCTGATCTGTAAAATCCTTTTTTCATAAGCGTTAATTCTACTAAATCCTGAATTTCTTCCACGGTTGGTGTGACTTTGCCAGATTTTTTCAATAATTCCACAACTTCGTTTGCGATCATCTCAGCATGGCTTTTGTTACCTTCTCCAACTGCTTCCATAGCCTTTAAAACTGCTCCCACAATTCTTTTCCTATCAAACGGAACGATTTTACCATCACGCTTCTCTATCTTCTCAATCCCTTGCATAGGATGATTTATCTCTCTAGGTATAAAAAGTATTTTTGGATATGATGAGGTATCGCTAATTTTAGATAGATGATACATCCAATAGACTCAAAACCCTCTTGTGAGAAAGGGTCAAGGTTGTGCAAAAACTTCTTAAATATTCACACAATTCAGAAAATTATGAATTTTGAAAAGATAAGGTCTAGACTCGCTGGAATATTTCGAAAATTTGGAATCAAAAGCATGGATGCTGATATCTTGGCTCAACTCATTATCGAAAATCGACCGCTATGTGTATGCGAGCTTGGGGAGAGATTGAATTACAGCATATCTGGTATAACATCATCGTTGCACAGGTTGATGAAAAGCCATCTAGTGATAAGGGAAAAATTCGAAAAGAAATACTTTTACAGGGTAGACGGTCATCTGCTCTCTGCGCTTCTTCATCTCATGGAAGAAATACTGAGGCATGACTTCCAAAAACTGAAGGCGGAGGTAAGGGATGCTTCAAGAATAGAAAGATACAAGGAAAAGCTAAAAGAACTCATGGAAATGATTGAAGAAGCTGAGAATCAACTTAAGTCGATGGTAAAGGGTTTAAAATATGTTGAGGAAGCCAGCCTATGAGAATAGTTCTAACCTCTGATCCAAGTTTGACATCCACATTCAGAGACATACCTCTGCTTGACTTTCTGCCATGCGCACCCACTGAAAATATACCCAAATTTATATATAAAATTCTGGATACTCAACTTCCAGATAAGGATGGCGAACTTATTCAGGCTCCTTATGCGATAAGAAAAGTTGAATCCGCTCTGCTCAATGATGGTTTTAAGAGAGAAGATGTTGTGGTTGCACATCCAAAGAAGATTGAGAAATTCATAAATGAAAAAACAACGATAGTTGGAGTAAATACTATGGACCCTTACGGTTTGGGACCTGTAACTCTAATGTTCACCGAGGGGGGTAAGAAAACATCCTATTCAAAATATCTTTTTACTTCGTTTATA
>Ga0190304_1000297_pt1 | contig 23423 bp, 25 predicted proteins | sample 48700712_MG_FD_161670 | JGI IMG/M metagenome (GOLD analysis project Ga0190304, IMG submission 161670) | Hydrothermal vent sediment bacterial communities from Southern Trench, Guaymas Basin, Mexico - 4870-07-1--2_MG | ecosystem: Environmental > Aquatic > Marine > Hydrothermal vents > Sediment ...
TAACGGAAGAAAAGAAAAAGAAATAATTCTAGAAAAATATGAAAAAATTCTAGAAAGAGAAATTATTTTGCAATTTTATGATTCTTCCCAAAAGATACATAAAAGCTTAAGAGAAAATATTTTTAATGGAATAGTTTATTCTGGAGGGATAGAATTATGAAACCTTTAAGGAATTTTAATTATTATTTAGAAAAAGGTATTGCTAATAAAAAGAGTCAAAATAAATCCCGTGCAAATTTTTTAGAAAGAGAAGCAAAACTTTCTTTTGAAGGACTTATAGAAAGAGTTGAATTAATTGGAATAAAAAAAAGAAATGCTAATTCTATAATTAAAGATTGTTAGGATATCCTTTTAGAAATCATAAGATCAAAAATGATTCTTTTGGGTTACTATGCTTCTGGACAAGGAGCACACGAAGCAGAAGTTTCTTTTTCAAGAAATTTCTTAAAAAAAGAAAATGACATTAAATTCTTAAATAAACTCCGATATTTTAGAAATGAGATGATTTATTATGGAACCCTTTTAGATATAGAATATGCTCAAAAGGTATTTAGTTTTACAAAAAGGATATATGGAGACTTAATATAAATTAATTTTTTCTCCCAAAAACAATCAAACCAACCCCTCAAACCAAACCACCTTTCTCTTTCCAACCCAAACAGCCCCATAAACCTACTCCATAAATCCTCCAACCACCAATTTCCGCAGCGCGACGGATAATAATCTTATCAATTTTCCTACAATACATTAATACTTCTTTAGTTTTCTATTCCCAATAAATAAAGCCTTCCATTCCTAATGCAAAGACCTTCTCATTACTAATGCAAATAACCTCCCATTTCTAATGGAAACTTTTTTATATTTGTCCTACCCACAGGACAGATTTATAGCAATTTGTCCTACCCACAGGACAAATTAGTAAAGTTTAAATAATACATTTTCCAATAAAATCCATGGAATATGAAAAAGTAATAAGAAATTGGAAAGAATTTGAGTTCCCAGATTTAACAGAAAGAAAGATTTTACTTAATTTAGATCATGATATGATTACAACAATTACTGGTCCAAGAAGAGCTGGAAAAACTTTTTTATGTTTCCAGAAAATAAAAGAATTAATCAAGAATGGAATTTCAAAAGAAAATATTTTATACATAAATTTTGAAGATGACAAACTTCTAAATGCAGACTCAAATGATTTAGAAAACTTATTAGAAACATTTTTAGAAAATTCTAACCCAAACAAAAAGCAGAAAATATTTTTATTCTTAGACGAAATCCAAGTAGTTAAAAATTGGGATTCTTGGACACGAAGAATATATGATACAAAAAAGGAATTAAAACTGATATTAACAGGATCTTCTTCAAAAATGTTAAGCAGAGAAATATCCACCAAATTAAGAGGAAGAATATATAATATTGAAGTTTTTCCATTAAGTTTCAAAGAATATCTTTTTTGGAAAAATAAAAATTTGAAAATTAAAAGTATTTTACAAAACGGAAAAGATTCTATTCCAGCAAAAAAATACTTCAAAAAATATCTTGTTGACGGGGGATATCCCTCAACTTTAATAAATCCGAAAATAAAAAATGATATCCTTCAAAGCTATTATGATTCAATGATTTTCAAGGATGTAGTTGAAAGATATAAAATATTAAATATAAAAAAATTACAAATTTTAGCCAAATTAATTTTTGAATCCACGTCCAAAGAAATATCTTATAATAATTTATCAAATAAATTAAAATCATTGGGATTTTCAATGGGTAAAAGCACAATAATTGAATATATTTCATATTTTGAAGAAGCATATTTATTTTTTCAAGTTTTAAAATACGAATATTCTTTACAAAAACAATTAGGATCAATAAAAAAAGTATATTGTATAGATAACGGATTACTAAATTCAGTTAGCTTCAGCTTCTCAGAAAATCATGGCAAACTTCTAGAAAATTTAGTTTTCTTAGAGTTAAAAAAAGACAAAAAAGAAATATATTATAATAGAGATAATTTTGAATGCGATTTTATAATAAAAGAAAAAAACAAAATAACAAAAGCATTCCAAGTCTGTTATGAATTAAATGATGAGAATATGGAAAGAGAAGTAAATGGTTTAACGGAAGCAATGAAAAAATTCAATCTTAAAGAAGGAACAATAATAACTTACGACAACCAAGAGGAAATAATAAAAGACAATTTAAAAATAAAAGTAATTCCCGCTTGGAAATGGATGTTAGAATAATTCATCGTATAATCTTTAAAGTGGAAAAATAAAATTTTACTTCGTTTCACTTCTACAAGAGATAACCCTATTTTACAATAGGGCCCAGAATTGATATTTAATTATCACTCCTGACGGAAACATAATTTGAGCTAAATATTTTCAAAAAATCCTCCAACCATTCATGCACGCAGCTGCGACGGATAATTATTTTATTAATTAGATTATGGGGCCTTATTCTAAATAAGGTTCTCCTTTAGGAAATGAAACGAATTAACTCGAATTATCGTCTCTAGCACAAATATAAATTAAGCTTAGACATTTTCAAAAATCCTCCAACCCCCCATGCACGTAGCACGACGGATAATAACTTTATTAATTTTTTTAAAACAAATAACTATCCATTTTCCGCCAAACAATCAATCCTCCAAAATCAACCCCTCAAAACAACCCCCTTTCCCTTCCCAACCCCAACAGTCCCATAAACCCCTCCAACTCTTAATCCATACCTTATCCCAATAACATTAAAAATAATAAGCAACTTAGCAATAATTTCTTTCTTCCTTTTTCAATTTCCAACCCCCTTTTTTAACCATATTCGAAACATTTAAATATAAACTAAAGTTTACGCATATAAACTAAAATGGACATATACAAACAAAATTTTACAAAACTTCAACAAGAAATATTGAGATTATTATTTGCAAATATGGGTGAAACATTTAATCAAAGAGAAGTGGCAAAAAAATTAAAAAAGTCTCCTACGGCTGTAGCAAAATCTCTAAAATATCTTCAAAAACAAAATTTATTAAAAATTTCTAAAAATAAAACTTCAAACTTTTCAATAATAGGATTGAATCTTGAAAATAAAAAAATTTTTGAAATGAAAAGAATTGAAAATCTAAGGTTAATTCATGAATCAGGTTTATTTGATTTTTTAGAAGAAAAATTTTTAGGAAAAACAATTCTTTTGTTTGGCTCTTATTCATTTGGCGAAGATACAAAAGATTCAGATATAGACATAGCAATTATTGGTTCTAAAGAAGAAAATATTAATTTAGAAAAATTTGAAAAAATATTAGAAAAAGAAATTAGAATACAATTTTATAAAGATTTAACAAATATTCATAAAAATTTAAAAGAAAATCTTTTCAATGGAATTGTTCTTGCAGGAGGATTTAGAATATGAGAAAATTATTTGAATTTGAATATTATCTCCAAAAAGGAATTGTCAAAAAAAGAAGACAAGACAAATCTCGAGCTGAATTTTTGATTGAAGAATCTAAAAAATCCTTCAAAGGTTTAAAAATAAGAATAAATAAATTAGGAATAGATCAATTTAGTGCGAATTCTATAATTAAAGATGTTCATGACATAATAATGCAATCCCTCAGAGCTAAAATGCTCTTAATTGGTTTCTACTCTTCAGGAAATTATGCACACGAATCAGAAGTAGCATATATGAAAGAAATAGATTTTAATGAATTTGATATATCTTTTGTTAATAATTTAAGAGCATCAAGGAATGGAATAAACTATTATGGCAAAATTTTTGAAGAAAAATATGCGGAAGAATGTTATAAATTTTTAATACAAAATCATAAAAAATTTGGGGTATAAAACAATTTTCTACTTAACCCCAAAAATCTCTTTTTATTCCTAAAATTTCCCGCGTTTAGATAAAATCATTTAAAATCTCTCAAAATCTCCTTTTATTTTCTCCCGCGTTTTAATAAAATTAAAACATGATTTTCCCGCAAAAAAAAGAATTTTTCGTATTAGAGCTAAATACAATTCAAGAAAAAATTACTATAACCTCATTTTTAAAAAAAGAGGAGAAAAAAGCAATAAAAATGTATTCAGAGGTAGAAAAGAAAATTTATGGAAAAAAAGAATATGATGTTGTTCTGATTGGTGCAGACAACATTACTGAATTGAAAAAAGCCTACCCTAATTACTTTGCAGATACTAATGAATTTATTAAAAATCTCATAAAAATTTTACATAAGGTAAATTAATTTTTTCTTTTTTTCATCCAAATCAATCCAACCAAATAAAGCACCCTACTCAAAATAGTAGCTCCAACAGCCCCATAAACTCCTCAACCATGAATCCATATTCTATCTCAATAACATTAAAAACAATATTCAAAACAGCAGATCCAAAAACTAATCAAACCCTTTAAACTTTTTTATTATTAAAATATACAATTTACTCAATTTAAACCGTTCTTTTGAAAAGAACGATTTAAACAAAAAAAGAAACTTTAAAAAGAACGGTTTCTTAGAACCAATATGAAAAAAGAATTATTAAAACAAATACTCTTAGACCAACAAAAAATTTTTAGAAGAAAAGAATATCTAATAGATAGAGAAATAGATTTAAACAAATATATAGGCTCAGATGAAATCATAATAATAACTGGAATTAGAAGATGTGGAAAATCATCTTTATTAAAAATAATTTCTAAAAAAATAAACAAAAAACACATTTGGATAAACTTTGATGATATAAGATTCAATGATTTTAATATAAATAATTTTTCAGATATAGAAGAAATTGTTTATGAATTATATGGCACAGAAGAAATTGTTTATTTCTTAGATGAAGTTCAAAATATAAAAAGTTGGGAAAAATGGACAAATAATTTATTCAGTAAAAAAATAAAAGTTTTTGTAACAGGATCAAATTCAAAATTATTAAGTAAAGAACTGTCAACTTACCTAACAGGAAGAAATAAAACAATCTCACTGCATCCTTTTTCTTTTCAGGAATATCTAAAATACAAAAAAATAACTATTTCAAAAGATACGACAATAGACAAAATAAATATCCTAAAAAATTTTAAAAAATATCTAAAAGAAGGGGGATTCCCCCAAATAATAAAAAATAATGATTTAGAATTATCAAAACAATATTTTCAAGACATAATTCAAAAAGATATTTTAGTTAGACACAAAATAAGAAAACAAAAAGAATTAAATGATTTAGTTTTATATTTGATTTCGAATATTGGAAAAATATATTCTTATAGAACATTAAAAAACCTAACTCAAATAGAGAGCTTAAGTCAAATAAAAAATTATTTAGAATATCTAAAAGATACTTATCTTTTTTATACAATTTCCCGTTTTGATTATTCGGTAAAAAAGCAAATTCAAGCTTCTCAAAAAATATATGTTTCAGATAATTCTTTTTTAGAATCTGTTTCATTCAAATTTTCAAAAGAACTAGGAACAAAACTGGAAAATTTAGTTTTCTTAGCATTATTGAAAAAAAATAAACAAATTTATTATTATAATGAAAAACAAGAATGTGATTTTTTGATAAAAGACGGATTGAAAATTTCTGAGGCAATTCAAGTGAGTGTATATCTTGAAAATGAAAGAACAAAAGAAAGAGAGATAAATGGGCTTCTTGAAGCAATGGAAAAATTCAATTTAAAAAAGGGACTAATCTTAACAATGGAAGAGGAAGAAGAAATAAAGATAAAAAATAAAATAATAAAAATTATGCCCGTTTGGAAATGGATGTTAGAATAATTCATTGTATAATCTTTAAAACAAATTTTAATATACTCTTTAAAGTGGAAAAATAAAAATTATACTTTGTTTCACTTCCACAAGAGATAACCCTATTTTACAATAGGGCCCAGAATTGATATTTAATTATCGTCTCTAGCACAAATATAAATTAAGCTTAGATATTTTCAAAAATCCTCCAACCCCTCATGCACGTAGCACGACGAATAATTATTTTATTAATCAAATCACAAATAAAGGGAGTTAAGTTTTACTTCTCCTCATCCAAACCACTCCCCCAAAATAAACACCCAATCCTCAAATATCATGTCTTTCTTTTTTTCATCCAAATCAATCCAACCAAATAAAGCACCCTACTCAAAATAGTAGCTCCAACAGCTCCATAAACTGCCCCCATCATCCCAAATTGCTCTAATCCATATCTAATCCCAAAGAAATTTAAAATAATATTCAAAACAGCAGATCCAAAAACCAACCAAGCTAACCCCTTAGTTTTTTTCTGAGTTATGAAATATCCTCGATATATAGCAATTACGGGCATTATTACAACCAAAACACTAAACCATTTCAATACTGGAACAGCTTGGAGATATTCAATGCCATAGGCAATTCTAACAACATAATAAGCAACAAACCAAGTAAATATCCCTGCAGCAATAGAAATTAATGCTGTTAGATTCCTAGCTTTTTTGAAAATATTTTCCAATGCTTTTCCACTTTTTTTAGCAAAAATAGGCATCAAAGCAGCAGACATAAAACCAATAATTGCCGCAGCCCCCCCAACTAAAGCAAAAGCAGCACCATAATATGCAATAAATTCGCTAGCAACATAATGCCCCAACATTAAAGTATCAATATAACCAAAAAACATCCCAGCCAAAGCAGTAGCACTCAATGGCAAAATAAATTTCTTCAAGCCCTGAACCTCTTTTTTATTTAAATCTTCAGATTTAACTTTTAAAAAATCAATTTTCTTTTTTGCCCGAAAAACCAAAAATAAAAGAGCCACAGAATAACTCGCAGTAATAGCAAGTAAAGTCACAACAATCATTAATTTATCAGACATCCCACTTTTCAAAAATACAAAAATAGTCAAAGGAACTAAAACAAATCTAGTAATTTGAAAAATTATTTCTTTAAACATCGGTGTCTTAAAATTTTCAGTAGTCTTAAATAAAGTTTCAACAAAACCCAAAATTCCCAAAATAGGCAAATAAATTGCCCCTACTAAAATAGCATAAAATATTGGTTTTTGATAATAAAATTCAGCAATGAAATAAGCCCCAGCCAAAAGAATAAAAGAAGTAATAACAAGTAAATTTATTTTCCATTTAAACAATTTTTTAACATAACCTTTAGCTTTAGTTTTATTATCTTTCCCAAGCAATTTAGCACCAAAAGTAATCAAAGCAGCACCAATTCCCAAATCACTAAAAGAAGCAAATAATACAATGGTTGCCAAACTTAAATTATACAAACCCATTCTATCAGGCAAAAGCATTCTTGCAATTACAATAGTAAATAACAAACTTCCAAACTTAAAAATCAAATTTTGAGCCAACTGATAACTAGAATTCTTCACAGCTTGACCAGTTGTTCCACTAAAATCCCTTTTCTTAAATCTATTAAAAATATTTTTCACAAAATTATTCTCTTCTCTAACTTCTTGTATCAAATCCATATTAAATTAATTCCCCTATTTTATTATCTAATTTTCTGATAATTTCTAATATTTTATTATCCTTCTGTTTAATAAAATTAGGCTTTATAAAAAAACCTTCATAAGAAATCTTATTTTGATAATTTCTAATTATTTGAAGAAATGTTTTATCTTGATGGCTGAATTTTAATTCTTTACAAATCCAATCAATTAATTCTTCATGTGCATAATTTCCAGAAAATTTAAAACTATTCAATAAAGAAATAGATTCCATTAGTTGATGTAAAATATCATAATAATCATCCAAAGTATTTGAAGGATATTTAGTTTTATCAAAAGAATTTAATCTTTCCAAACTAATCTTTGCCATTTTCCTTAAAGACTCAGCACGATTTTTATCAATTAAAATTTTTCTTTTCATATTTTAATAATCCCTTCTAACACAATACCATTAATAATATTTTCCTTTAAATTTTTACTCAATTTTTTTAAATTTTCATCAAAGTATAAATTGATTTTTCTAAATAATTTTTTTTCAAATTTAGTTAAATCTATTTCCAAATCCCCTGCTTCAACAAAAAGATCAATATCTGAACTTTCAATATCTTCTCCTTTTGAATAACTTCCAAAAAGAACTATTGATTTTGGCATAATCTCCCTATCAATTTCTTCAATTAATCCACTTTCAGAAATTTCCAGAAGATTATTTATTTTCTTTAATTTTTTATAATTCTCCTTATCAAGATTAGAAAAATAAATTGGAAAAATTCTTTTTCCTTTCCTTTCTTTTTCTAAAACTATTAAATTATTTTTTATTAAATTTTGAAGTATTATTTTAACAGAAGTATGGGCAAGTCGAGATTTTTGTGATAATTCTTTCAATGAATATTTTTTAGTGGGCTCCCTAAAAAAACAATTCAATACTTTTTGCATACTACTTTTTTGTAACATGTATTACAAAAATATAACCCCTATTTAAATCTATTTACTTTTTTGTTCAGAACAAAAATTTTAAAATCCATTTCCAATAATAAACCCCTCATTACTAATACAAATAACCTTCCATTCCTAATGGAAACTTTTATAAATAACCTTCCATTCCTAATGGAAACTAAAATGAAAAAAGAAAGAATAAAAGAAATAATAATTGACCAAAACAATTACCCCAAAGGAAATTTTATTGAAAGAGAAAAAACAAAAGAAATAATAAAAGCAAAAGATACAAAATTTATAAAAATAATTTCAGGAATAAGAAGATCAGGAAAATCAACAATTCTAAAACAATTAAAAGAAAAATTTGATGGAATTTACATTAACTTTGACGATGAAAGATTTGTAAAATTTACAGTCGAAGATTTTCAATCATTATACGAATTATCAATAGAACTCTTCGGAGAAGATAAAATATTTTATTTTGATGAAATACAAAACATTACAGGATGGGAAAGATTTGTTCGAAGAATATCAGAATCAGGTGAAAACATATTTATTACGGGCTCAAATGCAACAATGTTATCAAAAGAGCTAGGGACACATTTAACAGGAAGATACATAATGTTCAAATTATATCCTTTTTCATTTAAAGAATATTTAAAATTTAACAAAATTTCCATACTAGAATTAACAACAAAAGAAAAAATAAAAATAAAAAAACAATTTTCCAATTACTTGGATGAGGGAGGATTCCCAGAATATCTTGAAACAAAAAATAAAGATTATTTGAGATCACTCTATGAAAGCATATTATATCGGGATGTAATGGCAAGATATAAACTAACAAAAGAAAGAGCACTAAGGGAATTGATTTATTTGGCTGCAAATTCAATATCCAAAGAGATAAGTTTTAATTCAGTAAAAAAAATGATAGGTCTGGGAAGCACGACAACAGTAAGCGATTATTTTTCATATCTAGAAAACACATATTTATTATTTCTATTACCAAAATATAATTACTCCTTAAAAAAACAAATACAATCAAATAAAAAATTATATTTAATAGACAGTGCCCTATCAAAACAATTAGGATTTAGTTTTTCAGAAAATAAAGGAAAACTCTTAGAAAATCAAATATTCCTAGATCTAAAAAGAAAAGGTTACGAATTATATTATTTTCAAGAAAAAGGAGAATGCGATTTTATAATAAAAGAAAAAAACAAAATAACAAAAGCATTCCAAGTCTGCTACAATCTAAACGATGAAAATCTGGAAAGAGAAATAAAGGGTTTAACGGAAGCAATGAAAAAATTCAATCTTAAAGAAGGAAAAATAATAACCTACGACAACGAAGATGAAATAACAAAAGACAATTTAAAAATAAAAGTAATTCCCGCTTGGAAATGGATGTTAGAATAATTCATTGTATAATCTTTAAAGTGGAAAAATGAAAATTATACTTTGTTTCATTTCCACAAGGAATAACCCTATTTTACAATAGGGCCCCAGAATTGATATTTAATTATCGTCTCTAACACAGAAATAATTTGAGCTAAATATTTTTAAAAAATCTTTCAACATTTTATGCACTCAGTGCGATTGATAATTATGTTATTAATCAAATTACAAATAAATTGAGTTAAACTTTTCAAATATTTCCACCTTAACTATTTTTCACGAAATTTATTTAACAAACCATTTACTTTTATCTAAAAAATCCAGATAAACCCAGCAATAATTACTACCAACTGAAATAATCCAATAACAATCGGAACTTCCCATTCATATGCCTTTCCCTTCACAGCCCTTAACAATCTTACAGCAATATGTTCTAATCCATAAACCTTATCATAAAGCGGACTCAACTCTCCCTTGCTATTAACTTTAGAAAAACTCTGTTTCTCAAACTTGCCCCGAGCTTTCAAAATAACTTCCAAAATATAAGGGATAAAAAAGAACACAGCAATTTTTTCCATATTTCCTAAAATTGCCATACAAGCAATCATTGCCCCAACAGCATAAGTCATAACATCTCCCACAAAAACTTTTGCAGGATATTTATTAAACAACCACAAAGCAAACAAAGAAGCAACCATTGTAACCGCAATCAAACTTAACCATAATTTTCCAGTCATAAAAGCTACAATAGATAAAGCAGTTAAAATTAAAATTCCTTGGCTTGATTCAAGCCCATTATAACCCGCTAAAAAATTAAAAGTTGTCCCAGCACCAACAATAGCCAAAGGAACCAAAACTAAAGGGTAAAACAGTCCAAAATCAACACCCATCATTGTAGACTCTCCCGCATTAATAACCATTAAAGGAATAGCAATAAATATCATCATTGCCAACCTAGATTTCTTTGTAAGTCCCCCAGATTTCCAGCCCACAATATCATCAATAAAACCCACAAGAGCAGCAAGAATTATCGTTGTAATAATTGTAAATATTTCAATAAGATTAGTTTCAGTCTTAAAGATAAAAGTCTTAATTCCAACATAAAGCAAAGTAGCAATAATAAAACCAACTAAAGCCACTATCCCTCCCGAACCAGCCACTTTCTTCTTCTTGTGCCATTTATGAACATCATCCCAAACCAAACCAATTTTTTTAGCCTTCTCAATCCATCTCGGCAAAACACCTAAAGTAATCAAAAATGCAATCATAACAATCGGTCCAAAAAGAAATCCCAAAAAAGTTAAATTATCCATATAACTTTACAAGAAGTATCTTATTTAAATTTAATTGAGATAGAAATATTATTTATGAAATCAATTGTTCCACTTATTTAAACTAACTTTGTTAAGTTTAAACTTCGCTTCGCCTTTGCATTGAATATTATATTATCTAACAAGCAAATTCTTGAAAGGATTATTAGATTAAAATCAATTGGTACTAATTATTTTTATTTTAAATATCCGAATTACTTCGTGATATTTAATTATAATTCTAAAACTTTGTTTTTAGTAATTTTCATTCAATTTCTTAAATCCAAACTAATTTTCATTGCAAGTTCAACTTTCATCATTGTAGAAAAATCAAGGGAGCTAATTTTCTTCATAATTCTTTGTTTATCCACTGTAGTTATTTGATTCAATAAAATTGTCGAATCTTTTCTCAATCTAGATGGTGCTTTTGGGATAAAAACATTCGTCAAAAATTCTTTAGAAAATTTTTTTGAAGTTATTGGTGCAACAATTGTTGTGGGGCTGTATTTGTTTCCTAAATTATTTTGAAGAATTAAACAAGGTCTAATACCTCCTTGTTCACCACCTCGGACAGGTTCTAAGTCAACAAGATATATTTCTCCTCTTTTCATTTCCACTCCCAATCAAAATCTTCTTCAATTTTTTCGAATTCTTTACAAATTTTTAGACTCTCCTTTGCCATCTCTTTGTAACCCTCAATCAATAATGCTTCCTCTACCATTTTTCTTTTCTCAATTTCAGAAATTAAATTAACTATTACTTCTTCATAACTTTCTCTAGGATTTCTTTTGTATGTTGCCAAAGTTTCTTTAACTCGATTACTCAACTGAATACTTGAAGTCATGTAACTATGGATGAACTATAGTTTAATAATTTTTCTTTTTCTTGTTCCTTTTTAAAATTTTACAAAAATTTAATGAACAAATTCAGAATTAATCTTTTAAATTATCGTCAAATGGCCAAGTATAAATTGAGTTTAGGTTATTTCCAAAAAATCTACTAACAATCAATGTCCTCCAGCGGAAATGGATAATTTAATTATGGATTATAAACGAAGTGAATTAATTTAGAAAAACACAGGAGTCAAATAAACTTCCATTAATCCTGCAATAATTAAAACAATCACAGATAAGAATAACAAAATAATAACATTTTCCAAAACATGATAAAATCTTTTATCTCGGATTCCATGTCTTAAGATACCAATTCCCAGAATGCCTCCAGCTAAAGCAGTAATAAAATAAGCCGCTATTTCTGGAATACCATGAATCATATATCTCAAAAGTCCAAGTGGAAGTTGTGCAAGTTTATAATTTGTAAAAATACCAATAGCACTAGCAATAACTGTTGCATTCCAAGCCAAAACAAAAATTGCACCTGCACCAAAAATTATGGAAAAAATTAAAGTAAAAACCATAACATAAACATTATTTTCTAAAATGGAAAAAAATCTACCCATTTTTGTCGCTGCACCAGTAGGAGAAAGCATATTTCCTGTAGAATATTGTGTAACACAACCCTCCATATTTCCAGGACTATTAATCATACAATAAGTTTCAAGCTGTGCATTCAACAAAGAAGGTTCATTCAAGACTATAAACCAAAAAGAAAAAGCCACAACAAAACCCAAGAACAACCACATAAATGCATAAATTGCATCTTTATGCACTTTCCAAACAGCTTTAAAACCTTCAATAGTTTCGTCTTCACCTTCTTCCTGTTTAATTACATAATAAATGAATGGTAAAGAAAACATAACACAAAAAGTTACAACAATCAATCCAGAATATTTTACCAAAACAGGATCACCTGAGAAAAATAACTGTACCAACAATAAAGATAAAGACGCATAAAGTAAACCAATAAAAAACATTTTCCACGGTCCTTTCTCCACCCTTTTAGGATTAATCAATGATTCTAACATGTCCAGATAAAACTCTTTTAATTTTTAAAGCTTCTTGATATTTTTATTTTATTTTATTTCAAATCCTTTTATCCTATCCACAATAATAAATTAATAAATTCAAATAATTTTAATTTGTTCAAAATAAAAAGGATAAATTTCAATTTAATAATCAAACAATCTCAATTTATTTATAATTTATAGAATAAATCTCACGAATTAATTCGGAAATTTAAGATAAATAATTAGTGTAAAAATTTGGAAATATAATAATCTTTTCAAGAATTTGTTTGCTGGATTAATTGTTTCTTTCGTATAAAACGAATGAAAAGTAAATCTGCGTTTAGTGATTCAATTGAGGGAGTATTGTTTCCTCTCAAAAATATTAAAAACTCTTCTTCCTTTATCTCCTTATGAAAGAGGCAACAAAAAGAAAAACATTCAATAAAATTTGTAAGGATATTAAGGATATCAAAATACAGGGCGCAAGAAATATTGCAAAAAAAGCACTTTACGCATATAATTTAATCCCAACAAAATCTTCAATGAATAAATTATTAAAATTAAGGTCAACAGAACCAATGCTAATGAATGTTTTAAATAAAGCAGAAGATGAATCCTATGAAAAAATTTATGCACACTTTAACGAGGCTCAAAAAAAAATAAACAAAGCAGTTTATGATTTAATTGAACATGATGATGTAATCTATACTCATTGCCATTCAACAAATGTAACTCATGCCTTAATCTACGCAAAAAAGAAAGGAAAAAATTTTGAAGTTTACAATACAGAAACAAGACCATTATTTCAAGGAAGAAAAACAGCAAAAGAATTGAAAAAAGCAGGAATAAAAGTCACAATGTTTATAGATTCAGCAATGGATATTGCACTTTCAAGAAAACAAAAAACAAGAACAGTATCAAAAATAATGGTTGGTGCAGATGCACTTCTAAAAAAAGGAGTAATCAATAAAGTAGGGAGTGGGATGTTAGCAAAACTAGCAAAAATAAACAAAGTTCCACTTTATATAATTGCAGATTCTTGGAAATATTCCCCAAAACATATCAAAATAGAAGAAAGAGATTTCGATGAAGTCTGGGAAAAAATGCCCAAAAACTCCAACATAAAAATTAGAAATCCCGCGTTTGAATTAATTCCCAGAAAAAGAATTAAGGGAATAATAACAGATTTAGGTTTGATGACTTATAAGAAATTTCTGAAAGAAGTTAAAAAAGTTTGATAAAGAATAGCTTTGCTCAAAGTTAATATTTATTTATTGCTGCTGTCTTACTTTGTTCCCAGCACAAGAACTTACTTCTGTAGGCTGTAACACAAATATTGAGATAGGTTAGATTTATCAAATATTTTTCTCACATTAATTTAATTTTTAAAATACATCGCACCACGTACCTGGATTTTATTTTATCAATTCTAAATTTATTTAATAAAATTATTTTTTAACAATTAACCTTTATCTCTTTTTCATGTTCTTTCATCACAGCAGTTATTTCTCCATTAATTTTATCCAATTCTTTTTCCAATTCAACTTTGATTCCTTTCAATTTTTCAATTTGTTCATTAATCAATTTTTTAGTATCTTCAATACTTTTTCCAACAAAATTTTTTCCACCAACATCAACAGTTAATTCCTCAGATAAAAGTTTAGCTTTAACATAAACTCCTCTACCAATTGGAGCCATAATATCTTCTCCAGTTTTTCCTTTAATTTCATCAAGACCAAACTTAATTTGACTCATATCCAATATTGCTTGCTCAATAGCTCCAAGCTGTTCCTGAATTTGTCTAATCTGTTGTTCAAAAGCCCCAAACTTTTGATTTAATTCTTCTTGATTCATAAAAGATTTAGATAAAGTTTGTTTTTAAAATTTGGGGTAAAAGATTTGCTGAATAGATTTAGAATTACTAACTAAATTTCACAAAGTAGTTTGGAAATTTAAAATAAAATAATTAATATAAAATTTTTGGTAAGTCTAATAATCCTTCAGAGAATTTGTTTCCTGACTAATCGTTATTTCGCATAAAGTGAGTGAAAAGTAAATTTAGTCACAAATTCGCTAAAATCTGCTACCCCACAACTTAAGTTGTGGGTTTGACCGCAGATTTTGCTAAAGAAAAAGTTTCAAAAACAGAATTCGATTGAAACTTTTTGAGGCGTGAATTTTTATACCTAAAGGGCACAAGAACCTGTTTACACAGGCATTCACCCTCGACAATGTGACGCTCACCCTTCGAGAATACCGTCTCGCCAAAGCTCCCGGCACAATCTTTTTTGAAAAGGCATCCACGACTTGAGGAAAATTTTAAAAAATTTGAAACACAAAATCCACGTAGTGATTTTGGTTTAAGTCGTGGTTTCAAAAACAGCCTATCAATTACGAACAAAACTGAGTTAATTTGTCGGTAAATTATGGTGAAAAGGAATTAACTTAATTATGTTAAATCTAAATTTATTTAGCATTTTTTATAAAAATTTAGTTGAATATTTTCATAGCCAATGAAATAAGAAAACCTAAAAATCCCAAAATCACAATACCAATTGCAGAAACTTTTGCAGTTGTTTGAAACTCAACTTTTGTAGGTTTTTTTAAAACTAACCATACCCGTTTACATTTCTTAAAGAATGTTTTTATATTTTTTATAATTTTTTTCATAATAGAAATACACAATTTGGGTTTTTAAAATTATTCAATAAACTCAATTCCTAACTCTTCCTCAATTTCCCTATGTTTCAAAGATTCAATACTTTCACCATTTCCTAAAACTTGAGAACTCTTAACACCAGTAACTATTAATAAAACCCTAATTGATTTATCCATTTCAGGAGAAATCTTTGCACCCCAAATCATTTTGGCTTGAGGGTTTAATTTATCTCCAACTGTTGCAATAATCTCTTTACATTCATCTAAACTCATGTCTGCTCCCCCAATAATATTAACTAAAGCTCCTTTAGCATTAGAAACATCAACATCAAGAAGGGGGTTATTTAATGCTTTAATTACAGCATCTTTAGCTCTTTTTTCAGTGTCACTTTCTCCCATACCAATCAAAGAAACTCCCCCTTCAATCATCACAGCACGAATATCCGCAAAATCCAGATTAACTAAACCAGAAGTTGTAACTAGTTCAGTTACACCTTTAACAGCATTAGTCAAAATTTCATCAGAAATTTTAAAAGCAGTATGTAACGGTAATTCTGGAGCCAATTCCAATAATTTATCATTTGGAATTACAATTAAAGTATCTACAATAGTTTCTAATTTTTCCAAACCATAAATAGCATTTTCAATTCTTTTTTGACCTTCAATAGTAAAAGGCATAGTAACAACTCCAATTGTTAAAGCACCCATTCTTTTGGCAATACTAGCTACAACAGAAGAAGCTCCCGTACCAGTTCCACCACCCATACCGCAAGTAATAAAAACCATATCAGAACCAGCCATTTTCTTTTTAATTTCAGATTCAGATTCTTTTGCAGCTTCCTCTCCAATTTTAGGATTGCTTCCAGCACCAAGACCTTGAGTTAATTCTTTTCCAATTAAAATTTTTTTATTTGCAGTAGTATATAATAAATCTTGAGCATCAGTATTAATAGCAATAAGTTCGCCACCTTTAATTCCAATTTCTCCCATACGATTCAAGGAATTATTTCCTCCTCCCCCAATTCCAATCACTTTGATTTTTGCAGATTGTTTATGAATAATATCTGCTAGTTCTTTGTCAATCTCTTTTATCTCGGGGGAACCCCTTTCTTCTTCATTAGAATATATTTCTTCCATAAGAAAAAAATGAGAACTCAGTTTATAAAAATTGTTGTGTTAAAATCATTCTTTCTTAACTTCAACTTCTTTATTTTCAGTTTCAGAAATTGAAGATACCTCGTCAGATGTTTTCGCCTCGTTAGAGGTTCTCGTGCCATTTGGTATGTCAGGAATAGATTGAAGTGGTGCACCCTCGGACATAATTTCCAGATCTAATCCAATCATGTCTTTATATTTCTCTTTAAAAATTTCAATAAAATTTTTCATTCCTTTTGGAATTTCAAGAACTAACTTTTTATCTTTAATTTCAAATTTAAATTCCTGTCTAAAAAAGAAATCATTTAATGCATTAATTTTTTCATTCATATCTTCAACTTTTCTTAAAACCTTAAGGTGATAATCCACTTCTTTTCCAGCTAAAGGATTATTAAAATCAATCATAACTCTCCCACCCGAAACAGTCAAAACTTTTGCTAGTTTTCCATCAAAATTAAACATTGCTCCAGGGATTGGATTCAATTTATGTTTTATAAATTCTCTCATGGGAATCATTTGAATTAATTTAGGATTTCTTTTACCAAAAGCATCTTCAGGAGTTAATGAAACATCATACTCTTTAATTTCCTTATTTATTAAAAATTCATCAATTCCTTTAACAAACATTCCTTCACCCAAACAAAATACAAAAGGTTTAGCATGCCCCTCAATTTTTGACTTTTCTAATTCTTCTTTAATATTTGTATCAAAAATATCTCCTTCTTTTGTTTTACCAATGAATTCAATTTCAATAAAATCTTTTTTCTTTAATACCATGATAAGAAAATAATTAATTGATTTATAAAATTAATGGGTTTTGATTTTACACAACTTTTATAAATAAAACTTTTTTTAAATTATTATGGTAGCAAAAATAATTGGTGCAACTGAAGCGAGAGTTGGAACAAACATTATTTATGAGGGAGAATGTTATACTGTAAAAAAAATAGATGTTTCTAAAACAGGAAAACATGGACATGCTAAGTGTAGAATTGAAGCAGCAAATATGTTTACAGAAAACAAAAAAATATTTGTAATCCCAGGGCATGATAAACTTGAAATTCCATTAGTTAATAAAAACAAAGCTCAAGTATTATCTTTAACTGAAGGAAAAGCAAGTGTAATGGATTTAGAATCTTTTGAAACAATTGATATAGATGTTCCAGAAAAATTGCAATCAGAAATTGCAGAAAATGACAATGTAGAATATTGGAATATTGAAGGCAAACTGATTATTAAAAGGAAATTATAATTCTGTATGTAAATAATTAAAAAAATAATTTTATTTTTGAGGAAAAATTATTTAGATAAAAAATCTATGATTAAAAACAAGGGAAAGACAAGTATATTTTTACTTTTGAAAATTTTGCCAAGATTAAACCTGAAAATTTTTTAGAATTGGTGATTGAAAGAAAATCCAATAAAGATTCAAATGGATTAATAACTATTTATTTTGGAAAAAAATTATAGTAGGAACTCAAAAAGTTTTTTATAATACCAGATTAAAACAAATTCTTATTTGTATAATGAGAAAAAACCTATTGTTATTGAATATGAAAGAAGAATAATTTTTTCTTAAAAGAAACCTTTAAAAACTAATTCTAAATCTAATTAATATGGCAACAAAAATTCCAGAAGCAATGAATAGACTTTTCAAAAATGTATACGTTTGTCAAAAATGTCAAACAAAAATGAGATCGGATCCTCAAAAAATTTTGAAAGGAAAAGTTAGGTGTAGAAAGTGTAAGAAGTCACAATTTAGAGTTCTAAAGAAGAAATAATTTTTAATTAAAAAAATAAGTTCATTTGAAAATAATTTGGTAAAATTAAAAATTTTTAAAATAAAATAATTTTGCTTTGTTCAGATTTAATATTTAATTATCGTTACTGTCTCGTTACACTCTCAACACACCTCTGGCATAACTAAAGCTTTCAAGAACCTGCCCCCATAGGTTGTAATACAAATATAAGATATTAAATTTATCAAATATTCTCCCCATTAATTTTAATTTTAAAATTCATAACGCTCTGTGCATGGATTTGATTTTATCAATTCTAAACTTGTTTTTAGCAAAGATAATTTTTTATTTCCCTTTTCCCGGCGTTAATTTTATAAAAATAAACCACCACCCTTTTAAACCCTGTTTTATTTTAACTGTTTAGGTGAAAATATGAATTTTATGATTTTAGATTTGACGTTATTGGGATTGTTTTTAATTTTTGTTGGAATTTTTCTATATAGAAAAAGAAAAAAGATTCAACGAGAAGGATTGTTATATCTTTATAGAACAAGTTGGGGAATAAAATTAATTGAAAAAACAGGAAAAAAATATAAAAAGACTCTTCAGATTTTAAGTCATGTTTCAGTTTGGTTAGGTTATGTTTTGATGGGATTAATGGTATATTTATTTGGAAAAATTCTTTATATTTATATTTTTCATGCAGATATCGTGAGAGCTGTAAAATTACCTCCAATTATGCCTTTAATTCCTTATCTGCCCCAAATGTTTAAATTAACTTTTTTACCTCCATTTTATTTTTCATATTGGATCATAATTTTAGCAATAATTGCAATCACTCATGAATTTTTTCATGGAATCTTTGCATCAATAGCGAAAGTGAAAACAAAAAAAACAGGATTTGGATTTTTTCCTTTTTTCTTACCAGTATTTTTAGCAGCATTTGTAGAATTAGATGAAAAAGTAATGATTAAAAAATCAAATTTCAAACAAAGAGCTGTTCTTTCAGCAGGAACATTTGCAAATACGTTAACTGCAATTTTAGGAATAATTCTTATGTTTGGATTTTTTTCATTGACCTTTTCTCCTGCAGGAGTTGTTTATGATGATTATGCTTATAATGTTGTGAACATTTCTTCAATAAATACAATAAATGGATTACCTTTAGAAAACTATGAAGGTTTAGAAAAATTTACTACGGCAGAAATAATTGTAAATGGACAAAATTATTATGCAGTAAAACAATTAGATTCCTCCAATGGTCTAATAGCATTATATTATGATGCACCAGCAATAAAACAAAATATTTCTGGGGCAATATTAGAAATCAATGGAGAAAAAATAACTAGTTTAGAAAAACTTTCAATGGAAATAGAAAAATATTCTATTGGAGAAACAATTTTCTTAAAGACTTTTGATGGGGGAGAGATTCAAACAAAAGAATTAATCTTGGGGGAGTCTCCTGAAGGAAATTCTTGGTTGGGGGTAACTTTCTTAGATAAAAAACCAAAAGGGGTTTTAGCAACAATTTCAGCTTGGACAACTTCATACAAAAAACCACATATTTATTACAAACCAGATTGGGAATTCACACAATTTATTTATGATTTCTTGTGGTGGTTAACCTTAATCTCTTTCAGTGTAGCATTAGTAAATATGCTTCCAATGGGAATTTTTGATGGGGGAAGATTCTTTTATTTAACAGTTTTAGCAATAACAAAATCAGAAAAAAAAGCAGAAAATGCATCCAAAGTATTGACGAAAATTTTCTTATTCCTTTTCTTTATAATAATGCTCTTTTGGGTTAAAAGTTTTTTCTAAAAGAAAAAAATTTTTCTGTAAAAAATTTTTAAAATATAATTAATTTGGTGATTCATGAGAAAATTAATTATTTATTTTATATTGTGTTAGTGAAAATTCAATTTGTGTTTGACAATTTAATTAAACAAAGCAAGAAATTAATACTTTTCCTTAATGAAAAGAATGAAACTAATTAGTTAACTTTAAAATTAGTTATTTATTTTGTTTATTGATGAAAACAATATTTATTCCAGTAGTTATTAAGAAAGAACCAGTTTATGCTAAAATTGATAAATTGATTGAAGAAATTCCTGAAAAAAAATTGGCTCTTTGTTATTCTAACCAATTTATTGATGTTGCACAGAAAATTTCTGAATTGATTAAAAAAAGAGTTATTTACAAAACCCAAATTCTTGGTTGTAGTAATCCAAAATTTCCTGAAGAAGTTGAAGCTATATTAATAGTTGGACAGGGAAGATTTCATTCTGTATCTCTTGCTTATGAAAGCAAATTGCCTGTTTATATTTTGGAAGGAGAAGTTATTAATAAAGTTGAAAAGGAAGATATTGAAAAATTGGAAAGAAAAGAGAAGGGTGCTTATTTGGGTTATTTGAATGCTAAAACAATTGGAATTTTGGTTAGTTCTAAACCTGGGCAGGAAAGATTGAATAAAGCTTTGGAATTTCAAAAAAGTTTGAAAGATAAGAAAAGTTATATTTTTGTAGGAAATGATTTGAATATTTTAGAATTTGAAAATTTTGGTATTGATTTTTGGGTAAATACTGCTTGTCCTAGAATGGATTTGACGGGTGGACCATTGATTAATTTGGATAAATTGGAAAAGTTGATGAAAGGGGAATGTTAAAGATAAAAACAGAAAACAAAGGAATAGATAATTATCTGTCGCACTACGGAACATGAAGGGTTGAAAGATTAGGATTGTTGGGATTAGATTTATTGATAATATATTGTTGGAGTAGAATTTAGGGGAGGAGATTTTTCGGGATTAATTTTTCCTTTTTAAATTTCCGAGCTACTTCGTGAAATTTATTTTATTATTCTAAACTTGTTCAGTAAATTTTTTGAATTAATTTAATTTTTTATAATGAATTTGTTCGTAATACTAAATTTTAGAAATTGAAAATACATTTTTTATTGCTACAATTATTGTTGCGGGAACGAATAATACTAAAAGTGCTGAAAATGTGGAGGTTACTATATCTCCAACACCTATACCAATTAATGAACCAGTTACACTTTCCATACCAAATTTACTTACTATTACTAAAATAGCTCCAGAAACCATAAAAGTTTGTGAATCTTTGCCAGACATATTTGTTTTGAATCCTACAAAGAGACCTAGAAGCACAAGGATTGCATAAATAGGAGAACTATACTGTGCTATTTTTTCTATTGGAATAAAAAAAGTTGTACTGATTCCAATTACAATAGCTAAAATTACGCCAATGAGAAATGCCCATGCTCCAGCAGTATTTTCTTGAGATCTTAAAACCATTTTATCGTCTATAAAACGTATTATCCATATATAAATCTTTTTACTAATTTAGAAATAGAAGAATTTGAAAGGTATCTTTGGGCTATAGAAAAATTTATAAAGCATAGTAACTCCAAAATGACAAGATGAAAAAGATTTACGGATTAATTGGACTTGGAATGTTGACTTTTGTGTTATTTTTTAGTATGGTTAGTGCTTTGAGTGTTACTGGAGGAGAAATTAATTGGGATGGTGAATATGTAATAATTAATATTAGTGAAACTAATCAATCTATTAATGCTACAAATGTTAATTTAACTTATTCTGGAGATTTTGATGTTATATTTAACGAAACTGACTTATTTGATTTGAATAATGAAATAGAGAGATTGAAAAAAATTAACGTTTCTCTTAATTCAGATAAAGGAGATTTGGAATATGGAGAATATACTATTACTTTAACTGTTAATTCAGATGAAGGAAATAGTGATACCTCTCAGATTACACTTACAAAATCAATTCCAGAAACATTCTGTGAAGCTGGTCCTAAGGGGGATTTAGAAATTAAGAATTTTGATATTACAAATAATGGTGCTGGTGATGATGATGAATGGGAAATGTTTGATGAAGTTACAATTGAGATTGAGATTGAAAATACAAATAATGATGAAGATGAAGAAATTGATGATGTTCAATTAGAGATTAAAATTCTTGATAATATGGGAAAAGATGTTACTAGTGATTTCATAGAAGATGATGAAAGCGTTGATTTAGGAAGAATTTATGGAGATGGAGATAGTGAAATTGAAATTTTTAATCTAAAAGTTACTTCTGATGTTGATGAAGGAACTTATTATATGTATGTGAAAGCTTATGAAGATAATAATGAAGATTTGAATTGTATTGATAATTCAGACGATGAACTTAATGAGGAATATTATTATGAGTTTGATGTTAATACTGACGAAGATTTTAAAATTGATGAATTAACTATTGATACTTCAATGGGTTGTGGTGATTCACAAACAGTTTATTTCGATCTTTATAATTTTAATCTAGGGGATGATGAAGAAATGAGGGTTAATTTGTATAATGCTGAATTAGGCATTGATTTATATTCAGAAATTTTTGAATTGGATGAAGGAAAAAAAGAAGATTTATCTTTTGAGATTGAAATTCCGGAAGATGTTGAAGAGAAAACTTATAAATTTAAAATCTATGTTGAACATAATTATCGAGAAGATGATGATTTATTTAAGGATACTAGTGAGGATACGGAAGAATTTTCAATAGTTGTTGAAGGCAATTGTAGAATTGAAGCGCCATTGGTTGATGTTAAACAATTGGACGAAGATGTTGTTGTAAGGGCTGGAGATACAGTAGAAATTGAACTTACATTAGCAAATCAAGAGGATGATGAAATTATATTTGTATTGGCTGCTGAAGATTATAGTTTATGGGCAAATTCAATTAAAATTAGTGAGCCTTTGGTTACTCTTGTAGAAGGTGGAGCGACAATTGTTAAGTATACTTTGACTCTAAAAGATGATTTAGAAACAGGGGATTATTCGTTTAATATGGTTGTTTCTTCGGAAGGAAAAACTTTGG
>Ga0190304_1000299_pt1 | contig 23393 bp, 23 predicted proteins | sample 48700712_MG_FD_161670 | JGI IMG/M metagenome (GOLD analysis project Ga0190304, IMG submission 161670) | Hydrothermal vent sediment bacterial communities from Southern Trench, Guaymas Basin, Mexico - 4870-07-1--2_MG | ecosystem: Environmental > Aquatic > Marine > Hydrothermal vents > Sediment ...
TAACAATACCCCCATATTTAAATTCCAGAGTGTGCTTCCCCGTTGTTAAAACCTTTGAAATTTCATAACCGGTTTCATTGCAGGAATAATTTCCAATGAAAACAGAATTATCGATCCAGGAATAATTCAGAATATTCTCCCCGCATTTTATTTCCAAAAACTGCAAATCGGTTCCGTTTCCATCCAAACTCCACGTCGTTCCATTTACCGCAGTTATTGTCAGATTTGCCCGCCCGCTTGTATTAAATTTAACGGTCCAGTTTCCTCCAAGAGTCGGATAGCTCTGTATATTCAAAATTGTAAGTTCAATTTCATAGGTATCATTTGAAAGTTTTGGGACGATCCACTCTATTTTGTCGTACAGGGAATTGTTGTTTGCGTCAAAATACCTGACTTTGTAGATTGGATTATCGGATATATCAATTCTTTTGTTATTAACAATTCTGTAAATTTTTGGTTTGTAATTTAGTTCCGGCAAACTGGAGAAAGCCGTTATATTGTGATAATGCACCGAAGAATTTGAACTGATGATTATCCTTTTTCCTGTCTTTGTTGGCAACTCTATTTTTTTTGGTGCTGGCGTCTCATATTCTATTGAAACATTTCCGATTTTCAAATTCCATTTTACCGGCTTGCCTATTTCCGCTCTCAACTGTCTTCTGATCACCTTCGGCTTCAGAGTTAAATTAAATTCCGAGAGTTTCGGAATTGTGAGAGTGATTGTTTTGTTTGTTTTTTTTACCTTGATATTTGCAGGGAAATTATACTTCCCCTCCTCAAGTTTTATAGAGATGTTGTGGTAATGCAAACTTGAATTGTGATAAACCAGTATTTGTTTCTTTTTATCTGGAAGGGGCAATGTCGCCTCAAAAATGCTTTTAAAGGCGATTATCTTCCTGTTTCCTTCGAAAATATTGATGTTCCTCGCTTCTGGAGGAAGCAATTCCTCCAGATAAATATTTTGCTCAATTATTTTGAGTCTTACCGGGCTGGTATAAAATTTTAGTAATAATTCCATCGTCTGGTTCGAATTTACAGTTAAATTTATTGTTTTGTCCGTTGAGATTAAAGAATTATTTTCGTATACGGACAAGTTGAAGGCATCCGGCGGAACCGGCAGAAGAAAAGATATGTTTTCTGTTTTATTGGAGGGATTGCTGATCCATATTTTCTGTTCCCATTCAACTGGGCGATTAAGTTCTATTTTGCCCTGTTTTAATTTCGAATAAGTTATTGTTATTGTTTTCCGTGAAGTTCGATTGGTTGCGTTTGTTTCATTTATTTCTTCTTTTGACATCGGTATTAAACCGATGAAATCTATCTTTACCATTGTTTTATTTACAGTCATGGTTGGACCCGTCTCATTACCCGGACTTGTGAAATTGGTTTCATTGCCTGGCTGAGTAGTATTTGTTTCATTAGATGTTGAGTTTGTTTCATTACCCGGACTTGTGAGATTTGTTTCATTTCCCGGCTGAGTAGTATTTGTTTCGTTTTCTGGAGTCGTTAGATTGGTTTCATTGCTTGGATAAGTGAGATTTGTTTCATTTCCTGGCTGAGTAGTATTTGTTTCGTTTTCTGGAGTCGTAAGATTGGTTTCATTGCTTGGATAAGTGAGATTTGTTTCATTTCCCGGCTGAGTAGTATTTGTTTCGTTTTCTGGAGTCGTAAGATTGGTTTCATTGCTTGGATAAGTGAGATTTGTATCATTTCCCGGCTGAGTGATGTTAGTCTTATTTCCCGGAGTGGAGAGATTTGTATCATTTCCCGGCTGAGTGATGTTAGTCTTATTTCTTGGTAAGGTAATGTTGGTTTCATTACCCGGACTTGTGAAATTGGTTTCATTGCCTGGCTGGGTGATGTTGGTTTCGTTTTTTGGTAAAGTAAGGTTGGTTTCATTTCCCGGCTGAGTAGTATTTGTTTCGTTTTCTGGAGTCGTTAGATTGGTTTCATTGCTTGGATAAGTGAGATTTGTTTCATTGCCTGGCTGAGTAGTATTTGTTTCATTTCCCGAAGAAGAAGCATCGGTTTTGTTCGTTTCTTCAGTCTGATTATTTGTCTCGTTGATTAAAGTAGAATCTGTCTCATTAAAAGATGGAGTGGTATCCGTGTTGTTGGTTTCGGTTTTATTTCTCGTTTCGTTAGATGGAATTTTTTCTGTTTGAGGGGCCTCTTCCGTTTCATTTGATTTTTCTCCAGATTCTTCCTCTTGATTATTCTCCGCCTTTCCATTGACTTCAGCATGCGTCCCGTTTTCTTTGCCTGTTTCCCTCGGTTCCGCTCCATATTCTTCTTGTTTTTCCTTCTCCAAATCTTTAGTTTTTTCTGGATTATCCTCCTCCGTTGTATTTTGTTTTTCTTCCAAAGCAAAAAAACCCGTTATTGGAAACCCTTTTTTTGGTTTCTCTTTGTAAAAAATGAAATTAAATCTTTGCAATCCCCTCGTCAGATTTACCGGAATTTCCAGTTCCTCTTTCAGATCCGAATTGTAAATTTCAACTCCGTTGTGAATTGCTCTCAAGCGCAGAGGTGTTGTAAATTTTGTTATCAAACTCAGATTGTATGTCCCGTTATTGTCTACAAGAAAATCTGCGGTAAAAGAAGTTTCGTTTTCAAAATACAGTTCCAAGAATTTGTTGTCTATTTTTTGAATATTTTGCAAAGAAAGATTCTTCGAAATATTAAATGGCGCAACAGTTTCCCGATATAAAAAGTATCCCGTAAAATTGAGATAACTGGATATAGAAAGCAAAATCAGCATTGAAGTTAAGATAACAATTGCTGAATTGGAAATTCCTTTTTTATTTTTATTTTCAAAATTCAGATAACATAGTTTTGCTCTTCCTATTTCTCTTATTTTAATCTTTCCTTCTCCCTGCAATCTGTATATATATTTTGTCAGGGTGTGCCGGTGAACTTTGAGTTTATTTGCCATATCCGATATTGTGATTCCCTCTCTATCTTTTTTCAATATTCTGATAATTTTCTTTTCAATGTCCATATTTATTGTACATTAATGGAGTGTTTATAAGTATAATAATAGTGTCGAGGTATATATATATGAAAGAACTGTCGATAGACTAATAACCATATTTTTTGGCAAATATTTCGCCGTAGAATAATAGATATATGTAGATATTGATTAATGCAATCTCAAAAACTCCGCTCTTTAGAATTTCTTCCATTCATTTTTAGATTGAGACACTCTTCTTTTCACTCTCTTGGAACAAGGAAAGGAATTTTAATATTGAGGAAATTAGAATTTCAAGAAAGATCTTTTGATTTACTTAAAGAAGTTTAAACCCCCAAGAAAATTAAAATCGTCGGAACCAACAAAACACCCATCATGAAACTTCTTCTCACGCCTTTGGAGATGCAAAATAATCCGAGTGCAAGACCTGTAACTGCAATTATTAGGCCAATCCATCCAGTAAACAAATAAACCAATATAAATAGTAAAATAAAAACAGATTTTGTAAGTTTGTTGTATTTAATTTTGTAAATATTTTTTATAAGAATTTTTGAAAGAAATAAGGTTAATAGCGAAGCAAAACCGGCAGAAATAACAATCATAAAGAAAATGGTTAACAGCATTTTAAGAGAAGGTTCAAAGGCAAGGCTCTGGATTGCAATAGAAGTCCCGCTTCTTGGATTTCCAATGGTAAATAAACTAATAGTTGAAAATAAACTGTTTGCAGTTGTAATCCCTCCAATAGAAATCATAAAATCTTTCAGATTTTTTATTCTGGCCAATTGCTGGCTCATAACAGTTACCTGACTTGAACCAACTCCAGGCAAACTCCCGGCAATCAGACCCGAAAATACTCCTATAAATGAACTCTTCTTTTTTGAGCAATCTTCTAAATTCACATCAATCTCCTGTTCTGGAATTTCAGATTTTGAAGAAGCAAAAAACAGAGTTGATAAACCAAAGAGACCGCAAAAAGCAGGAAACATAACTTCGCTTCCAGAAAGAGGCAATCTGAAAATAATTAAACCAAATAAAGCAGAAAAAACAAAAACCAACAAAGCATCGAACCTGTTTTTCTTTTGCGTCCAGAACAGATGAACAATTGTAAAGATTAAGAGAACAGCAATTATTGGTTTAATAAGGGAATAGAATACCGGAATAAAAATAACGAACAAAGGAAAAGTTAATGCAATAATTATTACAGAAATTAATCCACCGTAAACTGTTAAATATATCGCCTCATAAGCCCTTCCAGCAAGCAAAAATCTCTGTCCCGGAAGAATGGAAAGAGCGGTATCTTCCTCGGGTGCAGAAAAAAGAATTGAGGGAATAAAATCGATAAAAGAATTTGTAATTTCTGATCCAACCAAAATTGCTATTAGACATAGGGTTTCAATTCCGAGAAAAGGAGAAAGAGAAATTAGGAGAAAAGCAATTATATTTGGATGCAGCCCGGGAATTAATCCTGCAATAATCCCCAACAAAATTCCTAGCAATAAAAAGAAAAAAAGTTCAAGAAACATAAAAGTATAATTTATTAAATTTTTCTGCGAATATAAATATGACAAAAGGAACTCCAAGTTTTGGAAAACATAATAAACTGTTGCATACAATCTGTAAGAGATGCGGCTCTCACTCTTACAATATAAAGAAGAAATTCTGCACAAAATGCGGATATGGGAAATCAAAGAAAATAAAAACTTTTGCGTGGAGATGGAAAAGTCCTTTGGGAAAAGGAAACAGGAAAAAATAAATATTTAGTATTTTATTAAATATAACTATATTATGACTTGGGTATATGCAATAATCTTTTTTGGTATAATTATATTTTTTAAAGGAATTAGAATAATAAATCAATACGAAAGAGGCGTAAAATTCAGATTGGGTAAATTTGCAGGTATTCTTCAGCCGGGATTCAGATGGATAATTCCCATAATAGAACGAATTGAGAAGGTTGATATAAGGGTTATTACAGTGGATATTCCGTCTCAGGAAGTTATGACTCAAGATAATGTTCCCATAAAAGTTAATGGTGTTGTTTTTTTCAAGGTATTATACGCCGATAAAGCCGTATTGGAAGTTGAACAATACAGATATGCAGTTTCTCAATTATCTCAATCCGCATTGAGAGATATGTGTGGAAAAGCCGAATTGGATTCCGTTCTGGCAAAGAGAGAAGAAATAGGCAGGAAAATAAAAGAGATTGTTGATAAAGAGACCGACCCGTGGGGAATAAAAGTTACCGATGTGAAAATAAAAGATATAGAATTGCCGGAGAATATGAAAAGAGCAATGGCCCATCAGGCAGAGGCCGAGAGGGACAGAAGAGCAAGAGTTATACTTGCGGAAGCAGAAAAACAGGCGGCGCAAGCATTAGTTGAAGCGGGCAAAATTATTGATAAATCTCCATCCTCGCTAAAATTAAGATTGTATCAAACTTTGTCGGATATTTCAGCAGAGAAAAATTCTACAATAGTGTTTCCATTTCCAGAAGAAATGATAGATATTTTGAAAAAAACTCCAAAGAAAAAATAATTTAGATGTATCTTTGCAAACTGCAGGGAAAGAAATAGAAAGATAACTAAGATGATTATATTCTGAACTTCTCTATTTCTTCTCTTTCAGGTTTTTTAATTCTGATTTTTTTATTTGGATTTTTGCCATATCTGACTGGAGAATCTTCTTCATCAGAATAAAACAAAGTCAGTTCTGCCGCCAGTTTTATGCTTTCTTTGTTTTTCCTCCCTTGCAATAAAGTTGTTGGTCCAATTCCTTCAACCTTAAATATGAAATCTCCTTTTTTTCTTAATTTTTCTATTTTCTTATTTTCCATTTCATTTCTTCCAACCACAATTTTACTTTTTCCAATTCTGAAATGTCTTCCAACTTTCAGCAGTTCCAAATCAGTTTTGGAAATCCTTTTTTTATGCTCAAATAAATCTTTTAATTTTTTTGAGAATTCCTTGTCTGTAAGCAAGCAACCTCCAGCAGGAGACAAAAATTTCAATTTATATTTCTTCGCCAAATTTAGTTGTTTTTTCCTCCCCCTTCCATTTATTTCTAAGAGATTTTTTCTGTCGATAATTCCATTCTTCTCGTAGACCGTTTCTGGGAGAAGTTTTGCACTTAAAGGTCTTAAAATTTTATTTTTCATTTTTAATTCCTTTTCAATTAATTTAAAATCATGTAGTTTTTGAGACATTGGTCTTTGTCCAAGAACATCTCCCGTCACTATTATGTTGTTTTTTGCAATTTTTTTCATTTCTTTTAACATGTAGATGTGGCAATCCAGACAAGGATTCATTTGAGAACCGAACCCATATTTTGGTTTTCTTAAAATCTTTAAATATTTTTTATCAACTTTTTTAATAATTAGTTTGAAATTTTGTTCTCTTGAAATTTTCTTGCAAAAATCCGGATTTCCAAAAAAAGGCGATACAAAATGAACACCAACAACTTTAATGCCCTGCTCTTGAATTAATTTTATTGCCAAACCCGAATCCAAACCACCGGAGTAGAGAACGTAAGCAAGCATAATCTTACCAATCCTTGAATTTCCTGACAATTCTATCTTCAGGTCTGTAGTTTATTATTTTTCCGTCTATGATAATATTCTCCGGAAGAAATTTAAACTTGCAGATATTTTTTTGCACTTTTTTGGTCTTTCCCTTTGATTCGATTTCAAACATATTCTTTGTTTCATCCACTATTTTTCCTTTTATTCCCACCAAATCTTTGTTCTTGCTCTCAACAATTTCAACTTTTTTGCCAATAAATTCGTCTCTAAGAAAATCCATAATTTTATCTTTATCCATAATTCAAATTTTGCATATTTACTTTTCACAAATTTTTCCTGTTTCCAGATAAAATAAATAGAGATCCAATTCCGCCATAGAAATATTTAATTTTTCACAAATTTTTTTGAGTTTATTTTCTATCTCCAGATATTTTTTCTTTGTAAGTGTTTTTGGAATAGTTTCGATAATACCATACTTTAGCAGAACTCTCAAAACATGTCTGTCCAAAATAGCAAAATTTTTGTAACCAATATTTCTCAAAAAATGCGAAGATTCTTTGAAACCGAGACCCATTATATTTTCAACCAACCATTCTCTTGATTCTTTTTCTTCTAATTCAAAAATCTTTTTTATTTCATCCAGATGTTTTCTTGCGGAAATTATATAATGGGATCTTTTTTTGTAGAATCTATAACCAAGCAATTTCAGTTTATTTCTCAATTCCATTTCAGATAATTTTAAAAAATCTTCGCCCATCCTTTCCCACACCTTTTTTGTTTTTTCAACAGAATTATTTGCAACCAGTATGCAGAAACACATTTCAATAAAAAGTTCTTTGGAATTATTTTTATCCACGTTAAATTCTTTCAGATGATTTTTTATTCTTCCGCCAATTTTTGATTTTAATGATTCAATTCTATCAATTTCCATGATTTCCACCCATTATCTGCAATATTTTTACTTCTAATTTTGAATAGATGCGATTCGCAATTGCAATCAGAACATCCAAAATTTTTTATTGGAATCTCTGTTTTTCTTAATTTTTCTGCAGTTCTGCATTCTTCGGATTTTCTTGCAAGTTTATAAAATACTTTCACAATTTTTACGAATTTATTTGCAGTCAGGTAGTCGATGTGCCAGAATTTTTTCTTGTTTTTCGTTAGATGTCTTTTAATCCTCTTCTCCAGATTATTTTGCGCCGAGCCAACATAGGCATAAACCCCTTTAGTAAATTTAATTTCCCCCAGCGCGCCAACTTTTATTTTTGTATTTCTAATAATCAGAATAATTAATATGTAGACCCCTTTCATTTAATTAGTAGTTTTCTAATAACTTATTCTAAATGAGAAATTTTTAGTCAGACTGCAAATAACCATTTTATCTTATCCCGCCTTTTAGGGTATTCATACTTTAATCAACATTTATGTCTATTTATCGTTATCTTCTGGCCGTCAAAACATTTCGCAAAACCAGAACAAAGAACCCCAATTATTAATTCTCTGAAATTTAATATTTTCATTCCCAAAAGCCTTGTAAGAATTTCCACAAAATAATATTTTTATTATCAAGAAGGTTTAAACGGATTTAAAGATTAGGTGATTGTATTTATTGTATTATTGTATTTATTTATCTCTTCTTTTAGTTGCGGAATTATTTATAATTATCAGACCATAATTTATGAAACTCCTTATTTTTGTCTCTTCCAACTGTCCGCACTGTCCAAATGCGGAGAAAGTTGTAGAAAAGATTGCTCCCGACTATTATAATTACGGATTAAGTTTCAAAAAGATAAGAATGAAAACTTCGGAAGGAAAAGAACTTGCCTCAAAATACAACATTATGGCGGTGCCAACGGTATTGTTTTTGGATGATAAAAATAATGAAATTCAGAGAATTGTCGGCACTCCAGGCGAGGATTCTCTAAGAAGCAAAATTGAAAAGGGTCTCGGTTTGAAGAAATCCTTTTTCAGCAGGATTTTTGGTTAGTTTATTTTATTTCTATATACTTAAATATGGAATATGACCTTGTAATTATAGGTGCCGGTCCGGCTGGATTGACTGCCGCAATTTATGCAGCCAGATACAAACTTAGCACTCTCGTCGTAGGAGAACAAATTGGCGGTATGGCTGCCGAGGCAGACGAAATCTGCAATTTTCCTTCCTATAAAAAAATCATTGGAATAGAACTCACCAAAAAAATGATAGAACAGGTTGAAAATTTGGGCGTTGAAATAAAAAACAGTTACGCCGATTCCATTAAAAAAATTGATTCTCAATTTCTGGTAAAAACAAACTCAACCGAATATAAAGCAAAAAAAATAATTTTGGCGACTGGAACAGAAAAAAGAAAATTGGGCTTGAAAAATGAAGATAAATTTTTGGGAAAGGGGGTAAGTTATTGCGCTACATGCGATGCAGCATTTTTTAAAAATAAAGTCGTTGGTGTTGTTGGTGGTTCTAACTCCGCTCTGACTGCTGCTTTGCTTCTCTCCAAATTCGCAAATGAAATTTATATAATTTACAGAAAAAATAAATTTTTCAGGGCTGAACCAAAATGGGTTGAAGAAGTTGAGAGGAATGAAAAGATAAAATCAATATTCAATGCCAATGTTATCGAATTAGTCGGAGAAAATAAACTTGAATGTGTTAAGTTGGATAATGGAGAAAAACTGAATCTGGATGGTTTATTTGTAGAAATAGGTTCCATCCCCAGCGTAAAATTGGCCGAAGAATTGGGTATTGAACTGGAAGAAAATCACATAAAAGTTGATAAAAAGCAGAGAACAAATATGGAAGGTGTTTTTGCAGCGGGAGATGTGACAAACAGCCCTTTAAAACAAATTATTGTTGCCTGCGCGCAGGGGGCAATTGCCGCAAATTCTGCCTATGAAGAATTGAGAAATGAAACCACATGATAAATATCTGACATATTTTCAGAGAATAAAATATTTCAAATCATAAACAATCCGAATAATCCTCCAAAGAAATAAATAAAAATAAGAGTTAGGGGAAAAACCATTGTAAACCGAACACCTTCCTGAATCTCAATAAATTTTTTTTCCTTCCTGATCTTCATAATATCCTCTTCTTTTAGTCCAGAAATTTCTTCTCCTGCAAGCACATCTCCCACCTTTAATTCTTCTGTGCTAATTCTCTTCTTCATTCCTTTTTCAATGATCTTCGCATAGAGATAAATTAAAGGAAGAAATCCTATCAAAAACATAAAGGGCAAATAAATCGATATGCAGATGCAGGTGAGAAGAAAGCCGAGATAAATTGCATGATGTTTTTTAAATTTCAGGACGAATTTTTTTCTTATTTCTTTGTTAAGGATACCATAGATTAAAATATATATTGCTGAATATACTCCACCAACGATTAGAAGATTGAAAATAAATGAGAGCGGATATATAATAAAAGTGTCCCGCAAATGCGGAACTAAAAAACCAATTCCTCCGAGTATCCAGGCATCTCCATCCCCCCAGAATCTCGCTTTATACAAAAATAATCCAAAAGACAAAAAGAAAATACCAACCAAAACAGAATTAATAAAGTAGATGAAATTGTTTTGGATTAAAGAAAACATAAACCAGTAGAACAATCCAAAAGAAATTAGCAGGGCGGGAACTTCTTCAAAAACATCACTCGTTTTTAGGTCATAGATTCCAGCAAACAAAGTTATGGTTAGACAGGTTATAAAAGGTATATCCATCATAATTTTAATTAATTTATCCTATTATTTTTATGTTAAATCATATTGCAATTATACCCGACGGAAATAGAAGATATGCGAAGAAAATGGGATTATCCATTGATGTTGTTTATAACAGAGCAATGGATAAGATTTATGAAATTGTTGAGTGGTGCAAAGAATTAAAAATAAAAACTTTGACGGTCTGGGGATTTTCAACAGAAAACTGGAGAAGACCGAAATTAGAAAAAAAAATTCTTTTCATGTTGTTTGAAAAAAAAGGCAAGGAAATTTTATTGGATAAGCGAATTGACAAAGAAGGTATAAAAATTAAAATCATTGGGAATACGAAACAATTCTCAAAAAAACTGCAAAAATTGTTTAGAGAAATAGAAGAAAAAACAAAAAAGAATGTCGAACTCAATCTAAATATTCTTCTTAATTATGGCGGAAGAAAAGAGATAATTCAGGCCGTAAATCAGATTCTGTCGGAAGGCAAAAAGAATATAAATGAAAATAGATTTAAAAAATATCTCTGGTTGTCAGATGAACCGGATATCATAATCCGAACAAGCGGCGAGCAAAGATTAAGCGGATTATTGCCATTTCAGTCGGTGTATTCCGAATTGTATTTTGAGCCAAAATATTTTCCAGAAATACAAAAAAAGGATTTTTTGAAAATGATAAAAACCATTGAAAAAAGAGAAAGAAGGTTTGGAAAATAGCTATTTTTTCTTCTCGATTAATCTTACAACATTTATTGAGAGGGTTAGTGGAATCGGAACCACAGCTTCCAATAGTTCTATTGTGAGTTCTTTTTTTGCCTCATTTATTCTCACTATTTTTCCTTTTTCTCCTCTGAATGGTCCACTCAAAACTTCTATAATATCACCCACATTTAATTCCACGGCAGATTTCTCTTTAACCAGATATTTTTTAATTCCTTTTATTGTTACAGGTTTGGATATTATTCCCCTCACATGTGGGGCTCCATAAATTGCTCTATTTATATCTTCTTCTTCACCTTCAAGAAAAATATATCCCTTTAGGTCTTCAAGAAATAAAATTGACTTTACATCCAGATTTCTCAATTTTATTTCTTTCTCTATATAATCAAGAGCCATTCTTTCCCTTCCTATAATCACTCTTATTGGAATTATCATAATAAAATTCTTTTTTTTAAAATAAGAGGAATTTTTTATTTTTTTATGATTGATTATAAAAAACTGGGTTTAAAAGTTGGTATTGAAATATGATGTAAAAATGCAGACTGAAAAAGTAAGAGAGATTTATAGGGTCTGTTTTGAAATGAATTCCTAATTATCTTTAGGACTACGGATTGTGTAAACCGGATCTTGTCGGAGTGTTAGTTGTGATACAGGTATAAAGTTATCCATTTTAATAGGTGATAATTTACTCCAGAGAAAGTATAAAATTTGCTATTTCTTTAGCTCCATTTTTTAGTTTTTTTTGTTTTCTTATCATATTTCTTCTTGCCTCAAAATCAAAAAGAAGTTTACTAACTTTATCTAATAAATCTTTTCTTGATGCTATTTCACACAGACCTTTTAATTTACACTTCTCAGCAACCTCTATTTGTTCAACAGTATTTGGTAAAACTATACAAGGTGTTCTTGCAATTATACATTCCATTATAGAAGAATAACCAGAGCAGATGACCAAATCCACACCTTTAATATAAGGAAAAAGGTTTGGGACCCTCTTTAGTTTACATATATTTTTTCCATTATCTCCTCTAGAGTAAATAGTAGCGTCAATGTTTTTGCTTATTTCTGAAAGATTAACACTATTTTTACTCGTGCCAGTAGGTATATATAATATTTTGTTTTTGCCGCTAAGTTTTTTAGCTGGTTCTTCATAGGCCAAAGGCCCAACTAATCTTCTATTTTGCTTTAAAGGTATATCTTCTATCCAAGTATAGAAAGTAATATCTGCAAAAACTTCTTTATTCTTTATTATCCATTTTCTAAGAAACCCCTTAAACCCTAATTTAAAATTGAAAGGCTTGAACTCGTGTGTTATTAAAAAGTTGTATCTTGCATATATTTTACCAATAATCAAACTCACTAATTCCATATCACACACATGTACATCGGGACGGAATTCTCTGAATAATTTTAAATATTCTTTTCTATGTTGGAAATAGGGTTTTATTAAATCTTTTATTTTAATTTTTTCAAGTGGAAAGAATTTTGGTTGTGGAAGTTCATATACTTTAAAACCATTTAGTTTTATAAGTTCCAATCCTGGACCAAAACCTCCAAACACGATTTCAGTATCTTTATTTTTCAAATAATTCGCAATTGCAAGAGACCTTGTTGCATGTCCTATTCCACCAGAGCTAAAGGTAAACAAGACCTTCTTCATTAATTTATTTGTTTAAAACAAATTGTCTACCGAACTAACTCTAAATTTTGTCAATTGTTTGATAACACCTTTTATTATAATTTTCTACTTTAATATCTAAGTTATATTTGCTTTTAACAAAGTTTAATCCCCAATTTAGTAAGATTTTTATAGTATTATCTTTTTCATATCTCCGCATAGAAAAAAGTATCCTTATTTTTGAATCATAGACAATTTTTCCTTTTTTCTTCAGCCTTAAAGGTAATTCAAAATCATCTCCAGCAGTATAAGTCTTATATCCACCAATAGATAAGAAAGGTTTTTTCCTGAAGGCCATATTTGCTCCAACCGTAAGATGAATATTTAAACGAGAAGTTATTAAATTAAGCAAACTCATTAATTTTAACATAATGCGATTCTTAAAGGTGTTCTCAAGCGGCTCTTGTTTTCCGTAAACACAAATAATATCATCTTCTTTAAAATCTTCCTTTATTTTTTCCAACCAGTCCCTTGGAGCAATGCAATCAGCATCTGTCGTCGCAATTAGATCGTATTTCGCCAATTTGACTCCATCATTTCTTGCACCTCCAACACCTTCGCTTTTTTGCGGGATTACTTTATCCGCATATTTTCTTGCAATTTTTACGGTTCTATCTTTACTCCCTCCGTCAACCACAATAATCTCGTATTTATCTCTTGGCAATGTCTGATTCAAAAGAGATTTCAAACACCTCCCAATATTTTTTTCTTCATTATATGTTGGTATTATTACCGATATCATAAATATTATCAGCCAAAATTATTTTTAATATGATTTATTGCCGATTTTATGCAAGCATCCATATTTAAATATTTGAACTCAGAAAATCTCCCGCACAAACCAATTCCAACTTCTTTAAAAAAATCATAAATTATTTTTATATTATTTTCATAATTCAAGTCATAAACAATATAAGCATATTTTAATCTCGCAATTTTTTTATAGCACACATCCCGTTTATTGATTAATTTCTTCTTATCAAGATATTCTATTATATTTTCTATTATTTCTTTATCCTTCATCTTTGAAATAATATCACCTTCATTATAGGTTATTTCCGCCGTCAGCGAAGATTTTCCTTCTGGAGCCATATATGGGCTATCATTTTTTGGAAAAATCAATCTGTGTGCTAGAATATTTTTATCTGGCAAATAGAGCCAATGAAAATTATTTAGTTTATCTGTATTCAATCCGACCATCACATTTATTAATGAATTGTATTTCAATTCCTTAACGGAATTAACAACCTTTTCTGATACATCATTCAATGCTTTAACCAAATCAAAGATCGGAATTGTTGATATTATTTTGTCAAATTCTTTTTCTTCTTTATTATTTGAAACAATCCATTTGTTTTTTTCTTTTTTGATGGATTTAATTTCAAAATTCTTTATTATGTTGTCTATTTTCTCTTCAATAGATTTTATTAGCGATTGTATGCCTCCGTATTTCGGATAATAAAAATAAAGTTGATGAGTATAACCTTCTGTTTTCATTCCAAGAGAAGATTTTATTATATCTTCTGGCGGTGGTTTCGGCACTCTGCCTTCAATCCAGAATGTTGCCATATCCTCCGTTTTATAATTCCATATTTTCTCATTATAAGGAATCATATATTTTTCTGCAATACCTTTTCCAAATGTTTGATAAATCCATTCCTTAAAATTTTTTGGTTTGTCAAATTTTTTATTAAGAGTTTTTATAAATTCATTCAAACATTCAAAATTTTCTTCTATTGGAAGATCGCTTAATCCGTTTTCAAAAGGATATTTAACGAAATAATTTTTATATAAAATTTTTGTGTTTCTCCTGTTCCTGACTTTGTTGTTTCCCAAAAGATTTAACATAAAATTCAGAATTTCTTCATCTCTGGAAAATATAATATGGCCTCCGCCAATATCAAAAGTAAAACCCCGGTCTTGTATTGTTTTGCACAATCCGCCGCATTCATCATTTTTTTCCAGAATCTCAAAATCAATATTTTTTTGTTTTAACAGATAGCCCAAGATTAACCCCGTTAAACCTCCCCCCAATATTCCAACTTTCATTAATAGAATTTGAAATTAATTATCTAAATAGCGGATAAAATTTTCTCCAATTTTTTATTTTTTTCTTTACTTAAAAATCCAATTTTGTTTCTAAAAACAAAGCACTTCATTTTCCCTTCAATATATAGTGAAAAATATTTCTTATTTTTATAAATTCTCGCATCAACCTCCTCCAATTCGAGAAGTTTTTTTATTTGTTCCAGTTGTTCTTTTTTCCCCGAAATTTTTATGATCTTCTTTTTGACTGAGATCGAGCTTTTTCCCTCAAAAAATCCCCTTAAAAAAGAAATTCTTTTTTTGGTGCTGTCCAAAATTTTTATTGGAAGATTATTTTTGTTCAAAGGCAGACTTATTCCAAAATCTTCAAAAAAATCGTTTAATTTTTTATCTTTCAGAGAGACGATAATTTTTGTATTTTTCTTTATTTCTGGTTTTCCAATTTCACTCAGTAATTCAAAGAAAAGAGAAGCAAGTTCCGGTTTTTTTGTCTGCAATTCCACTTTCTTTTTTGATTTTATCGAACCACTGGCATGTAGAAATCCAAGAAGTTCAAATTTTGCCATAACTAATATTTTTCAAAAAAATGTTCAATTACGCGGATATTTACTTAAATATAAAAAGAACATTTATGGAGGATAGCAAATTTGTTCTTGAGTTGAAGGAGGGGGCTACCGGCAGAAGCTTTCCAACAATAAAAGATTTAGGGTCCAATTACACTTCACCTTTTGAAGAAAATTACGGCCCGAAAGACGAAAATAGAGGAGATTCTGATAAGATTAAGAATAGGAGAGGAAATATTATGGAAGAAGAAAATGAAAATAATGAAGTGATTTTAACCAAGGTTCTATCTCTGCATCAAGAAGGAAAAACTATCGATGAAATATATTCAATTTTAAGAGAACAAGGATATTCCTATTACAGTATAGAAAATGCCATCTTGGAATTGATAAAAAAAGAGAAACATATAGAAGAGAATATTTTGGACTCGGTAGATAAAGAGAAGACAGAGAAAAAAATCGAAGAAGAACCACCCGGATTGCAAAAGAAAAAAATCGAAGAAGAACGACCAGTTAGATTGCAAGAACCGGTTAGATTGCAAAAGAAAAAAATCGAAGAAGAACGACCAGTTAGATTGCAAGAACCACCCGGATTGCAAAAGAAAAAAATCGAAGAAGAATTAGCAAGATTGCAAAAGAAAAAAATCGAAGTGGAAGAAAGACCCACCACCGAATATAAAATTGAAGAAATACCCAACAGAGATTTCGCGCCTTTATTTGTTAAGATTGGAAAATACGGAGAAACTCTTAATACCCTTCAGAATCTTGAAACTTATCTAAATGGAATGGCCAAATTGTTTGATCTTGTGAATAAATTAGAAAAAATAAGAGAAGAAAATATTTCAACTTTAAATGAAATGTACAAAAAAGCGAGCGAAACAGCATTTAAATTATCTTCTGGTTTATTAAAACCAAGAGGAATGAAATTGGAAGGCAGAGAAGAAAGCAGAGCTGAGATAGACGCATTAGACAGCGTTATCTCAAATTTAAACAGAGAATTAGAAAATTTGAGAGAGGAGATAAATAAGATAAAAGTTTTGGAATAAATAATGAAATTGGACCAGCACTTTATTATAGATACAAAAGTTTTACTGAAAATTGCGGAGTTGGCCAAGATAAAGAAAAATGAAATTGTTCTGGAAATTGGTGCCGGAACGGGAAATTTGACAAAATTGCTTTTGAATAAAGCCAGATTTGTTTATGCAATAGAAAAAGACGAGAAATTATTTTCAGAATTGAAAAAAATAAATAACAAAAAACTAAAACCAATTCTTGGCAACGCTCTGAAGATAAATTTCCCGAATTTTGATAAACTTGTGGCAGATATACCTTATTCTATTTCGGAGCCGCTAATCCAGCGTCTGATATATGAAGATTTTAAACTTGCCGTTTTATTATTTCCAGAAAATTTTGTAAAAACCCTGCTGGAGAAAAATACAAAACTCTCGCTAATATCAAAACTTTTTTTTGAAATAAAATTAGATCAAGAGGTTTTTCCCGAAAGTTTTTATCCAAAACCAAAGGTTCTTTCGAGAATTGTTTTAATAAAACCAAAAATTACCGAAAAACACGAATTAATTTTCAGGGAGTTTATAAAACAAAGAGATAAAAAAGCAAAAAATGCCCTGAGAGAAGCAATTATAAGGGGATATGGTAAAACAAAGAGGGAAGTTAGAAATATTCTGAAAGATTTTGAAATTGACAAAAAAGTTGCAAGTTTAAATTTGAAAGAATTGAAGAAAATAAGAAAATTTGTGAATAGTTTAAATTTTTAATTTTTAAATTTATGGCAAAGATTGCAGCAATCAGATTGAGAGGAAAATGGAATGTAAGAAAAGATATAGAAGATACTCTCATCCTCTTGGGTCTGAAGAGAAAAAATAATATGGTTATTTTAGAGGAAAACAAATATAATCTTGGAATGTTAAAAAAAGCAAAAGATTATATAACTTTTGGAGAGATAAATGAAGAAATCCTGAAAAAATTAATGGATAAAAAGAATCCGGCAAAACAGACAGATAAAAAAATGATATTCAGATTGCCAAACCCGAAAAGAGGGTTTAAAAGCATAAAAAAAGGTTTCAATGAGGGAGGTGATTTGGGTTACAGAGGAGAAAAAATAAATGAATTAATAAATAGAATTATTGAAAATATTGATTAAGAAGAAATATTTATTTTATCCAAATACCCAGAAGCTTCTGCTTTGGTTGGGAAAATTCATTTTTTTAACTTTTCACTAATAACCAATACAGAAGGTATTACTGTAACTGCTGCGATAAAGCAAAACAAAACACCAAAAGACATCATATTTCCCAAATCTGCTAACAAGGTCAGTTGCCCTAAAGACATGGCTCTGAAACCTATCAAAGCAGCCAATGTTGTTATAAGCATTGGTACAAATACCTTTGAAAGTGTTATTTTCATCGCTTTTTCTATTTTATGTTTTTTTCTTTCTTGTTTGAATCTGTTCACAACTTGAATGCCAAAATCTATTCCTATTCCCATAATCATTGATATGCCGCCTGACATTGTAGAACTTATGGGCATACCGGATAAACCCAACACTCCATAAACCCATATTATTCCAAATCCAATTGCAAGCAAAGAAATTATACCATATCTTAAAGAAAGGAAAAGCAAACATACAACTATAAAAATTCCTATTAAAGAAAACATTGAAGTCGTCTGCATAGTTGGCATGATCTGGTTTTTCAACTCTTCAGATACTACTGGATCTCCTGTTATCCCAATATTCAATCCCGCAGGTTTTTCTGTTTCACTAATTATATGTTTAAGTTCGTCAATAAAATCCTTCTTTTGTTCTTCATTCATCTCCGCCAGATTTATTCTTATAACACTTGTTGTATAATCATCGCTTACATAATATTTGAACTGGTTTAACTTTACTGGTTTCTCATTCTTCTCATTACCCTCATACAATTCCAGATATTTGCTGATCTCATCTAAACCAGAACTTATTCCAGAAACGCCTTCTTTCATATTGGAAGTGAGATTTTCAAGCAACAAACTTGCATTTTTCATTTCTTCAAGTCCAGAAGAAATATTTTCAAGAGCATTCGACATCCCATTTAACGATATCGATAATTGTTGCATTCCTTCCTGTGCTTCCGTTGTTTGAACAATCATTGTATTCATACCTTGTTTTAATCCTTCCAAATAACCGATTATCTCCATTTTTTCAGACAGGGTGGCATTTGATTGTTGCACCAAACTTTCTATTTGATTGATCAAAGAAATAATTTGAGTCATCTTGCTTAAATCCTGTTTCTGATTCATACCTTCTGCTATTGAGGAGAGAGCATATTGGATTTGTTTCAAAGCCAATGATGAACCATTCAGGCCATAGGTTATACCATCTATAATTTGACCTTCTGCCGTCATACCTTTTTCTACACCTTCCAATCCTTCAGAGAATTGAGATAGCGTTTCTGGCAGATTCAAAGAAGATTGATTTATGACAATTTCTTTATTCATGAGTTCAATGATTTTTGATTTTGTTTTCGGCAAATGTCCCGAGTTCATCCCCTTTAGAATATCAGAGACACCACTTATAGAAGAGATGCCTTGCATTTTTCTTATTTTTTGTTCTAGAATATCAAGATACAAAATAACTTCTGGGTCGCGAATGTCTCTTACCTCATCAGAATTTGTATATTTTGGATCTATTTCAGCAATAATCATTATTGATTCTCCTGAAGTCCCGAATTCATCACCAATATAAAAAATTGCATCTATCTCATCTATATTCTCAGGAACCATATCTCTATACGACATGCCTTCTGTTTTAACGAAACTCATTCCAGCAAATGAAATTATGGTAAACAGAATTACAACTCCTAAAATTATTTGAGGCTTTCTTGCCACGAACCCCGCATATCCTTCAATTATTTTTTTCATGCTTCAAACCTCTTCCAAGAAAATTTAATTCAAGTTTTTCTATTTTTTCAATAAATCTTTCCTCAAGCAATATGAGAGATGGAGATATAACTATAGTCGCGAATAAAATGCAGAAAATTCCCAGAGCAAGAGTTTCCCCAAGATGCTGAATCATTGGCATGGAAGATAGCAATAAGGCAAGAAAACCAACTATGGTTGTTGTTCCAGAACCCGTAATTCCTGAACCAACAGAAGGCAATGCCAAAATTAATGCTTCTTTTTGATTTTTACCTTTTTCTCTTTCTTCCTCATATCTTTCCACCAAGAAAATTCCATATTCTGTGCCCAACCCCAAAATCATCGCTCCTATGCCAACTGTTGCTACTGACAACGGAATGTTAAACCACCCCATAAGCCCAAAGGTCCAGGTAAGGCCTAAAATCAAAGGGGTGAAGACGAGAATACCTTTTGTAATAGATCTTTTTATTAAAATAAGCAATAACAAAATTATAATTGCTGCAATACCGGATGTAAAAACCATATCCCGTTCAAGCATATTCATTAAAACAACCCTTATAGGAGGATTTCCTGTAACTGTAATATCAATACATGCCGGCTTTTCCACGCTCTTTATATCTCCCTTGATTTTTGAAACAAAGCGGTTAATTTTTTTTTCACTCTTTCCCAAATCAGCGGAAATTATCATTAAAGTTGCAGAATAATCCTTATTGAAAAACATCTCGCTATTCGGTATTTTTGCGAGAATTTGTTTTATCAGTTCTATATTATCAGGAACGTTTTCAGGATATATGAAAAAAGATCCGGCAGATTGAACGGAGTTTATAGAAGATTCCTTTTTTATTTCATTTTCAAGAGAAACAAGCATCCTTATTACTTTTGGATCTCTTATATCTTTAGGCGAATTCTCAAGTTCGCAATTCTTATCCAATTTTATCAGAATCATTACAGTATCTTCTCCTCCAAACTTATCAGAAATCTTATTCTGAAGTTTTATTACATCTAAATTCTGAGGCAACTCTTTGCTTATATCAGTTTGCAAATGTATGTTTTGGATACCCAATCCTATTGCTATTGTTAAAAATACCGTTATCGCAAAAATTATGAATGAGTATTTATACTGAAACCCAGCAAGATTTTTTAGAATGTTCATTCTCACATCTCCATTTTTATTATTTTTCTCAACTTGCAGTTTGCTTCTTTCAGAATTTTTGCCGCTTTCAAGCATTTTTCAGGTTTGTCCGCAATTTTAACGAGCAGATTAAACATATTGTGTATATGAATATTCAATGGACTTGTTTTATGCTTTTTCCTGGCCTCTTCAAAAAATTTTTCGAGATCCGATTTATCTATATTTAAAATATCTCCAAGTATCTTGCTCATTTTGTCTTTCATTATCCGTTCAAAACTTTTGATTTCTTTGGAAATTTTCAATCCTTTTTTAGTCAATACATATTTCTTTTTTCTTCCATCATCAACTTCTTTTATGAAACCCTTTCTCGTCAAAGAATGCAAAGTTGGATATATTGTCCCGGGGGAAGGCTTCCAAAATTTTGTTTTTTCTTTAATTTTTTCCATGATTTTGTATCCGTGCAATGATTCCTCTTTTAGAAGCAGTAGTATATACGACTCTAAAAATCCTCTGGGTACTATCTGAGTCAAATTATTTTTTGATTTTTTTCCATCCATAATACAAACAGCACAATATCGCAAAAGTTATAAAGAGAATAAATAAGAAAAATAATTTTGAATCCTTTTTCTTCGTCTCCACTTTGATTGGTATCTGTTTTTCAACAATTTTAACCTCATCATTGAGAAGGTATCTTATCTCCGCCTTTAATAAATATGTTTTTAGATTGGCATCATTATCCACATCAAATCTGAAAACAACTTCTCCGCTTTGATTAGGTTTAAGATTTCCAATATAATCATATTTTTCATCAAAATCAAACGGTTGGTCGCTTTGTTTATAAATCTTGACAGAAACGGTTTTCGCCTCTTCAAAACCAATATTTTTTATTTTTAATCTCAAGGTTACTTTATCTCCTTGAGATATTTTACTGGGACTTGTTGTTTCATTTTTAATTTCAAATAACGGCAAAGGTTTTACGACAATATCAACGTCTAATGTTCGATTCTTGTATTCATCTCTATTGTTATTGGCGTCTTTGTATTTTATGATAAGTTTTGCCTTATACTTTCCAGGAATTGTGTTTTTGTCAATATCTATATAAAATTCTGCTGTTTTGCTTTCTCCCTCTTCAATCATCCCGAGATTTGCTATATTGGAATAGCTTTCACTGGGAGTAATTCCTTTAGGCAATATAAGTTCTGATGTTATGAGTTCTGCATCACCTGTACCAATGTTTTGAATTTCTATTGAAAGTTTATTCTCTTCTGAATCCGGAAAAAGTTTTGTGGGCTTAGATACTATAGAACCTATTGCAAATTCTGGAATTTTAGATTCAACATAAATTTCAAATTCGTGAATTATCCAACTATCTGAATTTTCTGTCTGACATTTTATTTTCATTTCATTCCATCCTTCCACCGCATTTGAATCAACTCTCAATTTATACTGCAATATGACTTCTTCTGCTCCCGGCAATTTTCCAATATGTTTTGTTGCATTTTCATTAGGGTCCAAAGAGAAAGGATATTCTGGCAAAAGCGTGCATGTAACATTCTTGGCTTCTTCTGTTCCAATATTTTCAATCTTTATCCATAAATCCATATATTTGCCAGCTTCTACAGGATAGGGATTATATTTTAGTTCCCGAATTTTTAGAATGGGAGAATTAGAAATGTAGGAATCAGCAAAACTTATATTCACCAATCCAAACATGGTGATTAATATCACTGCTGAAATCTGCAAGATTTGTTTTTTATTTAAATTTCCAAATATATCGATTCGATACATAATAATATGAACTAAAAATATTTAAATACTAAAATTTACCGAATGCGTGAAGTTTTTAAAACAAATTCTCTTTTTCATCACTTGAAATGATTTCTAAAAACAATGAATAAAACAACCGAAATAATGCTGACTGTTGCACTGTAAATAAAAGGCATACTCGAATTAATTTGCCACAGAAATCCGGCTATTAAACTGGCCGGCAGCGCCATTAAGCCCGTTGCAGTATGGAATGTTCCCAGGGCTGTAGCTCTCAATTCTTCCGAAGATAGATCAGAAACGTAAGCTCTTTGATTGCCATCCACTATGGCATATACCATGCCATAAAGAGCGAATAAAACTATGAAAGGTGTTAATGAGTTGAAAAATGCAAATCCAAAGGAAGTTAGTGAATATAATAAATAACCTAGGACAATGACTTTTTTCCTTCCTATTTTGTCGGAGAGTTCGCCAAAGGGAACAGCAAGCACGGCATAGAAAGCATTGAAGAGAATATATAAAAGAATTGGCGCTCCGACCGATAATTTACCCGTAAATAGCTCTTGCGCTCTGAGGATAAAAAACATATAACTGAAATTTGCCAAAGCAAATATTCCAGAAACCAAGATAAATAATTTAAGCGGTCGTGAAAGATTTTTCAAACCGATTTTTAGATTTATATCTTGCGGTTCTCTCTTTCTCTCCTTTACAAAATACAAAGGAATTAAAGAAAGAAGGGCTAAAATTGCTGCTAGGAGTATAATTGACTTGAAATTATATCCGAAAAACCAAATTAAAAGAAAAACAATAACCGACCCTCCAATTGCTCCTAAAGTATCCATTGCTCTATGAATTCCGAACCCCTTGCCTTTCTCCTTGGGCATAGAATCTGCAATAATGGCATCCCTGGCCGCTGTCCTTAATCCTTTGCCAATCCGTTCCAAACCGGAGAAAATTAGAACATGTTGCCACGCTTTAGAAAACGCCAAAAATAATTTAAAAAGTGCTGAAGTAAGATAGCCGGAGAAAACAAAAATTTTTCTTTTTCCGGATTTATCTGACCAATAACCCGCAAAAACTTTTAGAATACTTGAAATACTGTCCCTCAATCCTCCAATCAATCCAACAATCAAACCGGCACCGCCTAATGCAGTAATGAACATTGGCAAAATCGGCATTATCATCTCACTGCTCAAATCATTTAAAAAACTAACCACGCCCAATAAAAAAATATTTGCTCCGATTCCTTTTAGATATTTATTCTTCATAATAGATTCTCCACAGATTACTAATATCTATGAAATTTATAAAACTTTTTAGAGGGAGCAACATAACATATCGGTTTATGCGAAGTGCAAGGTGAACCGAACATTGGGGAAAATTCTGCAAG
>Ga0190304_1000300_pt1 | contig 23350 bp, 26 predicted proteins | sample 48700712_MG_FD_161670 | JGI IMG/M metagenome (GOLD analysis project Ga0190304, IMG submission 161670) | Hydrothermal vent sediment bacterial communities from Southern Trench, Guaymas Basin, Mexico - 4870-07-1--2_MG | ecosystem: Environmental > Aquatic > Marine > Hydrothermal vents > Sediment ...
TAGCGCACAATGAGTGGGAGAAAATAGAGGCAATCAATGTTATGTATAGTACAAGGATTCTCAGGGTCGAGGATGAAAATCTTGTGAACTTTTTAAAAGCCCTAAGGGAATATGCCCTATGGATGAGAACATCAGAATCTGAACATGAAAGAAATTACAAAGAAATAATACAGGGGTTACCCGAGGATTTCAGAACTTTTCTGAAAGACCTGATAGAGGAGGGATAAAATGCGGGTGTGAGGTGTATGAGTGTTTGCAACTCTGCCTAACAGCGGACCTGGAAAGGATAGCATGAAAATTATTGTGCTTACAGCAATCCCGACCTTTCTGCCATAACCCGTTTCTTTAAGCATTTTTTCATATCCTCTTTTCTTCCTGATTTCCATAGGAATAAAGACCTATGTAGAACACAATAATTTCAATCCCCACCAAAATGTCACCATTCAGCAAGCCTTTGTAGGCTTACTTTATCCCTGAAACCCAAAGAAAAGAATTTGCAATGCCAATCAAAACGACACCAGGGGAACTGATCTTTGTCACAGAGGGCAGAGTAAATCTAAAAGCCAACGGCTTTAAAGAGTAGTATTCTATGGCTAAAACAAGTTTCATACCGATATAATAGCCTCTGGACCTGGAATAAGCCCATTTATAGTCCTATAGTCCTTATATTTTTAAATCTTCACTCTTATACTTCTTTCTGAACCTGTCAAGATCCACCGTCAAATTGGTGATATCTCCAATTATTATCGTTTTCCCTCTCTTTCGCTTTCCACAAACGGCGTTTACGGTTATCAACACCATATCCACAAACTGATCGACTGTAAACCTGTTTAGAAGCCTGTAAACTTCTTTAACGATGCTTTAGCCTTTAATTCGCTTATTATTATGAAGGTTATATCACCTTCAAAGCACATTGAGAGTATCACGACCTTCAGCATCGTTATAGCTTCTCTTTTGATGGATTGGAGAGTGATATAATGATCGTTTGTGAATGGTTGGTGATGGGGGTTAAAGATTTCGATGCTATAATATATTTACGATGCAAGAATTAAGTCCATCAGTGTTTTACTATCCACTTCCACACGCGTTCGCCATCCGATATAGAGTAAGTTCTCGTCCTCCCTCAAGTAGCCCTGCATGATATATCGCTCCAGAGCGCGTAGAACTCTGCGTCTGGGGAATTTCTCAGTCAGGAAATCCTCAACCGATTTCCTTGATGCCTTCCCCTGCTTCGAGATGATATATGCTAACGTGGCAGAGAGTATAGCCACATCGTCTATCCTGATGCCTGAAGCTTTATCAGTCAGAAGGTCTTTGAGTACAACCACAAACCTCTCATTCTCCGATTTTTCGCCCTCACTTATCCGTCTCACCTCCATCCCCAGTTTGAGCAGAATGGAGTTTAGAATCTCAATTATCTCCACGTAATCCTCACCCAATGCTTTCTTGAGTTCCCAACCTTTAACGCCTGGCGTTCTGTGCCGACGGAAGAATAATAGCTGAGCTGCTTTCTTCACCTTCCGCTCTGCTCTTGCTCTCTCTTCTTGCTCCATTTCATCCAATCTTCATAGCTTATCGCAATAGGAATGGACCGTTTCTCATCTGGACATTCTTCTTCACCCTCACCGCCACTACCGCCACTTTGACTGCAGAGGCTGATAAATACCTTCTCTTCCAGCGGTTCGATATCAAGCTCTGCTTTACCCTCACTTACTATATAACTGGTTAGATATGCTTTTCTTACACTATCTTCAAAACTATCGCCATATACAAAATCATGGTATTCCGTTCTGCCTCGGGTTTCAAGCTCATTCAGTACCTCCTGTATCTGTTCCTGAAATTCAGTTCGGGACAAAATGTGGAGTACAATCAAATCATCCAGTTTGAATGTACCTGTTTCTGGTGTTGAAACGTCACCAAAAGCACTCTTTCGTTGACTCAGTGGTGCCAGTGCGTTCCAGTAATTGAGACCCTGTTTCAATCGCTCAGGTGTGATTCTGTCCAGTGATACAATGGGATGCCATGCTTTAAAGAATGCAGATGCCAGCTGAGCTGGTTCCATAAGCTTCAATTTGAATTCGACTAAAGCAGGGTCAATGTAGAAAGATGCTGAACGGTCTTTTATCCAGTCACATTGCAATTCTATCACTTTTGTCAGTTCGGACATCGCTTCTGCATCTAACATAAGGTCGTCTATACTTTTCCATCTCCTTACATATTCTCTAAGTATCGTGAGGAATCTCTTTACGTCCAGGTCAAATGGGTCGGTATCCGCACGTTGTATAGTCTTGCAGAAGTTGATCAGTCGTAACAGGTCTTCTGGCGCTTTCATCCCCGCTCACCTCCACCTTTTATACCTTCTTTTATATATGGTAGCAAGCCACCCGCGAGGATGATGCTCCGCTCTCGTTTCGTTAGTTGGGTACAGACCTTGAATTCATGCCCTCCCTTACTCTTATCTCTCACTGCTATCTGCTCATTATTCGATAACCGCCGCCTTATATTCGGTATCTCCAGCTCGTCGCCTCTGTCTATCAGATTGTAGTCAGATTTGGTATCGAAGATGAGGGGCAGGATACCAAAGTTAATGAGATTTGCCATGTGTATACGCTCGAACGATTTTGCAATCACAGCTTTTACACCCAGAAATGCGGGACATAAAGCCGCATGCTCACGCGATGAGCCCTGACCATAGCTATCGCCCGCTACGATGATATTATGCTTCCCTTTTCTCATGGTCTCGCTCGCTCGCTTATAAAACTGCCTGTCCAGCGGTTCAAATACAAACTCTGCATACTTCGCTATGTTTGACCGATACTTCATCCTGCTTCCTGCTGGTATTATATGGTCAGTAGTGATATTGTCGCCGACTTTAATCGTTACGAGCCCTGAGATGGTATCAGGTAGTGGAGAGAACGAAGGAGGAGAGCCTATATTTGGACCGCGATATACCTCTACCTCCACCTTTACTCCTGTGGCGCTGGCGCGTGCAGGCTGGAGAATCATACTGTCATCTATATAAAACTGCTCTGGTAGCTCAATATCGGGATATTTTAATCCGAGTTCTCTCGGGTCTGTAATTCTGCCAGCGATAGCAGCCGCAGCGGCTGTCTCCGGACTTACAAGATAGACCTTCGCACTCTTTGTGCCTGAACGCCCCATAAAATTCCTGTTACTCGTTCGTAATGATACGGCATCTGTTGCTGGTGAATAGCTATTGCCGATACAGAACCCGCAGGTGCATTCAGCAATTCGTGCTCCGGCATTGATGAGTGAAGTCAATCCTCCTGCCATAGCGATATTCTCAAGCACCTGTCTGGAGCCCGGAGCAACTACCAACTCCACATCTGGATGGACCTTCTTACCTTCCAGCATCTTCGCAACGGTCATCAGATCTTTAAAAGAGGAGTTGGTGCAGCTACCTATGCATACCTGATTTACTTCCATGCCCTCCAGTTCTGCCACGGGCTTTATGTTATCGGGACTATGAGGGCAAGCAGCAAGTGGAACAATCTCATTCAGGTCTATCTCAACGCTATCTTCGTAGTCATCGCTGTCGGGGTCATCATCGTCGGCTTTGAGTTCAATCCAGTCGTGAGCCCTGTGCTGTGCTCGCAGGAATTGAAGCGTGTTGTCATCGCTGGGGAATACAGAGGTTGTAACGCCGCATTCAGCGCCCATGTTCGCTATCGTCGCTCGTTCCGGTACGGATAGAGTTTTTACGCCCTCACCCATGTATTCAAACACACGACCAACATTACCACGCGTGGTGAACAGTTCCAGAACCTTTAACGCCACATCCTTCGCCGTTACCCACGGGCTGAGCTGCCCATTAAGGTTAAGAGCTATCACATGAGGGCATGATAGGTAAAAAGGACTGCCGCCCATTGCCATTGCCACATCCAGACCACCTGCACCAATTGCAATCATACCAATACCGCCAGCAGTGGGCGTATGACTATCAGAGCCAAGCAGCGTCTTTCCCGGTATGGCGAACCTCTCAAGGTGGACCTGATGGCAGATTCCGTTCCCGGGCTTCGAGAATACAATACCATACTTAGCAGCAATTGACTTCAGGTAGCGGTGGTCATCGGCGTTCTCAAATCCTGACTGGATGGTATTGTGGTCAACATAGCTCACAGATAACCCGGTCTTTACCTCTGTGATGCCAAGCGCCTCGAACTGCAGGTATGCCATCGTCCCGGTTGCATCCTGAGTCAATGTCTGGTCTATCTTGAGCGCTATCTCCTCTCCTGGCTCGAACTTACCCTCCACCAGGTGCTCCTCTATTATCTGCCTCGTTATGCTTAGACTCCCTCTTCCTCTTCCTCCCATAACTTAATAATTTATTTGTCCTTTCTTTTCTTAATTTAATTCAATTCAATCTAATCTAAGAGAGCGGGATAGATAAGAGATGAAGATAGAGATAGAGGAGTCAAGTGGCTATATAGCGGTGCATGGTGATTTCAATGTGCTCAGTTCCGCATTCTACAATGGTGGATCTAGAAGTGCACGAACGATAGTAAATTTGGAGGTACCATCAAGCTTTGATGGTGATGCATTCCAATACTTCGATTCGTTCCTCCAGGCGAACAATTTGAGCCCGAAGGAGACAGTAGGCATGATGACTGCGGTACCTATGAGTGATGCGCGAATAATAAACAGAGGCAATATATCGGCTATTATAACTGCGGGTATATCTACATCTGCAGCCTCTGCCTCTTCCACCGTGAACATTATTCTAACGATTGATAAGCGACTGTCTCAATCAGCAATGGCAAATGTGTTGATAGTGGCAACGGAGGCGAAGACTGCTGCTTTCTATGACCTCGATGTGCGTGACCGCTCAGGAAGCCTCTTCACCGGTGACGTTACCGATTCTGTGGCAGTTGCCTGTACGAATAGAAATATAGGAGAAGAGGAAGTCTTCGCAGGTAAGGGCACGGAATTGGGTAAGAGTGTGTATGAAATGGTAAGAGAAGGTGTAAAGGATGCCCTGGCATCCCACAATGCATTAAAGGCGGATAGACCCATCTTGAAGCGACTGGAGGAACGTGGCATCAGTCTGAACGAGATGGTGAAAACAGCACTGGAACTTTATGTACCAGCGGTAGGCGAGGAGGAGGATTTAGAAGAGCTGACCAGGAGACTGGAATCGAGGATAAAGAAGGAATCGGCAGATACAAATGTTGCACTTCTACTGGCAGCGGCGATGCACGCAGAAGAGGAAGAGATAAAGAAGGGCAGGGCAGGTCGGGCAGGTGAGACAGATGCAGCTTCTATTGTGGCTGATGAGCTTATCGGAATGGACATTGCTGAATACATAGGAGGTAAGAGAGCACTATTCAATTTCTTCTATTATGATACGAGGAAACCGGGGATATTAAGTCGCCTTGGGGTGTTCATGGATGACGCCATTGGCGGATTAATCGCAGGTTGTATGACCCGGATGCTGCAGGAATAGTAGGGTATGGTTTGAGATGCGTGTAATAGGAATAGACCCTGGGACAGCGATAACAGGCTGGGGAGTGGTGGAGAGCACAGATGGTGTTCTGAATCCCGTAGCGTTTGGCTGCATACGGACGACCCCGCGACAATCACGGGCTGAAAGGTTGAAGACGATATATGAGGATTTGCTCGCAGTGATAAAGGAGGTGATACCCGAGCGGATGGCGATAGAGAAGATATTCTTCAATGCAAATGTTAAGACAGCATTGAGCGTGGGGCAGGCGAGGGGTGTGTGCCTGCTCGCGGCTGCTGTATCAGGACTACCTGCCTATGAATACAACACCTCAGAGGTGAAGAACATTATTACAGGCTATGGCAGGGCGACGAAGAGCGAAGTAGCAGTCAGGATGAAGGAACTGCTTCGACTCTCTGAGACACCAAAGCCCGATGATGTCACCGATGCACTCGCTATCGCAACCGCTCATATCTTCTTGATGGAGAAGGAATTATAGAGAAAATAAAATAAAAAGAGAGTCATGGGCAAAGTGTATCTTGTGGGAGCGGGACCGGGCGACCCGGAACTGCTGAGTTTGAAGGCATACAGGCTTATAAAAGAAGCAGATGTGATACTGGTGGACAATCTGGTGCTGGGAGTAAAGGAGCTGATTCCACCGGGTAAGAAGGTTATAGATACCGGTAAGACCTCGAAGAAGCATAAGTTCTCTCAGGATGAGATAAATGAACTCATGGTGCATTTATCTGCGAGATATGACAAGGTGGTGCGATTGAAGGGTGGTGACCCATTCATATTTGGTAGAGGAGGCGAGGAAGCAGTATATCTTAAGGAGCATGGCATTGAGTTCGAGGTGGTACCAGGGATAACGTCCGCGATTGCCGTTCCAGCCTCTTTCTCTATACCACTATCCTATCGTGGCGTTTCCTCGTCCATCACTATTATTACAGGACACGAGATGGAAGAAAAAGAAGAGAACCTCAACTGGAATGCAATAGCGAATTTGAAGGGCACACTTGTTATACTGATGGGTGTGGGCAATCTCGCCACCAATGTTGCGCTGCTTCTGAAGCACGGATTGCGTCCTGATGTACCGGTAGCGGTTATTGAAAAGGGTTTTACTCCCGATGCCCGCATTGTAACCGGAACACTCGATAACATCGTTACAGTAGCGAGAAGCGAGGGAGTGAAGCCACCTGCGGTTATCGTGGTAGGGGATGTGGTGCGAATAAGGGAGAAACTGAGCGAGCTTTAAATTAAAATCGAAAAATATGAGGTATGGATAGTAATAGTAACAGCAACAGCAACTTCAATAGCAATAACAATAAGATAACCGTAGAATTCGGGCGAGTATCCAAAGAATTTGAGGTTATAAAATCGCCACTACCGCATATATTAATCGAGTCAAACAAAGAGCTACACGGGTGGTGGAACGGGATAGAACCGGATGGTAACAGGGAATGCACCTCCGAAAAACTCTTAATAAACCCTTATAACGGGTGCAGCCATAACTGTCTGTTTTGTTATTCACATGCGTTAGGTGGCTATTTCAGGCTGTTTAGAGAACAGGGGGTGGTTACGGTATTCAAGGATTTTGATAAGAAAGTGGCGAGGCAACTGGATAGCATAAGAGTTGCGAGTTGCGGGTATCTCTCACCGGTTACTGACCCTTTCCAGCCGATAAATGGTAAATACGAATTGAGTGAGAGGATAATAAAGCAGTTCGTTGACCGCAATATACCGGTGCAGTTCACCACGAAAGGGCGAATAAGCGATGCCGCACTGAGATTGATAAAGAAGCAGGAGCATTCGTTTGGTGAAGTTTCTATTATTACGCTGGACGAAGATAAGCGACAGCGACTGATAGCTGGTGGTGCGCCAACGGATGAACTGCTGCGAAATATAGAGAGGCTTGTGAACGAAGACAAGTTCGCAGTATGCAGAATTGACCCGATAATTCCTTTTGTGACCGACGATAGAGAAGAGCTGGAGGAATTGGTGCGAGCAGTGGTTGAGGCTGGTGCGGAACATATAATAACGAGCTGTATGGATGTTCCGAGAGCGATGAAGTATGAAATTTATGAAGAGCTGGAGAAGAGGTTTGGGTCTGAAATACCGAAATTGAAGATGAAGCTGGAGGGGTTATATAGCGAGGTGATAAGCGGGCGGTTTCATGCGGATATAGAATACCGGAGAAAGCTGTTCAGAACGATGCGTGAGATTTGCGATAGAAATAATGTGACGATGGGGCTGTGTATGGAGTTTGAGTCGCTTGGCGGTAAGAAGCTTAGAGGGTTGAATAAGGAGTTCATGAGTCCTAATTCTAATAATTGTGAGGGTATTGATGTACCGATTTACGTGAGAATAGGAGATGGTAAGAGGTTCGAGCCGGTTCCGGGCTGTGATGGTAACTGTTTGAAATGCCATTTCTCGAATGACGATAAAGAGCCGGTATGCGGTATATCAGACCTGAAGAAGGCGGGTGCGTGGAGATTGAGTGATTACAGGCGGTGGAGCAGAAATCTATTTCAGACAAGCTTAGGTGAGCGAAAATGGAAATAGAAGAGGCAATCAAGCGGGGTATTTTGCACATCATAAATGAGAACGAGAAAGAAAAATTCTCCATGGGGGAAGTAAACGACCATTTAATCTAACGTGATAATTAGTGAAAGAATGGATTTTAGAGAGATATTTAGCAGAGCAAAGCCAATACTCCGAGAGTTAGGTCTTGACTGGTATGGAGTATAATGGTCCTGAAGGGATAATGGTATGTAAACTAAAGCAAGATGTAGTAGAGGAGTTAGAGAAGAGAATCTCGAAGGATGGTATGGCATATATTCCTGAAAACGTATATGAGTCAATTAACTATTGCCTCACACATTTGTTTGGTATAAGTTTAGATGATGTCGTAGGGAGGTGGTATGAACAGTATGTAGATGATAGATTCAATAGATTACGAGGAGTTTTTTGTAGAGGGAGGGAATGGAATGGTTCTGGAAGCATACGAGAAGATAAGGAAATATCAGCCCCCTCCACCAACTACCAGTCGGCAATCTTCTGTAATTCCTCCTTTGAGTTAATACCCAACGAAACCACTATCCCTACCAAAAGTACATGCAAACAGACGAATTTCTGGCACACAATATGGTTAGTTATTTTGGGCTGGCGCCAAAAGTAAAAGTGGAGCAATCAGGAGATTATACGAGATACGCAAGCCTATAAGGGCTTAACCATGTGCCAAGGAAAGCACGAAGAGATGGAAGTCTATACATAAGGTTAAATATAAAGATGAAGGAGGAAAGTAAGATATAAGGTTAGGTGTTTTTCTGAAAAAAAGAAATCGTCAAATTTTTTGGGGACTATATACACCTGAGTACAGTGATAAAGCGATAGGAAGTGTACGAGAGTTGAGGATAGCATCAGAGATGATGACACTCGCAAATGCAAATGCACGGAAAAGCGCGCCTAAGGATCTTGGACTCGATCTTTTGATATTAAAAGAGAAGAAATGGAGACCTGACCCTAAAGGATGCTTTAAAATCGGTATTTGTGAAATGGAAAGTAAAAGCAAAAGTGAAGGTGATAGAGAAAAAAGGATATACACCGAACATTTGCCTACCGGGAAACGGATAGTAGGAAAAAGTGCAAAAGGGATAATGGATACAATTTTGCGATTGGACATGGTCTCATTGCTTAAACACGCTTCTTATTTGAGTATGAAATTGACAAAAGCCGAACTCGCACTGCGATTGAATCGAAGTTACGAGCAGGATGAGACCGTATTTTCATTCCTTCTCTGAGACACCTGCTTCTTCAAACGTAGCCATCTCCCGCAGTATCTTACAAGATGCCTCCACGAGGTTTATTCCAAGTGCGGCACCCGTGCCTTCTCCAAGCCGCATATTCAGATCGAACAATGGATTGATTCCAAGGTGATCTAAAATATCCCGATGACCGGCTTCCACAGAGAGATGCGAGGCAATGAGATAATCCCGGATCTTCGGGCTGAGTTCGTATGCGATAAGTGCTGCTGCGCCTGAGATGAACCCGTCCACGACAACAGGAATTCGATGCGATGCGGCAGCGAGCATCACACCCGCCATTCCTCCTATCTCGAATCCTCCTATCTTCGCTAATATGTCAATTGCGTCTCCTCTGTCTGGCTTATTAAGTTCAATAGCCTTTTTTATCGTTTTTATCTTCGATTCGAGCCCTCCGTCATCCAGACCCGTGCCCCGTCCTGTTACCTTCTCGACCGGCGCGCCGGTAATGAACGCGACTATGGCACTGCTCGGTGTCGTGTTTCCTATCCCCATATCTCCCACACCTACGATGCCCACGCCTTTCTCTATCTCGTGCTCCAGAACTTCTATTCCCGCTTCAATAGAACGCTCGGCATCTTCATAGCTCATTGAGGGTCCTTTTGTCATATTCGCGGTGCCATAAGCGATTTTTCTGTTAATAAAATCGTAACTCCGATGCTCTACCGGCTTCAGCTCAATATCCGCCGCCACGCCCATATCCACGACAACCACTCTCGCACCGATATGCCTTGCAAGCACGTTTATCGCCGCACCTCCTCTTAAGAAATTATAAACCATCTGCGATGTTACTTCCTTTGGAAAAATACTCACGCCTTCGTCTGCAACGCCGTGGTCGCCTGCCATCGTTATTATCACTTTCTCCTTTATCTCAGGCATGTGGTTTCTGGTAATGCCTGCAACTTTCACCGAAAGGTCTTCCAGAACGCCGAGACTGCGCAGAGGTTTCGTAAGTGTACTCTGCCGTGCCCTTGCTGATTGCATTGCAGCTTCGTCTAACGCCCTTATCTCTTCTATCGTCTCTTTAATTTTGCCCATACTTTATTCCTCCATCCTGTATTTGTATCCGAGACCATTCAAGACGTCTTCCTTGAGGAAGTATTTCGTTTTATCCTCAGCAATCATCTTAAATGCGAATCTAATCAGCTCTTCGTAAAATTCGCAGTATGGCGATGGATTATAAAAATTACCTTGCATTGAATATACTTCTGCGGGACAGGGTGCACCACAGATATTCCTGAAAGCACAAGTATTACAGTGCTCAATCTTTTCGACTATCCTGTCCCTTACCATCCTGAACGACTCAGAATCCATGATGTCTGAAATAGAGTTCCTGAAGATATTACCTCCACAGAATTCTTCAATGCCTATAAACTCACCGCAAGGAAACACGTCCCCCTTGGCACTGATAGCGAAAAAACATCTTCCAGCCCCACAAGGAGATATATCACACATAAGTTTTCTCGTAGTAGGAGCGATGATTCCCACCAGGATATTGGCAAAGTTTCCAACGATTATTTGCTTCCCTGTCTTTTCGGTGAGTTCCATAGCTCTTTTTAAGGCGCTGATGAAGTATTTTATGAGTTCCCCTTTGTCCGGCATCAAAGAACGAGCAGGTCTCTGTGTTCCCCTGACAGGGTTCAGCAAAACCGATGGGGCATTTTTGTCATGTAGAAAACTTACCATCTCGGCGAGTTGCGATACATTTTGCTTCGTTACCGTCGTCACTACATTCAGCCTTTGATAGCCATCAAACCACTCAATCGCTTCTACGATTTTCTCGAAAGTTCCCCTTCCATCCCAAGTCTTCCTCAGAGAATTATGTATTTCCGGATACGGCGAATCCAGTGTGGTTCCCACACTTACGCCATGCTTCTTAAGGAACTCCACATCATCTTCTCTGAAGAGAGTCCCATTTGTTTGAATGCCGAAGTATAATCGGTCTTCAAATTCTTCTATGGCATCAAAAATTTCTTCTTTCATCAATAATGGCTCGCTACCATGGAACACAATGGTAAGCTTTCTGTTACCCATGTTCTCTTCAGCGTATTCACATGCTTTCATAAGTGTCCTAAAAAGTTGCTCCTTCTCCATTCGTTGGTGGGTTTTCCTTATTTCTTGTGGTATATAGCAGTATGAGCAATCCAGGTTGCATCTGCTCACGGAATTCATGTAAATAACAGCGAGGGGTGACTTGAACCGGAATTCGTGCATCTCTTCTTCACACTCTCGCTTGACTCTGCTATACAGTGGGATAATCTCCTGCTTTATCTTTGAATCGATATCCTCTCCCTTTGGAACCAGTGCCCAAAAGACGGTGTCCGGATCAATGACGAGCATGGTCTCCTCGTCAATGTCACAAAGCGTCAATTGCGGATGTTTTCCAGTATTGTAATGCATTTACATCACCCAAGAGCGCTAAAAGAGCGCCTTGTCAGCAGGCGAGTCCCCGAACATGTAGTGCGACAAACCCCCATTTGCAGTCCTCGGACATTTCAATCTGTACGCCATCACGCTTTGCTTCTCTTCTTTTACTTCCTTTTCGATATTCTTTGTGCTCATGATAGACACGTTCGGGCAATCCCTTTTTAAATGTTACTCTTTGTATTACATATGTAATGCAATATTAAGAGGAGGGGTGCACCCCAAGGAGAAGTCAGAAACTTAGGTAATTACGTAATGCAGGCAAGAACAGGTAAAATGGAACCCGTAAACATCAGAATATCAAAAACGAAGATAGAGAAGATTGATGAAATTGCAACCAAGAATGGCATTACCCGCTCCGAGGTAATAAGGCACGCACTGACAATTTATTTTCAGCTATTAGAGAATATAGGAGGATTCGTAAACCTCAGGAGCCTGAAAATATCACCAAATGAGATTTCAATTTCTAAATGCGGGGACCTCGTTATTATAAAACTTAAGAATGGACAGGCATTAGTACTGGCTAATACTTCATCCGGCGGCATAGGACCAAAGCCCGAAGATGTGGTCAGACTTGATGGTATACTCCTTGGGCGGTTGATGGCACGAACAGTGCTAATAAAGGTTCTGTCTTCTGGAGCACAGCCGATCGTTTTGGTTACCAACCTGAGTGTGGGATTTTTCCCCACGGGCTCACAAATATTCCAGGGAATACGGGAGGAAGCGCATAAAATTAAAGCATTGGAGATATTAGAAGGTCATACAGAAGAAAACATCGAAACGAACCAAACAGGCATGGGCATTACTGTATTAGGGCTATGCATGGAAAAAGAATTGAAAATAGGGAAGTCGATGAAAAATGATTTGATTATTGCCATCGGTGAGCCAAAGGTAAGAGAAGAAGTGCTAAACGCCGGACCCAGAAGCATCGTAATGGTTGAGGATGTGCAGAAACTTTCAAAGAGGGAGTTCATCCACGAAATCATACCCGTGGGTCATGAAGGGATAAAGGGGAGTTTAGAAATGATGGGGAGTATATCGGGTTATAAATACAAAATAGAGCCAGAAGGGGATATTGATATAGAGAAATCTGCGGGACCTTCAACCGTTGTGCTTGTTACGCTGGCGGAGGAGAAAAAGGAAATGCTGAGGAAATTAGTTAAAAAGCCTGTTCAAGTAATAGGGAGGATTTCGTGATGAGCTGCTTATCCCATTTATCTTATATCTTAGGAGCGGTCTAAGCACGGCAACATCCTTCTCCCTCTGCGGAAGAGCTCAAATAGCCTCCGGAGCCTGTGCAATTTTCACTAACGCCTCCTTCTCCAGAAAATTCAGCTCGCCTGGAACGACGAGCACATGCGGAATTTCACCAAATTCATAGCTCTTCAACGCATCCAAATAATCTGCTTTCACAATCGGCTTATCAGACCCTGCTCTCGCTATCCCTATAATTACCGATTTTTTCAACACTTCCTCCATCTTTTCTATCGTTTTAGCTCCTAAGGGGGAGGTGTAAAATTCTGCATACACGACATCCGCATCTCTTATTGCCTCTAATCCTTTCAAAGTTATGTCCTTCTCGTCGTATAATCCGAGACCTATGAAGGTGAGCATAATTAATACTTATTTAGCTCTTTTCTTAAACCACAAGAAACGGAAAAAACGTGAGGCAATGAGGAATTAAAACGAAAAGGAATCAGAACGCATCACAGCAGTTTTTCTTTCCTCATCGTAAGTAACTAATTCATATTTAGCTAAGTGATGCACGTGCTGTGTGTTGTAAGTATGCAATTCTTTTAACCCCCACCACCAACCATTCACAAAAGATCATCATATCACTCTCCAATCGATCAAAAGTGAAGCTATAACGATGCTGAAGGTCGTGATACTCGCAATGTGCTTTGAAGGTGATATAACCTTCATAATAAGCGAATTAAAGGCTAAAGTATCGTTAAGGGAGTTTAGAGGCTTCTAAACAGGTTTACAGTCGATCAGTTTGTGGATATGGTGTTGATAACCGTAAACGCCGTTTGTGAAAAGCGAAAGAGCGGAAAAACGATAATAATTGGAGATATCACCAATTTGACGGTGGATATTGACAGGTTCAGAAAGAAGTATAAGAGAGAAGATTTAAAAGATAAGGACTATAGGACTATAAATGGGCTTATTCCAGGTCCAAAGGCTTGCTGAATGGTGACATTTTGGAGGGGGTTAAAGAAGGTTTAGATACTATATTCATGCGGAATGTCACACATCACATACCAGACCGAATAGAGTATTATTAAGAACCTACAACTATTTTTAAAACCAGATGGTTTTATACAGCAATTTCAAGAAGCCAAGCCATGCAGATGATTCCAAACTCACTGATGAGGTCATAATCAGAGATGAGAAAGGAGAGATCATAGGGTTCACCGCCCTAAATGCAAGCAGAAGAAGGAGAGAAAGAAAATATGGGCACAGCGTATAAAAGGGCGTATCTGGCTTCGTGCCTTCGGCACTATGCCCAAATACCTCTTTGGGGAACTTCAGATACGGTCGGAACGTTATACACCTTTTCGTTTAAGGAGGCAAAAGCATGAAAATTGACCTGAAGCAAGGTAGGACATAAGACATCGGAAGTTTTAATAATCGGAGAGTGAAATAGCAGCGAACAGCGTATACATGATACTCACTTCTTATCAGTTATTATCTGTGACCGCTTTCCTCAGCTCATACAGCTTATTCAATGCCTCTATCGGCGATATCTTATCTATATCCAGACTTCTCAATGCCTCTACTACTGGATGCTCCTTAGTGACGTACCGCACTTCCACTCTCCGCTCTGTTTCATGAGGTGCCTTATCCTTATCCTTATCCTCATCCTCCATACGCTTCAGAACGCTCTTTGCTGTTTCTATCACCGCTTGAGGTAGTCCAGCGAGCTTAGCAGCCTGGATACCATAGCTCTTCGTGCCTTTACCTTCCTGCACCTTCCTTATGAAGAATATCTCATCCCCTGATTCCTTTATCGCAACATTGTAGCACTTCGCACCACTCAGCCGGTCAGCGAGGCTCGTGAGCTCATGGAAATGCGTAGCGAACATCGTCTTCGCTTTTATCCTATCATGCACATATTCCGCAACCGCCCACGCTATACTGAGCCCGTCAAGAGTGCTCGTGCCACGCCCGATCTCATCCAGTATCACCAGACTCCTCTCGGTTGCGTTATTCAATATATTCGCAGTCTCGCTCATCTCCACCATGAACGAACTCTGACCCATGGAGAGGTCATCATAAGCACCCACACGCGTGAATATCCGGTCAACGATGCCTATTCTCGCTTCTCGCGCGGGCACGAAAGCTCCTATCTGCGCCATCAAGACAATTAACGCCGTTTGTCGCATGTATGTGCTCTTACCGCTCATGTTCGGTCCCGTGATGATCATCAATCGTGTTGGATCATTGAAATGGACGTCATTGGGCACAAATCCTTCCTTCACCTCCCGCTCCACCACCGGATGCCTGCCCTCCTTTATCGTCAGCTCCTGTCCTTCCACCACTTCAGGACAGCAGTATTGGTTCTCCACAGCAACCTCAGCAAGCGCTAATAGCATATCCAGCTCCGCAATCAGGTTTGCAGCTTCCTGTATATCCTTACTCCGGGCAGCGACATTCAGCCTTATCTGCTCGAAAAGTTCATATTCCAGCTCTTTTATTCGCTCATCGGCACTCAATGCCTTCGCCTCATACTCCTTTAACTCCTCTGTTATGTAACGCTCGGCTTCTGTCAGCGTCTGTTTCCTTATATATGTGTGTGGCACCTTCTTAATCTGTGATTTCCTCACCTCTATGTAATACCCGAAGACCTTATTATAACCCACTTTTAGCGATTTTATACCTGTTCGGGCTTTCTCACGCTCCTCAAAGTCCGCTAACCATTGCCTGCCCTCGTGCTTTATCCTTCTTAATTCATCCAGTTCTTTATTGAAGCCCTCCTTTATCACTCCACCATCCTTTATCGTCGCTGGTGGCTCCTCCACTATCGCACGCTCCACAAGCTCTACAACAGAAGAGAAGTCCATCGCCTTTAAGCTCTTCCTGATTTCTTTTAGCCTTCTGGCACGACATTTCTTTAATAAATCCTGAATCGCATTTATCTGCTCTAACGACCTTCGTAACAATATCAAATCCCTGCCTTTTGCATTCCCATACGCCACACGGCTTATTATCCGTTCAATATCGAATATCTCGCTGAAAGCGTCCTTCAATGCCTCTCTGAGTAGAATATCATCAAAGAACTCCTTTATCACCTCCTGTCTGCTCCTTATCTCGTCCACATCCAGTAAAGGATATCTCAAACTCTTCTTCAGCAGTCGAGAACCCATACCAGTGAGTGTTTTATCCAATACACTGATAAGCGTACCTCTTTGTGTGCCATCCCTTATATTTGCGAATATCTCAAGATTACGAACCGTTACACTGTCCACAACCATATAATCGGAAACGAAGAGAGTTTTCAGCGGCTTTATATGTGACAGGATACGTTTCTGTGTATCCCTGAGGTAAGATATAACAGCCCCCGCAGCCGATATACCAGCCTTTAGCCCGGCACAACCAAAACCATCGAGCGATATAACACCAAAATGGTTTATCAATGCCGTATATGCGTTCTTATACTCGAAGTAATAATCGTCATAGCGCGATATTGCACATCCCACCTCGCATTCCCAATCCAATGATAGCGATTCTGGTATCACAATCTCCGCAGGTCTCACTCGCTCTATCTCATTCCCCAGTGAGCATTCATCTTCCAGTTCCGTCAGCCAGAACTCCCCGGTTGATATGTCTATCGTGGCAATCCCTACTTTGCCCTCTACACGACTCACGCACATGAGATAATTAGAAGCACGCTCCTCCAGAAGTGTATCCTCTATAACCGTCCCGGGTGTGATGAGTCGCACAACCTCACGCTTCTCTATCCCCGTCCCCCGTTTCTGTCTGTCCTCCATCTGCTCACATATAGCCACCTTGTAGCCCTTCTTTATCAACTGCCGTATGTATGGCGTGACAGCATGAAAAGGCACCCCAGCCATTGGTATTCGTCCCGCTGCACCCTTACCACGACCTGTTGTGGTTAATGCAATCTGCAATTCCCGGGATGCTATCTTTGCATCTTCACCAAAAGTCTCATAGAAATCACCCACACGGAATAGTAGGATCGCATCCCGGTACTTATCCTTTATCCTGTAATATTGCCGCATCATCGGCGTTAGCTCTGTCATCTTCTTTACTAACACCTATACCTATACTATCCTACCCTATACACAGCCATACATATACATACATCACAGGAACCTGAACACTTCGGGCAACTTGCCCGTTATTCGTCTAAACTCCTCCGTCCATTGCTCAGGTTCTAAGCCTTTCTGCGCAAGCAGAACCGCAGTCCATCGTTCCAGACCCACACCTGAACAGCCCGACCACAACTCTTTTCCACTCTGCAGCTTCACACTGAACCCTTTTGGATATTTGTCACCGTTCACACTCACATTCTGGAATTCCAGCCATTTGCCACTGTATGGCAGAATAGCCTCAAAATCTACCGTACCCACCTCCTTCAACTCCGCCAGACCCGCCATACCCTCCTGTGCCATGAACCAGGGTGTCACCCACGCTTCCCGCCATTCTATATCCAGTATCTCTGCGAATATACGGCGATAACGCTCACGTAGCTCGTTAGCATGCTCTATCACCTGCTCTTTTGTCCCTATCCATACAATCTCCACCCTGTGGAACTCATCCAGCCGTTCTATACCATGAAGCCCACCACTTTCATATCTGTGCGAAGTACCAGACCTATCAAATACCTTTATTGGCAGAATTGAATCTGGCAATGTCTTACCCATGAGAAATATCCAGAATGGTGGGCATTGCGCATAACACAGCCCCCCTATGGGCTCTATTCGGTCCTTTATCATCTCCAGAGGCACTTCATTTGTTACTTTGTAATAATCCATCACCTCCTCCCAGTACTCAGGGTCCCGTGTCTTCGGTGCGCATACGTAATAAGCCTCAGGATAAATACCCTTTGCATGCCCTGATCTCTTCCAGACCTCCCATGGCACCAGCTTCGGAAATACCATCTCCTCATAACCCAAAGGCTTCAATACCTCTTCTATCAGTACGCGCTCGAACGCTCTGAAAATTCTCGTTATCTGTGGTCCGTAAATCCACTGACCGCGTCCTGCGGCATGTCTTATCCAGCCTCGCTTCACCATCTCCTCTGTAGGGTCTTTATCAAACCGGAATGACTTCTTCTTGCTCTCAAATAGTAATTCCCAGTGCTCACTCTTGCCCTTCCAGCTCGCTATTGTCTTTTTCTCATCCAGTAGCCTTAATAACCTATCAGGAATCCGTTTCTCCAGTGCTGCATAGTCCACATCGAGATACAGTGTTAAACGCCCGTCATTATGCTTTAACTCACTCACAAAAGGTAATCGCTTCAATTTGATGCTCTCTTCCCAACCCATCGTTATCTTATAGCTCTCTATCTCTATGCCCCTTATTCCGATCCTGTATTTAGCGAGGAATCTACTGAACTCCTTCTTCAATCTGGTAAGAGCATCATGAGCCCTTACAAATCTATCAGAGCTCAAATCCAGCTTTAACTCCTCTCCCGAAACGCTCCATCCCTCTATCTCTGCACCACAGCCCGGTGGCGCACCACGTTTCAGTAAAGGTTCTGCGGACTCACGCATAAAATCGCTCAGCTCTGATAGCGTTATATTATTCAGACTGCTACTGCATTTAAGTACCGCCTTCAATTGAAACTGGATATCACTATCACTCATGCATGCACCAGATAGAAGATGAATTTATTTGATATTAAATGATACACAACATATTATAATTATAGATGCGAAGAGCAAGAAGGCGGAGATGTATTGGCTTCCAGCCGAATTTTCTATACTTTGAACCCCGCGACCGGGCATATACGTGTGGAGAAGAGGTATTGAAGCTGGAGGAGCTGGAAAGTATAAGATTGAAGGACTTTTTACAACTCGACCAGGCGAGTGCGGCAGCGCAGATGGGCATTTCTCAACCCACTTTCCATCGTATCATAACGGAAGCGCATCGTAAGATAGCACGCGCACTCGTTGAGGGTAAGGCTATAAGGATAGAGGGTGGGCATTATATGATGGTGGAGAGGACTCGCTGGCAGGGTTATAAAAAGGGTCCCATGAGTGTTGTTGATAGGAGGTGATATAGGATATGGCAGAAGAGAGAGAAGAGGGTAAAAGGAGTATGGCAGAGCAGGAGAGGGCGGTACAGGCGATGATGGAGAAGGTGAAGCATAAGGTAATGGTGATGAGTGGAAAGGGCGGAGTGGGGAAGACGACAGTGGCAGCAAATCTCGCGTTCGCTCTCGGAATGAAAGGTCTGGACGTGGGTCTAATGGATGCAGACATACATGGACCTGATATACCAAAGATACTGGGGATAGAAGATAAGCGACCGGGGGCATCGGGCGATAAAATACTCCCGATATTGGTCACGCCACGTTTGAAAGCGATGTCCATCGGCTTTCTCCTCCCTGACAGGGATTCCGCTATTATATGGCGGGGGCCGATGAAGATGAATGCGATAAGGCAATTCCTCTCAGATGTGGACTGGGGTGAACTTGACTATCTCGTCATAGACCTCCCGCCGGGCACAGGTGATGAGCCACTGAGTGTTGCACAATTGATAAAGAATGTGGATGGCACGATAATAGTAACAACACCACAAGACCTCGCACTGCTCGATTCGAGGAAGGCAGTGAACTTCTCCAGGGTGCTTAAATTGCCTGTTATAGGCATAATAGAGAACATGAGTGGATTTGTCTGCCCCTATTGTGGCAAAGAGATAAATATCTTCAAATATGGCGGTGGTGAGCAGTCGGCGCGTGAACTTGGCGTTACTTTCCTTGGTAGGGTACCTATTGATCCCGGGATGGTGATAGCTGCGGATAACGGAACCCCGTTCGTATTGCAGAAGGACTCTAAGGTGCGTGAGGCATTCGAGCATATAGTGGAGAAGGTGCGTGAGATAGTGGAGAAGAAGAGATAAATAACAGGGATGCAAACGATTTTTCTGAAATCTGGATAATATACCTTTTATTTTCATTTAACAGCGCTTCAGTATCAAATACCACCATTTATCTTATCTCTGCTCCAAAGTTTTCTCTTTTTATATCCGTTTCTCTTGCCTCTTCTATAACTTCTCTCGCTGTCATGCCTTTAAACATTTCTCTTAGCGAGCCCTTTTCTTCGGAACTGGGAATGGCTTGAGTAAAACGCCTTCTCCAGACTCAACCACAATCGCTCTATCTTTAAACCCAAATTTTTCGCTCATTTTGCATTACTTCAAACTTATGGTATTACCATTCGAGCTACTGAGAAAAGGCAATTTATATTTTTATATGATGAATATATATTCAATAATGATGTGGGTGAGAGATAAAGGGAGAAGCGAGGCGATATAGAAATGAAGGTATGCGTAACTGCAATGGGAAAGGACCTGGATGCAGAGGTGGATCCAAGGTTCGGGCGATGCCAGTATTTTATATTCGTTGACACAGATACAATGGCGTTCGATGCTGTGGAGAACACCGCTATAGCAGCACCAGGTGGAGCAGGAATTCAAGCTGCACAGACCGTTGTGAATAAAGGCGTAGATGTACTCATCTCGGGCAACATCGGTCCTAATGCCTTCCAGGTGCTCTCTACCGCGGGTGTAAAGGTCGCAACAGGTGCGTATGGCACTGTAAGAGAAGCAATAGAGATGTATAAAAGTGGTAAATTGAACGTGAGCGGAGGTTCTACAGTTGGTGCTCATGCCGGTATGGGTATGGGTATGGGCATGGGTATGGGTAGAGGTCGCGGTATGGGACGAGGCATAGGGCAAAGCATGGTTATGCCACAGGGAGAAAAAGCTGAAAAAGAGAGTCTCGAGGGACTCGAGGAGATGGTAAATAAACTGGAGAACGAATTAAAGGAAGTGAAGAAGCGTATAGAGGAGCTCAAGCGGAGGTGAGGTGATGCTGGAATGAAGATTGCTGTTCCCGTAATCGGAACGCAGGGGTTGGACGCCCCTGTGAGTGAGCATTTTGGTAGAGCGCCCGCTTTCACCATAGTGGATATGAGCACGAAGGAAGTGAAGGTGGTCCCGAACTCGGGTGAGCATTTCGGTGGTGTTAAAGTAGCACCAGAAATCTTAGCAGAGGAAGGTGTGGAGGTAGTACTCTGCTCAGGATTAGGTCCGAAGGCAATAAACATGTTTGAGCAGTTTGGTATAGAGGTCTATGTGGGTGCGAGTGGAACAGTAAGAGATACAATAAGAGCTTTTCAGGCTGGCTTGCTTCACGAAGCTTCGGATAAAGACGCATGTATGATGCACAGGCATTGATTCAAACAGGAGGTGATATGGATATATATGAGTGGAGGAAGAGGGCGAATGGGCGGTAGAGGACTGGGTCCTGGTGGTGAGTGCGTATGCCCGAAATGTGGATACCGGGTGCCACATTCGCGTGGTGAACCTTGCTACAATAAGACATGCCCGAAATGTGGCACCAGTATGACGAGGGCATGATGTTCATGTGTCTGGAGTTAAAAATAGAAATAGAAGAAGTTAGGAGGTGATGTGAAAAAATGGCGTTCGGGTGGTATGGAAGAGGAGGATACCGCTGGAGAAACATGTATTACCTCACGGGCTTGCCAGGCTGGATGAGGTTCGGGTTCTCTCCAGGCTGGATAGGTAGAAGCCCAACTGGATTGCCACCGACAGCTCAGTATCTCATGCAGAGCGGACTGTTGCCTCAGTTCAGTTCATGGATACAGCAGCAGATGCCGATAGCAGGTATGGGTATGGGCATTGGCATGGGTACAATGCCCGGCATGACAAGGGAGCAGGAGATTTCGATGCTGGAGAATCAGGCGAAGATGCTCAGTGAGCAGTTGGAGCAGATAAAGAAGAGACTGGATGAATTGAAGAAATGATGCAGGGGGTCTAATCCCCCTATTTTTTTCGATGCGATGGTTTGGTTATGGAAGGCTTTTGTTGATGAGCATTTATGTGTGGGCTGTGGCAAGTGCACCAGAGTCTGCTGGACTGGTGCGATCAGGCTTGCGGATGTGGATAAGAAAGCCAGAGTTGATTTCAGACGCTGTGTCTGCTGTACCGCATGTGTGAGGACATGTCCAGCAGGTGCTGTACATATAGTGCCATATCCAATCGGGAATTTGGAATTTGAGGAGTTAAGTGCTCGTTTAAATATATTAGAGAGGCAGCTTAAAGACTTAACGAGGAGCATTGAGCAATTATAGCAGTTATAATTGTTACCCCTCATTTAGCAGCATAGTGATACCTTTATCAACACCCTCACAGGGATGTCTCCCGGTCTTACAGAATGTTTCAAAGTGCTGTAGCCACTGTGGATAGTCGGGAGCGGAGCGAACGAAGCGAACGAAGCTCCTCAACTGCTCTATCGTCTCGGGCTCCAGTTCATGCTCCATTATGCATGCATCCTTATTCGCTATCTGCGGTGGTACTTTTATTATCTCGAGAAAAGCACGTATAGTCTCATGTCGGTCCTTCACCACTTTTGCTATCTTCTTACCCTTTGGCGTCAGGGTTATACCCTCATACTTCTTGTAATTGACAAGCCCCATCCCGTTTAGCCTCCTTGCCATCTCCACAACACTGGATGGCTTCACATTTAACGCTCTGGCTATCTCTTTTACCCTTGCGTATCCCTTCCCTTCCTGCAAGGAGATGTTCAAAATCGCTTCAAGATAATCCTCCGCTTTCCTGCTCAACATCACCGGCATCACAATAAATTAGGTCTACCTATATAAAGTAGGCTACACTTACACATATTAATCTCTTATCTATGCTATTCCTTTTATATCAATATCGGAATGAAATGATAATCTTCTTCGATCTCGAGGGACCTCTATCACCGCAGGACAATGCATACGAGGTGATGAAGCTAATAGGGGATGAAGGTGCACATATCTTTGAAGCTATAAGCAACTATGATGACATATTGGCGCTGGAGGGGCGAGAAGGTTACGAGCCGGGTGATACTCTCGCATTGATCATACCCTTCCTCATGCTTCATGGTATAACAGAAGAGGACATAAAACGAGTATCAGAACGTGCAACGCTTGTAAGAGGTGCGAAATATCTATTTGAGAGGTTACGTGCTGAGGGCTGGGATATATATATCATCTCAACAAGTTATGAGCAGCACGCATACAATATAGGTCGCAGGCTGGGGCTTGAACCCTCGAGGATTATATGTACAGCCTTAACCTTAAATCAGGATTGGATGTCCGGAAAGGAGAAGGAATCACTACTATCACTGACGAAGAGAGTAGAAGAGAGGATAATTGAGCTTCATTCTAATTCCCATTCGCAAATTAACGAGCTCAGGTCGGTAATGGATGACTTCTTCTTCCATCAGTTGCCACGTTCCGGGTTTGATGTATTACGGCAGGTGAGGGTGATAGGTGGAGAGCGGAAGGCGGAGGCGATAAGGAGCATCATGAAGGAGAAGGGGAAGCCACTCAGTGACGCTATTGCTGTTGGGGATAGTATCACCGATTATAAGATGCTAAAG
>Ga0190304_1000301_pt1 | contig 23294 bp, 27 predicted proteins | sample 48700712_MG_FD_161670 | JGI IMG/M metagenome (GOLD analysis project Ga0190304, IMG submission 161670) | Hydrothermal vent sediment bacterial communities from Southern Trench, Guaymas Basin, Mexico - 4870-07-1--2_MG | ecosystem: Environmental > Aquatic > Marine > Hydrothermal vents > Sediment ...
TCTATCCTTCAAGGCTTTAAGTTCTTCCTCCAGACCTTTTATGGTTTCCTCAAGATATCTTCTTTCTTCTTCCCTGTCTGTTTCAGAGGATGGTCTTCTGTAGTATGGTGCTGGTTCATAGTATGCTGGATAGTATCCTCTCCATCCAAACCATCTGCCTCGACCCCAGCCGCGGCCCCATCCGAAGCCTCTACCAAACCCTCTTCCAAAACCTGGAACGGGGTTCATATATCCTGGTACGTTGTATCCAGCACAGTAGCCTGCTCCTCTACCAGTTCTTGGTCCAAACCCTAAAGGTCCTGTTCCATCACCCCATGGCATTTTTATTTCACCTCCTTTAACTCCTTTTTAACTTCTTCTATTCTTTTTTCTATCTCTCTAAGTTCATTCTCAAGCATATTCCTTTCTTCTTCCAACAGCCTCAGCTCCTCCTCTGCCGAAGGTTTTGGGTACGACACAGGAGGATAACTTGTCAATGGATGGCCTACCGCAGGGTAATCATCTCTCATCCAACCAGGTAAACCTGTTGCTCTATACCACCATCGGTACCTGTTTCCTCTACCATATCCACCTACCATTTCTATCACCTCTCTTCCAATATCTCCTTTATTTTATCCTTAACATCTTTGCCAGCTATTCTGCATGCATCATAGGATGCGTCTCCTGATGCAATCGCACTGGCACATTCTTCACATGACGTGTATCCACATACTCCACAGTTGGTTCCAGGCAGGAGTTGGAGAATCTGCCTTACCTTATCAACCGCCTTGCCCTCTGTTATTGTTTGGTGCATGGGATGCATTGGAGGATAAGGGGGTGACTTTATGGATTGCATGTCCTGTGGATGCTTTGTACGTAACATGTAGTTTCCTCCCTGTATGCGGATTGCACTGCCTTTTACCAGTGCATTCACCACCTTTTTTCTTGCTCGTTGAAGGTCATTCCACAGTGTTTTTCGTGATATACCCATCCTTATTGCTGCCTCCTCCTGCGTCAGGTCTTCCAGATCGACGAGGCGAAGCGCCTCCAGCTCCTCCAACGTCAGGAGAGTTACATTAACCTGAGGATGTGGTATGCCCTGTGGATGGAAGTATGTTGTTTCTGGGAGTTGTTCTATCCATCTTCTCCCTCGGCATCTTCCTCGTTGTCGTCCATAGCCTTGCCCATAGCCAAACATCTTTTATCCTCTACAATATTACTCATATGAGAAGTATTATTTAAATATTTCTCTACAGTAGTGCAAGTTGGAAAAAACTGCACATTAAAATAAAATCAAAACAATGAATATTGCAACCTCTTCTATCATCATTTCTACCCTTTTCACCAAACTTCTACTTATTGGCTAGGTGATAGTAACCAATGCTACTAGAAGTACTGACAAATTTTGTAAAGCATATCCTTTTATATAGGAGTATTTTATGCCATTATTGATTAGTGTTGAGATTATAGAAGGGTGTTAAAGGTGCAGAATAGTAAGCTAATCGATAGGGCATGGAAACTTCAGCATAGAATAGAAGTCTGGGCAAAGCATTTCGGTAAAGGTAAATATGGAAGAATCCTCAAAATGGCACGTAAGCCCACGGAGGAGGAATTTTATAAAACCGCAAAGATAACCTTCCTTGGCATTATGATCATTGGTTTTCTTGGATTTGTTATATACATTATAAGGGAAGTTGTAGCACCTTGGATTCTGTCCAATTTTCATATATTAGAATGAAGGTGAATTTAAATGGGGGAAGACGAACTCTTTGAGAAGCCAAAGATTTTCTCAATAAAAACCCAGATTGGGAAAGAACAAAACGTTGCAGATTTGATAAAAAGTAGAGTCAAAAAATCTCATGATAACAACGTACTCTCTGTGCTTGTTGCCCCAGAGTTGAGGGGATATGTTTTTGTTGAGGGCTATAATGCAGAGTTAATAAAGAAAATGATACGAACGATATCTTACGTAAGAGGAATGCTTGAGGGAAACATACCAATAGAGGAGATAGAGGGTTTTCTAACTCCAGCATCAACTGTGGAGAAGATAAAGGAGGGAGATGTTGTCGAGATGATATCCGGACCCTTCAGAGGAGAGATGGCAAAGGTTACCCATATTGATGATACAAAGGAAGAGATTACTGTAGAACTGTTTGATTCTGTGGTTCCTATTCCAATAACAGTAAGAGGTGATCAAGTAAGAGTAGTAAGAAAGAAGGAGGAAGAGTAATATGGCAGAAACAATAGAGGCACTAGTTGAAGGAGGAAAAGCAACAGCAGGTCCACCATTAGGTCCAGCTCTTGGGCCTCTTGGAGTAAACATAATGCAAGTGATCAATACAATAAACGAAAAGACAAAACAGTTTGCAGGAATGAAAGTTCCAGTAAAAGTGATCGTTGATCCAAAAACTAAGCAGTTTGAGGTAGAAATCGGTACACCTCCAGCCACCGCGCTTATTTTAAAAGAAGTTGGTGCAGAGAAAGGATCAGGTTCACCCAAAAGTAAGAAGGTTGGTAATCTATCGATGGATCAGATAATTAAGATAGCGAAGATGAAATACGATGCCTTGCTCGGAAAGGACTTAAAAAGCAAAGTCAAGGAGATAGTTGGCAGTTGCGTATCCGTTGGTGTTACAGTCGATGGTAAATCCCCAAAGGAAATTCAAAAAGAGATTGACAAAGGAACATACGATTCAAAATTTTCCTAAATCCTTTTAAATCCTCTTTCAAAAAACTGTCTTATAGATTTCAGCATCCTCTTTTTTCTAATTTCTAAAGGAATAGTGGTTCCATAACCCCAAGTCCTTTTTTTCTCTATCTCATCAAGTATCGCATCAACGCTCAGATCAGAGATTTGAAAAGTCGTATAGCCATAGCCAACATGCGAGGGAGCATGACCATCACTCCCTCCAGTTCCACCTAAATTAAATTCCTTTGCAACTCTGGATGTTTTTATGTTAGTTTTTGGGAGACTGAATCCATTGAAAACCTCCATGGCAGGGATTTTATTAGCAATTCTCTCAAGATTTTTTTTCTTTATTCCAGACATAGCTCTAAAGAGATGAGGGACAACAGGCACTCCTCCAGCATCAATAATATGTTCAACAGTTTCTACTACAGGAAGATCTCTATCTATCTTTTCCGTAATACCAAATGCAAGAATATGACCATCGGCCGTTGAGATCTCCTGACCAGGAATAATCAATAATCCTTCTGTTTTCAGCTTCATCGCCTCTATAGAGCCCATAGTAGAGTTGTGATCCGTTATGCTTATTCCCTTTAGTCCCTTCTTTTTTGCTACCTTTATAATGTCTCTTGCCGTACCTGTGGCGTCCTCCGAATAATGAGAATGCATGTGCAAATCCATCTTTATAGAATCATCTGACACGCTGTGGAGAAATATGCATGCACTATATGACAATTTTGCTAATCTGCACCGTTGATATTATGCATAACAGTTCCTTCTGGGTGATAAAAGTTATTTGTCTCTATCAGCTCGACCAAACTCATAGGGTATTCTAAGTTTCCTCTGAACTGCGGTACATCAAGGCACACAAAATTTCCATCTATTTTTATTACCTTTCCAACTATGTCAATGCGGTTTCTGACTCTACAAAAACTTCCTTCTCTAATTTGCCCGTCCATGGTGCATCCCAACCCAAAAAGTGAATGCATAGTGAGTTTATTAAATTAATGAAAAAATTGCATAACATCAACTTTGACCTAATCTCTACCATCACTAAAAGAGAAACCTATTTAAGAATAACAAAATTAGTGATATTTATGCCAATGTTTGCAATTAGACAGAATGAATTGAAAAAAATAAAAGAAATCCCTTTTGGAAAAGAGAAAGAGATACAACGATTGACAGAGCAGAATCTTAGAGAGATATTCGGTCTAGAATTTGTAAAAACCGAGGTGTCATTAGGTAACTTAAGGATAGATACCTTAGCATTTGATAAAGAAACAAACTCTTTTGTAATTATCGAATATAAGAAAGATAAAAATTTTAGTGTGATTGATCAAGGCTATGCATATCTAGCTTTACTATTGAACAACAAAGCAGATTTTATTCTGGAGTATAACGAATGTAAAAATAAAAGTTTAAAGAGGGACAATATTGACTGGTCACAATCAAGAGTGATGTTCATTTCTCCACAATTTACAAGATATCAAAGACAGGCAATAAATTTTAAAGATTTGCCAATTGAACTTTGGGAAGTTAAGAGATATGAAAATAATACCATTGCCTACAACCAACTGAGGCCCATAGAAACTGTTGAATCAATAACCAAAGTGAGTTCTAGAAGTAGTGTTGTACAGAAAGTAAGTAGAGAAGTCAAAGTTTATACTGAGGAAGACCATCTTCGAGGAATACCTGATTATATTAAAGAAATTTATGAAGAGTTGAAAGAAAGAATTTTGAATATGGGGAATGATATTGAAATTCGTCCTAGAAAATATTACATTGGTTTTATAGCGAATACAAATTTTGTAGACATCCATCCTCAAAAATCACAGATTAAAATGTATATAAATTTAACCAAAGGAAAACTGGATGATCCAAAGAAGATGGCGAGGGATGTTTCTAATATTGGCCACTGGGGCAATGGTGATTACGAGATAATCATAAAACCAAAATCAGATTTAGACTATGTAATGACTTTAGTCAAGCAATCATATAAAAAACATTCCTCGTAAAGAAATAAAGTTAGATGTAGTTTTGTTAGTCCGCAAATGTAACGTAGTACATTATGCTATGGTCACTTCTTCGCAGAGATAAACATCTTGTATTGCATGAAGCAGCTTTATTCCTTCTTCCATAGGTTTCTGAAAAGCTTTTCGTCCAGAGATCAGCCCCATTCCTCCCGCTCTTTTGTTTATCACAGCTGTTTTAACTGCTTGTACAAGATCATTTTCACCAGATGGACCACCAGAGTTTATAAGACCGACTCTGCCCATGTAACAATTTGCTACTTGATATCTGGTCATGTCTATGGGGTGATCTGAGCAGAGTTTTGTATAGGCATTATCATCCATCTTCCCAAAGGGACCTCTTTCTCCCTCATCGAGTGCTTTGTAGCCATAGTTTATAGTTGGTTGTTTCTGTTTAATGATATCTGCCTCTATGGTTGCACCAAGATAATTTGCCTGACCAGTGAGATCAGCGGAGCTGTGATAATCTCTTCCATCTATCTTAAATGCAGAATTCCTAAGATAGCACCATAGCACAGTGGCCATACCAAGTTCATGAGCATATTTGAAAGCCTCACTCACTTCCTGTATCTGACGATTTGATTCTTTAGAACCAAAGTATATCGTAGCTCCTACTGCTGCAGCACCTAGCTCCCATGCCTGATCGACAGCAGCAAACATGATTTGATCGTACTTATTGGGATAGGTTAAAAGCTCATTATGATTCAGCTTGACAATAAAAGGTATTTTGTGAGCATATTTTCTTGCTGTTGCACCTAAAATACCAAGAGTTGATGCAACTGCATTGCATCCTCCTTTAATAGCGAGTTCTATAATCTTCTCTGGATCAAAGTATATTGGATTTGGTGTAAACGATGCTGCTGCAGAATGCTCAACACCTTGATCAACCGGTAGAACAGAGAGATACCCTGTTCCTGCAAGCCTTCCATGATTGAAAATCGCTCTGAGATTGCGAAGAACTTGTGTAGGTCTATCTGATTCTTCAAAAACCCGCTCAATAAAATCAGGTCCCGGAAGGTACAGCATATCTTTAGGTATAGTGTGACATTCATGATTTAGAAGATAATCAGCTTCTTCTCCCAATAAAGCTCTAATATCCTCTATATTCATCTTTCTCGCTCCTATTTCATACTGCAAAGTTTCATTCATATCCCATCTCTCCTCTCATAATTTACATACATTACATGCTTATACTTTTTACTGTGGTTTAAACATACAGTTGGACCTGCTAAAAGACCATTATAACAAAAAATGTGAATTTTTTTATCGGTTGATAAATTTATGAATAAAAAAGCTATACAATATAACAATTTTAATGTTTTATAATCCCATCAAGAGAAGCTATAAATATTATTTCCCCATTATGGCATTTAATGAACGTAACTAGTAAGATATTGGGGGAGCATATTGTAGCTGGTGAACCTGAACCTGGAAAAGAGATAAAGATAAAGATTGATCAAACACTTACACAAGATGCCACTGGAACAATGGCATATCTAGAATTTGAAGCAATAGGTATATCAAGAGTTAAAACAGAGTTAAGTGTAAGCTATGTAGATCATAATACTCTTCAAACAGATTTTAAAAATCCAGACGACCATATTTATCTACAATCGGTCGCAGCAAAGTACGGATTATACTTCTCACGTCCAGGAAATGGAATATGTCATCAAATACATTTGGAGAGGTTTGCTCGTCCTGGTAAAACACTACTTGGCAGCGATAGTCATACTCCAACTGCAGGAGGTATAGGCTCTCTAGCAATAGGTGCTGGTGGTCTAAATGTAGCTGCTGCAATGGCTGGAGAACCTTTTGCATTAAAATATCCAAAAATAGTTGGTGTAAAGCTCTCTGGTAAACTCCCACCATGGGTATCTGCAAAGGATATAATACTAGAACTTCTCAGGAGAGTAGATGTTAAAGGAGGGGTTGGAAAAATATTTGAATACTTTGGACCAGGAGTAAAAACCCTTAGTATACCAGAGAGAGCTACTATAACAAACATGGGAACAGAAACTGGAGCTACAACAAGTATATTTCCAAGTGATGAAATAACAAGAGAGTTTCTAAAAGCACAGGGTAGAGAGGAACAATGGATAGAATTAAAAGCAGATAGCGAAGAAGACTATGATGAAATTATAGAAATAAATCTAGATGAACTAGAACCTATGGCAGCTTTACCTCATAGCCCCGGTAATGTAAAACCAGTATCCGAGATTGAAGGAATGGAAGTACAGCAGGTTGCTATAGGTTCATGTACAAACTCCTCTCTGAGGGATATGAAGATAGTTGCACAGATACTAAAAGATAAAACCGTTGCACCAAATCTCTCTCTCCTTATAAATCCAGGTTCGAGACAGGTTGTAGCACATCTAGTAGAAACAGGAGAATTTAAATATCTTGTCGATGCAGGTGCAAGGGTACTAGAGAACGCATGTGGACCATGTATAGGGATGGGAGGTGCACCACCATCTGGCTCAGTAAGCGTTAGAACTTATAACCGTAACTTTGAAGGAAGAAGCGGAACAAAAGATGCTAAAGTTTTACTTGTTAGCCCAGAAACTGCAGCTGTAACAGCAATAAAAGGAGCACTCACTGATCCAAGAAAAATGGGTAAACCACCAAAGATAGTGATGCCCGATAAATTTATAGTAAACGATAACATGATCATTCCTCCACTTCCATATGAAGAGGCGAAGAAGGTTAAAGTGATACGTGGACCAAACATAAAACCTCTACCAGAATTTCCACCGATGCCAGAAAAACTTGAGGGAGATGTCCTAATAAAAGTTGAAGATAATATCACAACAGATCATATAATGCCTGCTGGAGCAAAAATATTACCTCTTAGAAGTAATATCCCAGAGATATCAAAATATGTTTTCTCAAGGGTTGATGAAAAATTCTACGAGAGAGCAATAGAGAAAAATGGAGGATTTATAATAGGTGGAGAGAACTATGGACAGGGATCGAGTAGAGAACATGCAGCTATCGCACCAAAACATCTTGGAATAAAAGCAGTTATAGCAAAATCCTTTGCAAGGATACATTCTGAAAACTTGATTAACTTTGGAATAGTACCACTTGTGTTCTCTGATATAAAAGACTATGACAGAATCGAACAGGGAGATAAACTTGAGATAGATGTAAGTAATCTAGAAAAGGGAGAGGCAACATTAAAGGATATAACCAAAGGATTTTCTATAAAACTCACGCATAATCTAAGTAAGATGGATATAGCAATACTAAGAGAAGGAGGAAAACTTCCATACATAAAGAGGAAGATAGGAGGATAATAAAATGGCGCAGAGAGGTATAAGAGAATTTGATGCAAAAAGAATGCTAGCAAAATACTGGGATGAATATATCGATAAAGGCTATAAATACCATGGTAAAGTAGTTTTAGTAGGACCAAATACAAATATCGATAAACTCCCAGAAAAATATGAATGGCTTAAAAAAGAGAAACTTGTAGCTAAACCGGATCAACTGTTTGGTAAGAGAGGTAAACATGGTTTAGTTAAACTAAACGCATCCTTTGATGAGGTTAAGAAATGGTTGAAAGAAATGATGAACAAGGAGGTAACCGTTGGTAAGGTTACAGATAAATTAACACATTTTCTAATAGAACCATTCACTCCACATCAGGAAGAGTTTTATGTAGCTATTAAAAGCAATAGAGATGGAGATACCATTTATTTTTCTAACCATGGTGGTGTAGATATCGAGTCAGTATGGGATACGGTTGCAGAGATACAGATTGATATTGATCAGGATGTAAAAGAAATTGATATCGCAAACAGATTACCTGAGGATACACCTGAGGATAAAAAAGAGGTGATTGTAGATTTCATCAAAGGTTTATTCAAATTCTATGTTGATCTACACTATGCATATCTTGAGATAAATCCGTTTACCATCATTGATAAGGAGATTATCCCACTGGATTTAGTGGCTCGTGTTGATGATACCGCTGCATTTGAGTGTGCATCGAAATGGGGTGATTTAGAGTTTCCACCACCTTTTGGTAGAAAACTCTCAAAGGAGGAGGCTTATATCAAAGAGCTTGATGAGAAAACTGGTGCATCGTTGAAGCTTACTGTGCTTAATCCTAAGGGGAGGGTTTGGACTATGGTTGCAGGTGGTGGAGCAAGTGTGATTTATGCAGATACCATTGTTGATTTAGGCTATAGAGATGAACTCGCAAACTACGGTGAATATAGTGGTAATCCTAGTACTGATGAAACTTATGAGTATGCTAAGACTATCCTTGACCTTATGACAAGAGAAAAAGATCCTAAGGGTAGACCGAAGATTTTGATTATCGGTGGGGGTATTGCAAATTTCACAGATGTAGCAAAAACTTTTACAGGGATTATAAAAGCACTTAAGGAGTATAAGGGGAAACTAAAGGAGACAAATGTTAAAATCTATGTTAGAAGAGGTGGACCAAACTATAAAGAGGGACTGAGGAAGATGAGAGAACTTGGTGAGGAGCTTGGTGTGCCTATAGAGGTTTATGGACCTGAGACTCACATGACGAGGATTGTTAGCATGGCTTTGAAGGAGGCGAGTTAGATGGCTAAGAAACCAGATTATGTGTTGTTTGATAGAGATACAACAGCTATTGTGTTTGGTTACCAGCAGAATGCTATACAGAGGATGCTTGATTTTGATTACGTGTGTAGGAGAGAGAAACCATCGGTTGCATGTATAGTTAATCCTACAAGAGAGGGTTATCACAAGTGTTTCTGGGGTACTAAGGAAATTCTTATTCCGATGTATAAAACTTTAAAGGAAGCAGTTGAGAATCATCCTGATGCAGATGTGATGGTTAATTTTGCAAGTTTTAGATCAGCTTATCCTACAACGAAAGAAGCGCTTGAGAGTGATACAATAAGAACTGTTGCTGTTATAGCTGAGGGTGTGCCTGAGAGGAGAACGAGGCAGCTGATAAAGATTGCTAGGGAGAGGAAGAAGTGGATTATCGGTCCTGCTACTGTTGGTGGTATAGCTGCTGGTGCTTTTAAGATAGGTAATACAGCTGGCACTCTAGATAATATTATAGCGTCCCGTTTGCATAGACCTGGTAGTGTTGCTTATGTGTCTAAATCGGGCGGTTTGTCAAACGAGTTGAATAACATTATTGCTAGGAATACTGATGGCGTCTATGAGGGTGTTGCTATTGGTGGTGATAGGTATCCTGGTTCAACTTTTATAGATCATATTATGCGTTATGAGAAAAACCCTGAGATTAAAATGATTGTAATGCTTGGTGAAGTCGGTGGTACAGACGAGTATGTTGTTGTAGATGCTCTCAAGGAAGGAAAGATAACAAAACCATTAGTTGCTTGGTGTATAGGTACTTGTTCAAAGGTTTTCCCGGCAGAGGTACAGTTTGGGCATGCTGGTGCAAGGGCTGGCGCTGAGAGAGAAACAGCAGATGCTAAGAACAAGGCTTTAAAGGAAGCAGGAGCTATTGTACCTGATTCTTTTGAAGATTTTGATAAAAAAATCAAGGAAACCTATGAGAAACTCGTGAAAGAAGGTAAACTTGTTCCAAAGCCAGATGTAGAGCCACCAAAGATACCAATCGACTATAAGGTAGCTCTCAAAGAAGGTGTTATAAGGAAACCTACTGAATTTATTAGCACTATATCTGATGATAGAGGAGAAGAATTGAGGTATTGCGGTGTACCGATAAGCAAGGTTTTTGAGGAAAAGTATGGTCTTGGCGGGGTTATTGGTCTGTTGTGGTTTAAGAAGAAGCTTCCAAAATGGGCTACCGATTTCCTTGAGATGGTTATTCTTGTAACTGCGGATCATGGTCCTGCAGTGTCTGGTGCTCATAATGCTATTGTTGCAGCGAGGGCTGGGAAGGATCTTGTTTCATCTTTAGCCAGCGGGCTTTTGACTATTGGTCCAAGGTTTGGTGGTGCTGTTCAGGGAGCCGCAGATCATTTTACCACATACTTGTATCAGGGTAAGTCACCGGAATTTATGGTTAAGGATATGAAGAGCAAGAATGTAAACATTCAAGGTATAGGTCATAGAATCAAATCTGTGACAAACCCGGATATCAGAGTTGAAATCATCAAGAATTATGTTAAAAAACATTTTCCGATAACAGAGACACTAGATTATGCACTTGAAGTAGAGAAACTTACCACTGCTAAGAGAAATAATTTGATACTTAATGTAGATGGTTGCATAGGTGTATCGATATGTGACATGCTAAGGAGCATAGGGTATTCAAGAGACGAGGTTAGAGAGTTCATTGATCTTGGTATACTCAATGCATTCTTTGTGTTGGGTAGAAGCATTGGTTTGATCGGTCATATCATTGACCAGAAGCGTTTGAAGACTAGGTTGTATAGGCACCCATGGGATGATATTCTTTATTTGATGCCTGATAAACCTGAGGAGGTAAAATAAAATGCAACAGGAGGTTATTGAGAGGGCGAAGGAGCATTTTGAGAAGGTTATTCTTGAGCAACTCGAAAGGATAGAGCGGATGAAGAAGGATGTTGATTGGATAGATTACAGCAAGGTGAAACCCATTATAATTGGAGTGGTTGGCGGTGATGGTATAGGTCCCTATATTTGTAGGCATGCCCAGACGGTGTTGGAGTTTCTCCTCAAAGAGGAGATGGAAAATGGGAAGGTGGAGTTTAGAACAATAGAGGGTTTGACTATAGAGAATAGGGCGAAAGTGGGAAAGGCAATTCCTGATGATGTGCTTGAGGAGATTAAAAAATGTCATGTTATTCTCAAAGGACCCACGACTACGCCCAAAAAAGGAGATCCTTGGCCTAATATAGAGAGTGCAAATGTAGCAATGCGTAGAGAACTTGACCTCTTTGCTAATGTGAGACCTGTAAAGGTACCAGAAAAAGGTATAGATTGGATGTTTTTCAGGGAGAATACTGAGGGAGCTTATGTTCTTGGTAGTAAAGGAATAAATGTTACAGATGATCTTGCCATAGACTTTAAGGTTATTACCACGCAGGGTGCTGAGAGAATTATAAGACTGGCTTTTGATTATGCTAAGAATAACAATATAAACAAGGTTACAGTTGTTACAAAAGCTAACGTCGTTAAAACCACAGACGGCAAGTTCCTTAAGATAGCTGAGGAGGTTGCTAAGGACTACCCTGAGGTTGAGTGGGATGACTGGTTTATTGATATTATGACCGCTAAGCTAATCGACCCAGCAAGGCAGTCTCAGTTTAAGGTTGTTGTTATGCCTAATTTATATGGTGATATACTTACCGATGAAGCAGCGCAGATACAGGGCGGTGTAGGTACTGCTGGTAGTGCAAATATTGGTAAAAGATATGCAATGTTTGAGGCCATTCATGGGTCAGCACCGCGTATGGTTCACGAGGGCAGGGCGAAGTACGCTGATCCTTCCAGTATTATTAAGGCTGCTGCGATGCTTTTGAACCATATTGGTTATACTGAGAAGGGAAGGAGACTTGAGATGGCTCTTGATATCTGCAGTCTTTATGAAAAGAAGCTCAGAATTACTGGTAGGTCTGATGGTGCAACAGGAGAAGAGTTTGCCAGATATATAATGAAAACTCTCCAAGACCCAGAGCTTGAAAAGAAGTGGAAAGGTTATCAAAATTCTTAAAAACATCATTCCTCTTCTTACTATATATTTTTTAAAGATACGAAGGTTTATGAAATCCGTTCATGAGCAATAAGGATCGTGTAGATTCTCTACTTGAAGTGGAAAAAATCTTAGAAGATCTGAGAGAAAAGAACAAAACAGTTCCAATTGTTGTTGAGGGGATTAGAGATAAAGAATCTCTCAGAAAACTCGAAATAAAGGGTAAAATAATTATTGTGAACAGAGGTATTACTCTATCCGATTTTTGCGACCAATTGTCTATGAAATATAGCGAAATAATAATACTCACCGATTGGGACAGAAAGGGTGGCAAGATTTGTTCTATAATAATAAAGAGTCTGGCTGGCAGAACTAGATGTGATATAGAGATAAGGAAAAGATTTGCACAGCATACAACAATCAAAAACGTTGAAGAACTTCCTTCTTGGATTGAAAATATGAAGATGAAAATGGGAAAAAGAACGCCTTGAGGCTATAGTTTTCTCTGCAATAATCTTTTAGCAGTTTTCCATGAGCGTCTCACATGTGGGGGGAGGGAACCAAATCTATCTACCCATTCGCCTATAAATTTCTGAGTAATGGGATCAGCAGGATACCCACTACCTAGCGGTAACCCCAATTCTGGCTCCAGTTCCTTTGCAATCTTTCTTATTTCTGCATCTCTCTTTACCTTTGCCACTATTGAAGCAGCACTTACTACTGGGTATTTTTCATCTGCCTTATGTTCAGAGATTATCTCTGCATCAAAGGGCAATAGTTTGCTCAGTTCCTCTCCAAATCTCTCATCATCAACATCTACAGCATCTACGTAATATATATCCGAACGCAGAATCTTCATTAAATCGGCAAAAGCCCTTAATTCTATCTGATTAAGTGTGAACCTTTTTCTCATCTCATCGATTTCCGATGGTTTAAGATAAACAACACGGTAATCATCAACAACCTCTACTATCTGCTTGAAAAGTACTTCTCTCCTATGTGGCGAATGCTTTTTTGAATCCTTAACCTGTAGCTTTCTCAGTACATTGTCATCATCTATTTTTACACCAGCAATGACAATAGGTCCTATAACAGGTCCCCTGCCAGCTTCGTCTATGCCACAGATCATTAAATATGGTAAGGGATAAGGTTTTATCAACCTGTCCATTTTAAAAAATCATGAAGATAACCATACTTTGTATTGGCAAGTTGAGAGAGGACTGGCTAAAGAAAGGCATAGGTGAATATCTCAAACGGATAGTGAGATTTGTAAATATAGAATTAAAAGAAGCAGAGAGTTTTACTGACATTGGAGAAAAATACGATTACACAATTCTTCTAGATGAACACGGAAAGGAACTTACTTCACAGGAATTTTCTAACCTTCTGAAGAAACTACAGATGACCAAAAGAAATGTCTGCTTTATAATTGGAGGGTGGGAAGGCATGGATGATGTGTTAAAGAGAAAGGTAGATTATCTTCTCTCGTTATCAAAAATGACTTTTCCCTATCAACTTGTCAGGATTATATTTTTGGAGCAACTCTACCGAGCATTTACTATAATAAAGGGAATTAACTACCACAAGTAGCAACAAAAGCTATTTTAAACAGATTGTTTTTCCTTAGAAATGCTGCCGGCGTAGCTCAGCTGGTCGGAGCGATCGCCTCGTAAGCGATAGGTCGGGGGTTCGAATCCCCCCGCCGGCTTTATACTTCTGGTATTATTTTCTTCTCCATAAGAAGATGTACCTCTTCCCTTGCTCTCTTTATTTTTTCCTCTGCTGATTGCCTAAGCTCTTCTCCTGTTAATTTTCTTCTTGCCACTCCCTGCCTAATTGCCTCTAATCCACATGCTACAGCCTCATCGATGTACACTTCCCATTCATCCATTCTTGGCACGATGTAATCCTCATTTATTCCTCTCTTCCTTGCACTCTCTGCAAGGGAATTGCCGGCTGCTATGCACATCTCATCAGTTATGCTCTTTGCCCAAACATCGAGCACTCCTCTAAATATCCCAGGAAATCCCAAACTGTTGTTTATCTGATTTGGAAAATCTCCTCGTCCAGTAGCCACAATCTTTGCTCCCGCCTCTTTAGCATCCCATGGCCATATCTCTGGCACAGGATTTGCCATAACAAAACAGATTGCATCTTTTTCCATCTTCTTTATCCATTCTTTCTTTATAACTCCCGGACCTGGCTTTGCTGCAGATATCAAAACATCTGCACCATTCATCGCATCTTCTATATCTCCTCTTATGTTTTCTCCATTTGTGCTATTACATATCCACCATTTTTCTTTGAATATCTCCTTTTTTTCTTTGATATCTTTTCTATCTGGATGTAATATTCCTCTCGAATCACAAACTATCACATTCTCTGGTTTCACACCTCCCTTAACCAGTACTCTTAATATAGCAACATTTGCAGCACCTGCACCTACCATAGCAATTTTGATTTCGTCTAACCTTTTTCCAACTAATTTGCAGGCATTCACTAAGCCAGCATATGTTATAGTGGCTGTTCCCTGCTGATCATCATGCCATACTGGTATATTCATCTCTGCCCTCAGTCGTTCTAATATTTCAAAACATTTTGGCTGGGCAATATCTTCAAGGTTTATTCCTCCAAAAGAAGGTTCAAGGGCTTTTACTATCTCACAGAATTTATCTGGGTCCTTCTCCCTTATACATATTGGAAAGGCATCTATTCCTCCAAGATATTTGAAAAGCAGAGCTTTTCCCTCCATCACAGGCAATCCCGCCTCTGGGCCTATATCTCCAAGGCCAAGGACTCTCGTTCCATCACTTACAACTGCAACAAAGTTAGACCTATTAGTAAACTCCCACACCTTTTCAGGATTTTCTTTAATGATCTGACAGGGTCTTGCAACTCCTGGAGTATACCATATGGAAAAATCATCGAAGTTCCTAATTGGAGCTTTAAGTGTAACCTCTATTTTACCCTGATAGAATCCATGAAGTCTCTCTGCTTCTTCTGCAGGTTTCTTTGCTTTTTTAAGAAGTTCTTCTCTGGTAATCCTTTCCATTTTTAATTCCCCACGAGGGTTTTGCATGAAAAGTATTCATATAAATCTTTTCAAACAACTTTCACAATTCTATAAAAAAGCAAAAGCATCAATCTTTCTCAAATTAATAATTTAATAAAATTTATAAATTAGATAATTATTTTAAATTTTGATAAATATGATGAAAGTAATTCATGCACTACTCATGATATGGGTTTTTTTACTATTTTTATCTCCGTTGATAGGACTGCTGAGTATCCTCACTCTTTGTAACTTTTCGGTTTTGCTGAGCATTGAAGTATCTACTGGGCAGTAGCATCAATCAATTATAGCTACTACCTGACCATTGACAACCAAAAACTCTGTCAATTCTCCAGATGATGAGATCTCTCTGAGAATCTCCTCATCAAGTCCATTTCCGAAGGAGTTTATCTCTCTATCGCCCAGTGTGGACCAACTACTTATATCTATGGTTTTCTCATCAAAACTCTTTACTGCTCCAAATACTTTAAAGGCATTTGCTTCCACGCTAAAAGTGCAGTTCTCACATTCTATGAAAGTATCATAGGAAACTCTAAAACTGCCATGCAAAGTTCTTGGATGCATATTGACTTTTAAAGATCCTCCACATACTGGACAAACTAGCAACCTTTTGTTGTCACTCCTCCAGAGATCCTTCAATACATCTATTTCCTTCTTTTCCAACATTTCTTCCATATATACTATGTTACCATCTACCATAAAAAGGTTTGCACGAAAGTATACTCATTGCATAAAACTCGATAAAAGAACAATTTTAAAAACCCATTGATTATTTTTGATTTACATGAAGTACATTAAGAGTAAAGAAGATGAATTCGTTCTTGATGACGGCGAGAACATCATGTATGTCAGAGGAAAACTCGATGATGCGAAGGAGGAAGCTATGGAGGCTGCAAAAAAGAGTGGAAAGGTAGTAACAATTAGCAAGACAGTTGGTTTCATAGACCCCTTCTAATCCGAAAAGGTAATAATACATAACTGTATCTGCTTTTTCAATTTTCCTTTAAAGAGAGTGATTGAAGTGGTACGGAAAAGGACAAAGAAATACCGCGGTTCAAGAACACATGGTAGAGGAAAGAAAGCTGGAAGAGGAGCAGGATTAAAAGGTGGAAAGGGCAATGCCGGTTTGCATAAACACAGGTTTACCTATATGATAAAATACATGCCAAATCACTTTGGTAGAAGAGGCTTTGTTCCTCCAGGTAAAAGAAGGGAAGAAAGGGTCATAAATGTTGGGCAGCTGGAAATTCTATTTCCTGGAAAAAAAGAGATAAACTTAAAAAATGAGGGATTTGATAAACTTCTTGGAAAAGGTTCAATATCATCAAAAATAAAGGTAATAGTCTCATCTGCAACTGAGAGGGCCATTGAAAAGGTGAGGGAAAAGGGTGGAGAAGTAGTAATAGAATAAAGAGAGGTATCACATGGCAGAGGAGAAGAAGAGCAGACTTTTTGCACTCAAACCAATAATTGAAAGATGGCCTGCTGTTGCAAAGCCAGAGGTGCATGTTCCTTTCAGAACAAAACTCATGTGGACTATTCTCTGTCTTATTCTCTATTTCATTCTCACAAACGTGATGATATTTGGTATATCTGGGACAGTTGTAGATATGTTCGCTGGCTTCAGAGCAGTGATGGCAGGTGCAAGTGGCTCTATAATGCACCTTGGTATAGGACCAATAGTCACTGCATCTATTATTCTCCAGCTCTTTGTTGGTGCCAAAATAATCAATTTGGATCTAACAAAGGCAGAGGACAAGATGATATACCAAGGAACCCAAAAGATTCTGGTAATAGTAATGATTCTCGTAGAGGCAATTCCTCAAGTGTATGGTTACCTTCATCCTAGTGAAGGTCTGACCGATGCTGTAGGAGGGTTTGGAGCTAATGCAATAATTATTGCACAGCTTTTTGCTGGGGCTATGATCGTCTTTTTAATGGATGAGCTTATCTCAAAGTGGGGTATTGGCTCTGGTATCTCTCTATTCATTGCAGCGGGGGTGTCAAAGGCAATAGTAACAGGCTTGATAAACTGGTTGCCAACAAATCCAGACTTTCCTCTAAGTGTTACCAATCCTCCAGCTGGGGTAATCCCAGGAACCTATTATCTAGCCTCTCATTACTCTGTTGGTGGACTGATGGGCGGAGGATTTGAGCGAATATTTATAGGGCAGGCTAATTCTGTATTGGCACTTCTCGGTACCTTAACTATATTCTTCTTTGTCGTATATGCAGAGTCAAGCAGAATAGAATTGCCTTTAGCACACGGTTTAGCGAGGGGAGCAAGAGGAAGATATCCAATCCGTTTGATATATGCATCGAACATTCCTGTTATTCTTATGTCTGCTTTGCTTGCTAACATTAACATGTTTGCATTACTTTTTTACACGCATCCAACTATGAGTAAACTTCCTATATTTGGTCACAATCCACTAATTGGAGTATATCCTGAGGGGGCATCTTATCCAACTATGGGTGGAGCATGGTACATAACAAGGATGAATGGGGTAAGAGATTGGTTACTTCCATTATTCATTCCTGGTTACGGTGATGGAATCCATGAGCCTTATCAGTACGCATTGCGTTTTATTATATACTTCTCGCTCTATGTATTCGGTTCTATACTGTTTGCGAAATTCTGGATTGAAACAACAGATATGGGACCTGCAGCAGTAGCAAGACAGATTCAGCAATCTGATATGCAAATTCCCGGCTTTAGAAGGGATCCAAGAATTCTTAGGAAAGTTCTCGAGAGATACATACCAGCAGTTACAGTTATTGGTGGAGCCACAGTTGGTTTACTGGCTGCATTTGCAAATGCTATAGGCACAATAGGAAGAACTAGCGGTACAGGAGTGCTTCTTACCGTTGGTATACTTATACGTTTGTATGAACAAATTGCAAAGGAACAAGCCATAGAGATGCATCCTGTATTAAGAGGATTCTTTGGAGTTGAATGAGGTGATGCTATGGGAGTGATTGTCGTTACGGGTATACCCGGAGTTGGAAAAACTACTGTAATGAAGAAAGCTGCTGAAGGGATGGACATAAAGTTTGTTACATTTGGTACAGTAATGATTGAAATAGCGCAGGAGCTTGGTATAGCTAAGGATAGGGACGAAATGAGAAAACTATCACTTGAACAGCAAAAAGAATTACAAATAAAAACCGCAGAGGCTGTTGCAAAGATGGGAGATGTAATAGTAGATACTCATTGTACAATAAAGACTCCTCAGGGATATATGCCTGGCTTACCAGAATGGGTCATAAAAAAACTTAACCCAAAAACCATAGTTGTTGTTGAGGCTGACCCTGAGGAGATTTTCAATAGAAGGGCAAAAGATACAACAAGAAATAGAGACCCAGATACAGTAGAGCAGATAGCAGAACATCAGCAGATAAATAGAGCTATAGCTATGGCATATGCTGCATTAAGTGGTGCAACCGTAAAGATTGTATTTAATCATGATAATAGACTTGATGAAGCTGTAAAGCAGGCTGAACCTGTATTAATAGGAAAGGGATAATAATGGCTGATGTAAAACCGACAACCTCACAGAACCCGATGATGTACATGCTGCTGTTTCTTTTTTTGATAATGATTGTTATGCCCTACGTTGGTCCCATCCTTGGAGTTGCCTTTGGGTACATACTTGCTCCTATGATAGGGTTTAATGCCAAATATCCTGTGCTAACTATAGCCCTCGCAGGCGCCTTTGTTGTAGCTCTTTCATCCTTGTTTAACAACCTTTTTACGGATTGGAGAGCCATGGGTAGAGTCCAGGAGATAAGTAAAGCGTTTAATAAGGAGTTGACGCAGGCTAGAAAGGAGAACGATACGCAGAAGGTTAAGAAGCTTATGAAGATGCAACCCGAGATTCTGCAGATGAGTACGCAATCGTCCTTTGGTACGATGAAGGCGATGGTTCCACTTATTATACTTATTTTCCCTATATTTATCTGGCTCAGGGTTTTTTTGAGTGGTTCCCCCTATCTTTTTTTCACGGTCCCATGGGCTAACCGGGTTGCACTTTATGATAGAACTGTTATGCAGAACTGGTTGTTGCTTTATTTTGTTTTTTCAACCGTCTTTGGGCAGGTATTCAGACAAGCTTTTAAAGCGATAGCTCTCTCAGACTGGTGGCAAAACATAAAAGGTCAAAGAAAATCTGCTAATTGAATGGTAACTATAACGATAAGTGGAGCACCTGGAAGTGGTACTACAACTGTTGCTAAGATTTTAAAGGATAAATTGAAAATCAAATACGTATATGCAGGAGAAATTTTTAGAAAAGAAGCAGAAAAATATGGAATGTCCCTTCAGGATTTTGGTAAGTACTGTGAGGAACATCCAGAAATAGATAAAAAGCTAGACGAGCATCAGAAAAAGATTCTGAAAAAGGGCAATGTAATACTCGAAGGAAGAATTGCTGGATGGATAGCTCATAGAAACAACATCCCTGCATTGAAGGTTCTGATTGAGGCCGATGAGAAGACAAGGGTAGAGAGGATCATAAAAAGAGAGGGTGGGGATTTTGAAGAAAAACGTAGGGAAATGCTCGAGAGAGAACAGAGCGAGGCAAAGAGATACAAAAATTATTATGGCATTGATGTAGGTGATAAATCAATATATGATTTAGTTATAGACAGTACAAACAAGACACCAGAAGAGATAGCATCTATAATAATATCCAATGTGAGAAAATGAAGAGAGATTTGCCCATACCAAAGAGGAAGAGACTAATAAAAGTCTATGCAAAAACCAATCCACACTATGGTAAGAAACCGGAGGAGAGAAGTATTAGAGAGTTACTTGATCTGGGAATGATTAACCTTGATAAGCCAAGTGGACCAACATCACACCAAGTGGTCTCTTGGATAAAGGATATATTAGAGGTTGAGAAGGCGGGACATGCTGGAACTCTAGATCCAAGAGTTACTGGAGTTTTACCGATTGCTATTGGAAGTGCCACAAAGGCATTGAAGGTTATGCTCTCTGCAGGGAAGGAATATGTTGGAATAATGAAATTGCACAAGGATGTTAATGATGATTTAATACGAAATACTATGGAGGGATTTGTTGGCGAGATATATCAGATACCACCTGTTAGATCTGCAGTAAAACGAGTTAGAAGAAAAAGAAGAATATACTATCTTGATATACTCGAAATTAAAGGTAGAGAGGTTTTGTTTAGAGTTGGCTGTGAAGCTGGAACATATATAAGAACATTATGTGTAGACATAGGGAAGAAACTGAAAAGTGGTGCACACTTACAAGAACTGCGGAGAACAAAAGTTGGCTTGCTTATTGAAGATACTGCTGTAACACTGCACGATCTAAAAGATGGATATACAATTTGGAAAGAATATGGAGATGAAAAAGAGATAAGAAGATGTATACTCCCTGTTGAAAATCTGGTATTACATCTTCCAAAGATAGTTGTGAGAGATTCAGCAGTTGATGCTCTATGTCATGGTGCCAGTCTTGCATTACCTGGAGTGGTTGAGGTGGATACAGAAATAAAAAGAGGTAATATCGTTGCCGTTACGACTCTTAAAGGCGAACTAATAATGATAGGGGAATCACTCATGACTACAGAGGAAATCATCCAGAGAGATAGCGGTATTTGTGTTAATCCAGAGAGGGTAATAATGAAAAAGGGAACATATCCACCTCTCTGGAAAAAAACTTAAAATATGCCCCTATTTACCCTACACCCCATATGCTTTGCCGAGGTGGCCCAGTCCGGTACGGCGCGAGCCTGGAGAGCTCGTGGGGCTATTGCCCCTCGGGAGTTCAAATCTCCCCCTCGGCGTATGATTGATATAAAATGATGTGATAAAATTTATAAAATCTTTAAATATTTTATGTTATATAAAGTAAACCCACATTGGTAACATTTTTCATGGAGGGATCATGTTACCGATGTTACTTGACATTACATGTTAGATGGGGGATTAAAAATGAATCTGTTAAGAAATATAGCAATATTTGCAACAGCTATATTGATAGCAACAATCCCAGTTACAGCTTCTGCATTGGAAATACTTTCTCATAAAATGTTTCTAGGAATAGGTTCTAACTTTCAAAGTGTTCTAGAAGAAGAAAAGTTTACAGACAGGATTGCGAAGATTTTGCAAAAGATAAACCAAACTCTTTTGGAAAATTATCTCACAAAAGTAGTAGCGTTTGGACCCAGGGATACTGGAACATACGGTTGTTTCAAGGCAGGTGAATACATTTATAACGAGTTTAAGAAAATGAATTTGACTGCTAGATACCATTACTGGTCTCAATATGGAAACATATGGCATCCCGGATTTTATAGAGGTAGAAATATAGAGGCCACGATTGAGGGGACCAACAAGTCCAGTAACATGATATTTGTGTTTAATGCTCATTATGATAGCGTAGAGGTGTCTCCTGGTGCGGATGATGATGGATCAGGAACAGCTGCAGTACTAGCTGTGGCAAATGTTCTAAGTCAGTACAGGTTTGAGCATACAATCAGATTTGTAACTTTCTCTGGAGAAGAAGAGGGTTTACTTGGAAGTAGTATTTACGCTAGAGATTGCTATGAAAATGGTGATAATATAGTTGTTGAGATAAACGCAGATGGGATAGGATATGCTGAGACAGAGAAGGATCTTAACAAAACTCATATTTATTATACAAGAGATGCGGATTGGGCGGTTCACATAGCTGAGAATATAAGTGAAAAATATAATTTAGGTTTCAACCCTACCACAAGGGTAATCTCTGGAAAACGAGGAGGAAGCGATTACTACTCTTTCTATCAATATGGCTATGATATCCTGTGTTTTTTCGAGGGAAAATGGAATCCACACTGGCATACTCCAGATGATACGATGGAATATGTCAATTTAACCTATCTGACAAAGATGACAAAGCTAATTGCTGGAACTCTTGCAAAACTTGCAAATATCGGAGGGGAGAGATATCCCAAGGTAGAAATAGTTTCGCCAAAGAGAAACAAAGTATATATAGATGGCATTGAAAAACCATTTTTTGATCTCAAGGGCAACACAATCGTAATAGACAATATATGGATATGGGCAGAGGTTGAGACAAAGAAATACAATATTAGTAAAGTTGAATTTTATCTGGATAATAAGCTCAAATATGTCGATATATCATATCCATTTAAATGGCGTTTCGACGAACGGAAATTCTTTAAACACAAGATAACAGTTGTAGCCTATGATGAAAAAGGAAATATGGATAGTGATGAGGTGTACATAATCCTTTTTAATACCCGACATAATCTTTAGCTAAAAATGTCTAATAAAAATGCAAAATCTTATCATTTTTCCTAGCATAATGCTTTATGACATATAAAAAGTTCGAAAAACAAATCTTTCTTTTTGACCTTAATTTTTATGTCTTGAGAGTTGGTTCCCTCTTGGGGAGCGGTTTTCAAATTTTTTTTCGATGTAATTTTAGATGTAGGATGTAAATAGTTTCTCTTCATCCATCATCTTCTCAAACTTTGATTCTATCTTTTCCCCCTCTACAGAAAACCTCTCTTTCATATAATTAAAATTTCCCTTAGATAATGATGCTTTTCCTCTAACAGGCATGTTTATAAATTTGTTTATTTCTCCAGCTATATTATGAAGGGTTTTACCTCTCTCTAGATTTTTAATTACTTTTTGGATATCAATCTGTAAAATACCAAATTCTTCTCTGGATTCTGATAGAATACTATTTATCTCATCATCAATATTTCTTGCAATCTTTCCTCCAATTCCCTTAACTTCAAGGGGATTCTTTTGATGGCACCCCATCAACTGAGAGTTGATTTAAAAAGGGATGGAGGATTTCATCTCTTTTGGTGGATGGGATGCAGAAGGATATTATTAAGCTAAAAGAGGTAGAGGAAGATATTC
>Ga0190304_1000302_pt1 | contig 23214 bp, 21 predicted proteins | sample 48700712_MG_FD_161670 | JGI IMG/M metagenome (GOLD analysis project Ga0190304, IMG submission 161670) | Hydrothermal vent sediment bacterial communities from Southern Trench, Guaymas Basin, Mexico - 4870-07-1--2_MG | ecosystem: Environmental > Aquatic > Marine > Hydrothermal vents > Sediment ...
GGAGAAGCTGGCAGGTGACATTCACCTCCCGGCGTGTGATTTCCCGGTCTCTGACAGGGCGGGTGTCGGTCGGAAGGTATATCTCGTCGAAGAGGGTTTTCCACCGCTGGGGATCAGCTTTCGTTTCCATTTCTTTTCTCCACGTGGGCTCCAAAGCTGAAGAGCCCGTCGGAGGCGATGATGGCGGGCGAGCCGCCCCAGGGCTGGGAACGGGCGATCTCCAGCTCTTCCTCTTCTATCTGGACCATGTCATCCAGCTCCCCTGACAGCCACATCTTCTCCAGGGTGGTACAGTCTGTCCACAGTGTAGCGCAGTAGTCCTTGAGGGCTTCTATTTGCTCAGGTGTAATGACCCTGGGTCGAAGGGCGATCTTGATGGGCCCCAGGAGATAGGTGAACCTTTGCTCCAGGGCCATGGTCTTTTGCATCTCCACCAGGTCTGCCAGGTTCTGGTGGCTTAGGGCAAAGAGGGCCTGGTTGATCCGGTCTACGGCTTTCCTTACCCCCATATTGGAGCGCAGGATGCCTAGGGGCTGGACCCCGCCGCCGCTGCCCACGTTGGTTGGGACCAGGCCAAAACGGCATAGAAAGCCGAAGACTCTCCCTGGTCCCACCAGGCATCGGAAGTCGGTCTGGAAGGACTTCAGGACTAGGCGGCCCTCCTTATCGTCCAATTCGGGAATCTCCTCTGCCCAGAGGTGAAGGGGGATCTTCTCCTGGACGATGTACTCTTCTCCTTTCAGGGCGAGCTCTATAGCCTCGTCTGCGTCTTTGTGTACTCCGCCTACCCTTACTCCCCGTCCTGAGTATCCCCGGGTGGGTTTGAGGACCAGGTTCTCCCAATGGGCCCGAGTCCACTCTACTAGGTCTGCTATATCTTCACCCCGAGGGCCCTTGGTCTTTCGAGGGTAGAACCGACGGGTCCAGGGTGTGCGTCTCACGATCTCCGGGTGGAATGGGCTGTTGCGGGGACTGGTGAGGACCTCAAACATGCTCTTCACATTGATGGGCTCGGTGCCCCGGGGGTTGATCACCCGATTTTCTCGTACTGCTTGGAGCATGGGGGTGAGGTTGTGTTTTTTATGGAGTTTTAGGAGCACGTCAGTGTTGAAATCCATGAATATCACGGACACGGGCTGTCCCCTGTAGCACACCCTGTCCTTTTTCAGTTCCAGTTCATGGGGGGCTGTGAGGACTCCCGTTATGCCGTCAACCTCATTGAGGCGACGGGCGAGGTTGATGTTCTCTGTGACATCCTCCAGGGTTTCCTCTTCAGCCACTACGGCTATGACACCTGGGTTGGAGCCTTCCCGGGATCGATGGAGATTGACCAACATCTCTGCAAAGCCCACCACCGGATAGAGGAGGGGATGGTCAAAATCCAGGTCTACCCCCGTGGGACGGATTTGGTTAAGCTTCTCCCACACCGCCTTCCCGATCTCCTGGGTGGTACGCTGGTAGTCCCATCCCCCAGGGCTGCCTAGGTTCCATTCCGAATGGTATCCCCAAAACCCTCTCAAGCCTTTCCTCCATTAATGGTGTTTTTAAATAAAGGATATCCCTGGGGGCGTAAAGGTAGGGACTAGTCTTTCGAGATTTTTTGCCGGGAGAGTACGTGCTCCAGATTGTCGAAGCCGATCTCCCCCTGGCTCAGGACCTTGAGGGCGAACTCCACGGGATTGTTCTCACCAAACTTCTGGTAGAGGTGGCGAAAGCGACGAAGGCCCACAGTGTAGCATAGTTGGTATCCTGGGTTTAGTGCGTATTTGCGTACCGTGGAGAGGGCCTGGTTTTTGCTCATGCCAAGGGGTGTCAGAATCTGGGCTGCGGAAGGGAGGTCCCTCCTTCCCGTTTGGATGTCCAAATCCACTCTGCCCCGGATGGCGCGCCAGAGGCGGCGCTTGGCTAGAAGTAGTCCATCAGCTGGTCCCCGGAAGTAGCCTGTATGGGCCATGAGTTCCTCGGCAAAGCAGGCCCATCCTTCGTAAAAGAGGGGAAACTCTATGGGTCGCCGCAGAGCCCGATCCAGGCTCCAGCGGTGGATGTCCAGCAGGTGATGGCCGGGATAGGTTTCGTGGGCTGCTAGCATTTGGTAGTCCAGGGGTGGGGTCTTGGCCAGAGCATTTATGACCCAGAATGTGCAACCTTTTGGAGGGTGCCCTGGAGGCATGGTGTAAGAGGAAGCGCTCCTGATGGCTGAGAGGTGGGATGGCGTAGGGGCCACCTGGACCGGGCAGGAGAGGAGGAGTTCCTCTGAAATGAGACCATGCTCCAAGCAGTGGTGTCCCAGCTGAAGGACCGTTTCTCTGTACAGGCCGAGGATGCTCTTCTGGTGCAAGGGGGAAGGGCATAGAGAGTCCAGCACCTGGAGCCATGAGGATCCCGGAGAGAGGCGGTTGGCCTCTCGGGTCAAGATGGCCTCCGCTTCTTGGATTTCCCTGTCCAGCTCGTAGTAAATCCCTTCTATGTCCGTGTCACAGCCCAGGTGATACCGGACGATTGCCTCCAAGAACTCCCCGTTCAAGCGGAATTCCTTGGTGGTTGGAATCCGTTTGAGGTGCTCTCCCAGGCGGTCCAGAGCCTCCAGGACGGGGGCCAGGCCGGGCCGCAGGGATTGAAGGGAGGCTATCCATGTTCGGGTCTCTTTTAGCATCTCCAGACCCAGGTCGCGGAAAAGGGTGGGTACTCTCTTTAGGTTGGCCCGGGCCTCATCCAGGAATGGAGGAAGATTTTTCACCCGTTGGTGCCAGAGGTCCAGATCTTCGTCCAGGGTTTGGCTCAGGCCTATGGAGGCGATGGTTAGATAATGGGTGGGCTGGGATTCATGGAGGCGCACCTGGGTGAGTTCTTCCTGAAGGGTAGAGATGAGCCGGTGCAGGATGGAGATATCAATGGCAAGGTCCAGGGAATCCGCTTCTTTCTTCTGGCGGGTGAGCTCTTCCTTCCACTGGGATATTTTGTGGGTGAGGTCTTGGATGGTGCTGGGGGAGAAGTCGTCCCATTGGCACCAATGGGGATTTGGTGGAAGCTGGGGGAAGTAGTAGAACTCGTCACTGGAGGTGCACACGGGAAACGCCCTCACCAGGGTTTGGAATATCTCTGTGGCTGTGGCCTCCACCATGTGGGGGGAGCCGCCACCTTCAGTATTTACCTGGGTTTTTCCTTGGGGTCCCATGGTGGTTTTTACTGTCCCTTTAAAGTGGCTTGATATCCTGGTTCAAGGGTTCTCGATTCAGGTTTCATAATGCCCTCTGTTGCTCATTGGCAAGGGGTTTGAGGTTCTGGAGTTGTGTGGATCATTGTCACCCCGTTGATTATCTGGTCAATAAGGGCGAGAAAGGTGGCGAAGGCGAGAAAAGCGAGAAACGCCTTACGACTCACACCTAACCCTTCCGCCCTCGCGATTTGCGACTCACGGCCTTTTTGTCCCTCCTGTTTCAGGAGCCGGGGCCTTGTGGTTTTGGATGGGTTTGAAAAAGGTAAGGGGGAGGAGGGCTGACCTTGAGTCAGCTCTCTTTTTCCTCCACCACCTTCACCCTCACCACATGGGCAGGGGAAACTTTCACCAAGCCGGGCCTGTCCTCCTGCTGGAGACGCTCTATTTCCACTTGCATGTATCTGCCCAGAAGGGTGGCCAGTCTTTCCACCTCTTTCTGAAGCTCTTCTATCTGTTCCCTGAGCCTCAGAATGATCTCCACTCCCGCTAGGTTAACTCCCAACTCCCTGGTGAGGGTGAGAATAGTTCTCAGCCGCTCTATGTCCTCCTGGGAGTAGAGCCGGGTATTGCCCTCGGTGCGGGCGGGCTTTATCAACCCCTCCCTCTCGTAAAGTCTGAGGGTTTGGGGATGTATGTTCAACATCTTGGCTACGGTGGATATGAGATAAAGTGGACTCTCCTTTTCCATGGTTTCCCTCCTTTAGTGCCTAACGGCCGTACCTTCTCAAGATCTCCTCCCGGGGATTTTCCCCCTTTCTGGATTGGGCCAGTTCTCTCAGGAGCTGGATTTCTCGGCCGTTGAGGTTTCGAGGGGTCACCGTTTTCACCTCCACGTACAAGTCCCCTTTGGCTCCCCCCTTGGGTCTAGGCATGCCCTTGCCCCGCATCCGAAACTTCTGACCGCACTGGGTCCCAGGAGGTACCTTCATTTTTACCACCCCTTCTAGTGTGGGCACCTCGATTTCACTGCCCAAAGCAGCTTCCCAAAAGGTAATGGGCACCTTGCAGTAGAGATTGTTTCCCTTCCTCTCGAAGAAAGGATGAGGCTTCACCCTGGTGATGATGTAGAGGTCCCCCGTCGGGCCTCCCAAAACTCCGGTTTCTCCTTTGCCTGCCACCCGGACCCGGGTACCGTTGTCTACCCCAGGGGGGATTTTCACCTTCACTGTCTCCAGTTTGCCCCCTCGATTGATAGTGATCTCCGTGGTTACCCCTTTGTAGGCGTCTTCCAGGGAGATCTCCATTTGGTACTCCAGATCTCTGCCTCTCTGGGGTCCCGGTGGCTCTTCTCTCCACGTCCGTCTTTTGCGGCCGAAGATTTGTGAGAAGAGGTCTCCTAGGTCGAATCCGCCCATCTCAAAGCGGAAGCCCCTCCTCAGGTCCTCCATGTCGAAGTCGAAGTGGAAGTCCTGGAAGTCGAAGCCAGCTCCTCCGGGGGCGCCTTGGGCACTTGTGAAGGCAGCGTGGCCCATCTGGTCGTAGGCCTTGCGCTTCTCTGGATCGGACAGGACTTGGTAAGCCTCTGTTATCTCTTTGAAGCGCTCCTCAGCCTCTTTGCTTCCGGGATTGACATCGGGGTGGTACTTCCTGGCCAACCTGCGGTAGGCCTTCTTGATCTCTTCTTGGGTAGCGTTTCTGCTAACCCCTAAGATCTCGTAGTAGTCCTTTTCTGTGGCCATCTTCCCACCCCTTCTAGCCGGGTTTTAGTGGGGGAGGGTATGCCCTCCCCCTAGCCGATCACTTCTTCTCCTCAAAGTCGGCATCCACCACTTCGCCCTCTACAGGCCCTTCCTGGCTGGTGGCCTCGGTGCTTTCGGTTGTGGTGGGGCCTCCACCACCTGCCTGTGCCTGCTGCTGATAGAGAGTCTGGGCGATCTTGTGGGAGATACTGGTGATCTCCTGTGTAGAGTTTCTCAGGTCTGCCAGAATGGCGTCGATTCTGGAGACGTCTTGAATGGATATGCTCTCTTCCAGCACCTTCTTGGCCTTGGAAATGATCTCCTCCGCTGCTTGGATATCGGCTACGGGGATCTTCTCCCGGTTCTCGTTGAGGGTCTTCTCCATGGTGTACACCAGGCCGTCCAGCTGGTTTCTGATCTCGATGACCTCTTTGCGCTTGCGGTCTTCTTCGGCGTGGCGCTCGGCCTCCTTTACCATCTGCTCGATCTCTTCTTGGGAGAGGCCACTGCTGGCAGTGACGGTGATCTTTTGTTCCTTGCCTGTGGCCATGTCTTTGGCCGACACATGGAGAATGCCATCGGCGTCTATATCGAAGGTAACTTCGATCTTGGGCACACCCCTGGGGGCGGGAGGGATACCGTCCAGATGGAACCTGGCCAGTGTCCTGTTGTCTCTGGCCATGGGTCTTTCACCTTGGAGGACGTGGATCTCTACGCTGGTCTGGTTGTCAGTGGCCGTGGTGAAGATCTCGGTTTTTCTGGTGGGTATAGTGGTGTTTCTCGGGATAAGGACGGTCATAACCCCGCCTAGGGTCTCGATGCCCAGGGAGAGGGGCGTCACGTCCAGCAACAGGATGTCCTTCACCTCGCCCGTGAGAACACCTGCCTGGATGGCAGCACCCAGAGCCACAGCCTCGTCAGGGTTTATGTCTTTCCTGGGCTCTCTGCCGAAGACCTCTTTCACCTTGGCCTGCACAGCGGGAATACGGGTGGAGCCTCCCACAAGTATGACCTCGTCAATGTCGGCTGGAGTGAGACCGGCGTCTTTTAGGGCCTGCTGGCATGGCTCTACAGTGTGCTCAATGAGATCTGCCACTAGGGCTTCAAACTTGGCCCGGGTGAGTTTCATGAGGAGATGCTTGGGACCGCTGGCGTCGGCGGTGATGAAGGGCAGGTTGATCTCCGTCTCCATGACCGAGGAGAGTTCACATTTGGCTTTTTCGGCAGCCTCCTTCAGCCTCTGCATGGCCATGGGGTCCTTGGACAGATCTATCCCTTGCTCCTTCTTGAACTCCTCCACAATCCAGTCGATGATGCGCTGATCAAAGTTGTCGCCGCCCAAGTGGGTGTCGCCGTTGACGGCTTTCACCTCGAAGACTCCGTCGCCCACCTCCAGAATAGAGATGTCAAAGGTACCGCCGCCTAGGTCAAAGACGGCAATTTTTCCGCCTTTCTTCTTGTCCAGACCATAGGCTAGGGCCGAAGCCGTGGGCTCGTTTACTAGCCTTAGGACCTCCAGGCCGGCGATTTTACCGGCGTCTTTGGTGGCTTTACGCTGGGAGTCGTTGAAATAGGCGGGCACGGTGATGACAGCCTTCTCTACTTTTTCTCCCAGGTAGGCTTCAGCAGCCTCTTTCAGCTTTCTCAGGGTCATAGCAGAGATCTCTGGGGGGGAGTAAAGCTTACCGCTCACGTCCACTCGGACGTCTCCATGGGGCCCCTTTACCACTTTGTAAGGGACCATTTTTATCTCGTCCTGGACCTCCTCATGGCGGCGGCCCATGAACCTCTTGATGGAAAAAACGGTGTTCTCGGGGTTGGTGACCGCTTGGCGTTTGGCCACCTGGCCCACTAGGATCTCTCCATCCTTGGTGAAGGCTACCACCGATGGTGTGGTCCTCGCTCCTTCCTGATTGGGTATGACTCGGGGTTCACCCCCTTCCATGACAGCTACTACCGAGTTGGTAGTCCCCAAGTCGATCCCTATCACCTTACTCATGTCTTTATCCTCCTACTGTAGAGTTTTGAATTTTTGTATTCCTGGGGAGGAATATAGGACTTGAGTCTATTATTGTCAATATCATTGATTTCGATAGTTATAACTTTCTCCGGCCTTTGATTTTCCTACCCCAAGGGTGTTAAAAGATGCCCTTGTTCAACGGAGATAGGGAAGCGAAGTGTAGGGGGGATGCCTTGAAGATGGAAGTGGAGAGGATGGTGAGAGAGGCTCTGACCAGGCTGAGCCTGGAAAGTAGGGTTCAGGTGGACTATCCCAGGGATCCCAGGTTTGGTGATTACACCACCAATGTGGCCATGGTCATGGCTAAAAGGCTTAAAGCCAACCCACGGGAGCTGGCCCAGAGGATAGCAAGGGCCCTGGATCACCCTATGGTAGAGAAGGTAGAGGTGGCGGGGCCGGGCTTCATAAACCTTTTTATGAAGAGGAAATGGTGGTTTAGTGCTTTTTCCCGGGTGCTGGAGAAGGAAGGGGATTTTGGCTGCCTGGATTTGGGCGAGGGTAGAAGGGTTCAAGTGGAGTTTGTATCGGCCAATCCTACAGGCCCTCTCCACATTGGTCACGGCAGGGGGGCGGCGGTGGGAGACTCCCTGGCCCGCATCTTGGAGAAGGCAGGTTATGAGGTGGAGAGGGAGTACTACGTCAACGATGCCGGGCGCCAAATCCGTATTCTGGGTGAGTCCATATGGGCCAGGTGCATGGAGTTGAGAGGGCGGGAGGTAGAGTTTCCCAAAGAGGGTTACAGGGGTGAGTACGTGGTGGACCTTGCCCAGAAGGCGTTGGAAGAGATGCCCCAAGTGTTTGAGCTTTCTAAAGAGGAGGCTGTGGAGAGACTGGCCTACTGGGGGGCCGGTGAGATTTTAGAAGAGATAAAGGGGGATTTGGGGGCTTTTGGTGTCACTTTCGACTCTTGGTTCAGCGAGAGGACTCTCTATGAGAGGGAGTTGGTGAGCAAAGCCCTGGATATGTTGAAAGAGAGGGGATTCATGTACGAAGAGGAGGGGGCTTTGTGGTTTGCCTCAAGACGGTTGGGGGACGACAAAGACCGGGTGGTAGTGAGGGCCAACGGAGAGCCCACCTATCTAGCTTCGGACATTGCTTACCACGCCCTCAAAGCTGAGAGGGGTTTTGATTTGTTGGTGGACGTGTGGGGGGCTGACCACCACGGTTATGTGCCTAGAATCCGTGCAGCTCTGGAGGCTTTAGGCTATGATCCTCAGATGCTCCAGGTTCTTCTCATCCAGATGGTGAGCCTCGTAAAGGGTGGAGAGAAGGTTTCCATGTCCACCCGCCAGGGGGAGTTTGTACCCCTGGCCGAGTTGGTGGATGAGGTGGGTAAGGATGCTGTGCGTTTCATTTTCCTCACCAGGAAGTGCGATGCCCATCTAGACTTTGATGTGGATCTGGCCAAAAGCCGGACGGAGGAGAACCCTGTGTTCTACGTCCAGTATGCCCATGCCCGCATCTCTTCTATCTTCAGAACTGCCCATGAGAGAAGCATCTCCCTTCCCGACTCTTTTCCTGACGTAGACTTGGCACCCCTTGAGCTTGTGGAAGAGATGGGTCTCATCAAGAAAGTCCTTCGGTTTCCCGACCTTATAGAGGGTATGGCCAGGAGCTTGGAGCCCCATCGCCTCACCTACTACCTTCAGGAGCTGGCGGCAGCCTTCCATAGCTATTACAATCATCATAGAGTCTTGGTGGAGGATGGGGCTCTGAGGGAGGCTCGGATGGCCCTGGTTAAAGGGATTCAGGTAGTGATAAGGGAAGGATTGAGGCTTCTGGGAGTGGATGCTCCCCATTCCATGTGAGGTGGGGGATGAAGGGGGAGTACACTTTCAATGCCAGAGAGCTGTGGGCCCTTGCCCTCGTGGTATTGGCCCTCCTTATTGTGGTCTTCTTTTTGGGTGTCACTGTGGGTGAGCGTCATGAGCGGGCTAGACTGGCCCAGGTGGAGGAAGGTTCTAGGAGGATCTTGCCAACCAGAACTGAGACTGGGGGACTTCCGCCCACGAGGAAAGCCGAGGTGGATAAAGCTGGGGCTAAGGTTAAAGTTAAGGCCGAGGGAAAGGCCAAAAGTAAGGCTCAGGTGAAGACTTCTGTGCCTCCCAAAGTGGTGTTGAAAAAGGGCTATTACATCCAGGTGGGGGCTTTCAAAGACAAATCTAGGGCCGAAGGGTGGTGGGGTCAGCTGAAAAAGAAGGGTTATAGGGTATTGGTTCTTTACTCCTCTGCCAGAGGGGTCTACAGGGTGGTGGTTGGTCCATACAGCTCTAAAGAGCTCGCGGTGAGGGTGGCCAGGAAGGTGGACAGGGTTTTTAAGGTGAGATCCAGTGTGGTTCCGGATAGTAAGTTGCGCTAGTTTTCTGCTCTTTTTGGTGGCCTGTGCTGCGAGGCCCCCTGAACCTCCTACCGTGGAGGTGCCTAGAAGGAGTATAGCAGAGGAAAGGTTCCACCGGGCCCTTTCTTTAGAGCTTCAGCAAAAGGAACAGGAGGCTCTTCTTCTTTACAAACAGGTGATGGAGGAGATTCCTTCTTCTAGATTGGCGGCTAAGGCGGCTTTTAGGGCAGCTAAGATATACTGGAGGCGGGGGTACGCTGGAAGGGCTTTAGAGCTTCTTAACAGGGCGGTGAAAACCGCGGGTCCCCAGGATCCTCTTTATCATGAGTCCTACCTTCTGATGGCTGAAATCCTTTATCGAGAGGGTCACAGGGAGAGGGCCCAAAGCTACTTGGAGGAGGTGAATCCTGCTCTGGTCTCTCCTGAGGAATACGAAGCTCTAAAGAAGGCGTTGGCTCCTCCTCCCCCACCTGGGGTGGCTCCGAAAGAGTATAATGTGGTCCTTTTTGTGGGAGAGACCAAGATGCTGGAGAAAGAGTGGGTTCAGGTGAAGAGGGGAGTAGATCTGGCTTTCGAGGGCTCTGGGGTAGAGGTGGTGGAGGTGGCCTCGCCTTCGGAACTTGAGTCCCTCGAGGGCCCTTTTTTGGGGGTAGTGGGCCCCCTGCTAGTGAAGAATCTGCCTCCTGTGCTGGACTGGGCGAGCAGGGAGGGCGTTCCTGTGGTCACACCTTTTCCCGTTGCTCCTGGATTGACTTCCAAAAGCCCCCTTCTCTTCAGAACCTCTTTACCCCTCGATCAGGAAACCTCTTTTATGGCAGGTTTTCTGCGCTCTCAGCTCGGAGTGAAGGAGCTAGCCATCTTTTATCCAAGTACCCCTTATGGCAAGGTTATGTCTAGGCTTATGTCTGAGGAGATTCAGGCGGTGGGAGGAGAGGTGACGCTGCTCAGGTCTTACCCTCCCAATGTTCGTGACTTTTCTCCTTATGCTCTAGAGCTGAAGGAGTGGGAGGAAGAAGATGTTCTTCCTCAGGCCCTTTACGTGCCTGACTCATGGAGGAGGGTGGTCCTTTTAGTGCCTCAGTTGGTCTTTCACGAGGTGAAAGGGATCTCTCTTGCAGGAACGGCTCTATGGGACGATTCCCGATTGGTGAGGGAGGGGGGAGGGTATGTGGAGTACTCCGTCTTTCCTGATACCTTCACTTCCCACTCCCCTTATCTACCTGTTTTGGAGTTCTATTACAGGTTTAAACTGGCCTACAGCGTGGATCCTACTCCCTTGGCGGCCCAGGCCTACGACGCTGCCCGTGCACTTTTGGCTAGGTTGGAGGGGAAAGACGGCCTAATTCCCCTGGAAGAGGTGAGTTTTCTGGGGGTGACAGGTATTGCGGGTTTCACTCCCCGGGGAGAGCCCGTGCGAGTGCCTTTTCTCCTGGTTGTGGAAGGCAGTACCATACGCCAGATGAACTGAAAAATTGCTTTTCTGTGGCAGTTTCTGGAAGAGAAAAGCGCCCTCTTTGGATGGGGGGTTCCCCAGGAGATAGGCCAGCCTGGGGAAAGGAGAGGAGAAGCTAAATTCAAGGTTGAGAACTTCGCCAGAGAGGGCACTGTTAAAGGGGTAGGTGTATGGGGGTCAGGAGGGTTTGGGTATTGAAGGCGGTTTGTGGTCGCTCTTCTATGACGAGTCGGAGGGCTTCTTGGTAGGAACAAGAACACCGTCCCAGAGCACACTCTTGGTAGACACAAACATCCCTGGTTTGCTCCAGGAGTAGGTGGAAGCCGTAGGTTTTAGGGGTTTTGTTTTGTCTAGATCTAGCTTTCAAAGAGCTTCTTGATCTCCTGGCTCTTTTCCATGGGGCAAACCAGAACTCCCTGAGGGGTGGCCACCACCACCAGGTTGTTCAACCCTAGGACTTTCACGGGGATGTCTTGGCTCCATATGAGGGAGTCTTGAGTCTCCAGGATCTGGGCAAGGCCCCGTGAGACGTTGCCCAGGTTGTCTTTCTCCAGGATTTCCCACATGGAGGCCCAAGAGCCCACATCACACCATTGGAAATTGGCTGGGACCATGGCCACCCTCTGGGATTTTTCCATAACGGCATGGTCTATGGAAATGTTAGGGAACCCAGAGTATAGGGCTTCTAGGTTAGCTATGGTCACTTTCCATGCTGTGTTCCGGAACTTATCTAAGGGCAGGGCTACTTCAGGGAGGTGTCTTACCAGCTCTTCCCAGAGCGTTTGGGCTTTCCAGATGAAGATGCCGCTGTTCCAGTAGTAGTTGCCTTCTTCTAGGAACTTTTGGGCCTTTTCCAGGGAAGGCTTCTCCGTGAATCTTCTTACCCTGAGGGCGGAGGGGATCAACATTTCTCCTGTTTCCATGTATCCATAGCCTGTTTCGGGTCGGGTGGGTGGAATGCCAAGAGTGACCAGCCAGCCGTCCTGGGCGAGTTTGGAGGCTTTGTCGAGGCAAGACCACAGAGCCTCTGGTGGTTCGATATGATGGTCGGCGGGCAGCACAATTATTATCGCCTCTTCTCCCAGTATGTTCATTACGTAAAGGGTGGACAGGGCCACTGCTGGAGCGGTGTTGCGTCCGCGCGGTTCCACTATCACTCTCTCCCGGGGTACATCCCCTTCTTTGGCTACTTCTATGGCCATGTCTCGGGTGGTGACTATCAGTACTTTTTCGCTGCCCACAAAGGGGGCTATTCTCTCTATTGTCTCTTTGAGCAGGGACTTTTGGGAGAAGAGGGGGAGCGTGTGTTTGGGAGTTTGGGGATTGCTCAGAGGCCATAGCCGCACCCCTCCCCCCCCTGCCATTATCACCGCTACTCGCTCCATCCTCACACCTCCAATATTTGGGCTATGAGTTTCTCCAGCACCTTAGCCGGGGGAAGAGGGCCGGATTTCAAGGAAATTTCTGCTTCCATCACCCTGTCCAGTAACTGTACGGTTTTGGCTGGGGTTAGGCGTCTCAGTCCCACTTCCAAGGCTTTCCTTTCGTTGGGATGGCGGGAGACCCTCCTGATAGCTTCCTCTCTGGATTCCCTGCCTTCTTCCAAGGTCTGTTGCACTGCTGCTAGACGCACTAAGGAAGAGGAAATTATTCTGAAGAGGTAGAGGTATCCTTTCTCTGCCATTAAGTCTTCCAAAAGGCTCAGGAGACGAAGGTCTCCTTTGTAAACCATGAGGGGAACGTCCCACAGGGAAGGAATTTTTTGAACATCCTCTCCCTTTTTGCCCCATAGGACGAACTTCTCCAGCTCCCTTTCCAAAAGGGCCATTTTCCCTTGGGATACGTCCAGGAGCCAGTCGACCACTTCCTGTTGTACTGGTAGCCCTTCTTTTGCCAGTCGCTTTTTGACCCAGTTTTCCAGAGCCTCCCGTTTCCCGGTGAAGCTGACCACAGCCATTCCGGATCTTTGCAGGGTCTCCAACAGGATCTTTTCTTCCATTCCTTTCTCCTCCAGCTCTCCCAGATGGATGAGAATGAGGAGGGAGTGAGGGGCATGCTGGGTGAGGGCGCGCTCGGTGCGTTCCCTTTCCCTTTTATGCCATGTTTTCCAGAAGTCTAGAGCTTCTCTCAGTACCACTACTCTTTTTGGCGACGCAAAGGGGGCTGTGGACAGGGCTTCTTCCAGCTGGCTTATGGAGGCTTTTTCTCCTTCCAGCACCGTCCAGTTCAGCTCCCAGTTCTCTCCCAGGACCCCTTCTTTGATCCTCTGTAGAGCCTTCTCCATGAGGAGCCCTTCTTCTCCCACAAAGAACACCGTCGATGGCAGAGTACCTTTTTTGATCCTGCTGGAAAACTCTCTGGGGCTGAGGGATTTCATTCTCTCTGTTGAAAAATCAAAGGAGCGAGGCAGAAAGCCGTTGGGCCAACTCCTGTGAGATCCTTTTCAAGGCCTCCCTCTCCCGGGCTTTGCTGAGCTCCACATCGGAGGCCATATGAAATTCAGCATCTTCTGAGAAACTGCCCAGCTTTATGGTCTTTCCCGAGGAGGGATCCTGAATTCTCAGCTTAATGGTGACCACAAGGCGATAGTACTGGGCTGTTCCCCGATAGTCCATGGAGAGAACTTCTTTGTGATACTTCGTCACGTTCCCTTCCAAAATGTAGTCGGCATATTTGTCCCTTCTCACCACCTGGACTTGGGGGGTTCGTATGAGTTCGGAGATGAGGGCTGTAGTGATGATGTATTCCACGTCGGGTTCACCCGTGTCGTTTTTGAGGATGTGGATGGAGATGCTTTTGCCTTTTAAATCTACTTGAGCTGGATTGGGTCCGCGACCGGCCAGTCTGTAGCCACAGCCCAGGGTTGTGATGACTACGAGGAGGGTGGTTAGAATCTTGGTCAAGGCCTTCTCCTGAGGTCCACAAAATTTTGGAGCGGGCGACGGGATTCGAACCCGCGACTTCCAGCTTGGGAAGCTGGCATTCTACCCCTGAATTACGCCCGCCCTGATGGGTAAGATGCCAAAGGGCGCTCTTCGTGTCAAGGGGCTCCCTTTAGGGTTTGCGTTATAGGAATGAAAAGTGTGTTACCCTCTGTTTCTCAAAGCGGTATAAAATCTATTTGACATATAGCATAAGCAGAAATACAATAATTTAAAATGAGGGTTTATTGTCTATAGGAGGGGGTGCCATGTTGGGTATTCTCATTTTTCTGGCGGGAGCCATGACCTTTTTGTTCCTGGTTTTTGGCTTGACGGGCTTTCCCACCAATTACGTGGTGGTTGCCAAGAACGGAGAGAAGGATGTGATCTTTTTTGAGGTCGGGAGTGATTCTCCTCCCTCTGGGTATGCCCCGGTGTGGACAGGCTGTATCCTCAAGGCCGAACGTCCCATCACCATTCCCATTTTGCTGTTTAGGTGTGAGGGAGAAGGGGAAGAACACAGGAAAGTACCAGAGGCCTGGAAGAAAGTGGACGTAGAAGAAGGTTTTTTCAGGGGGTACACTCTGGCGAGTCCGAATGTGGAGTTGGCTTTGGAGATGCTGAAGGGGGGAGTGGCCAGGGTGCTAGCCAGAGTGGCCAAAGCTGTTAAAGGTGGTGTGTTGCCCAAGTATCTTGCCCTTCAGGTTTTGGAGGATAGAGTGGCCCTCTACAGTGATCAGGGGACTTTGACCGAGGTTGACCAATTTCTGGCCATTTACAGGGGGCCAAAAGGATTTTGGACATGCTCGCGGGGGAAGAGGATTGACCTTCTTCCCCCCTCTGGATAGCGGCTCTCTTCTCCTTAGAGTTGGATACCTGTCTCCCTAGCCAGTTCTTTGTAAATGGGAGGGAACTGGACCTGGTGGAGCATGTAGGGCACAAAGGGGTACCTGTTGCTTCCCACTTGGGCTCCGGCCTCTTTCATCCCTTCTATGGTGCTTTCCAGTAGGGAGTAGGGTATGGAGGAGATCATCTCGGTGTCTTGGGTGCCGGAAAAGACCCTGTCACCCGTTCCCGGTATGGCAATGACGGGAGTCCCGTGGAGGAGGGGAGCTGCCAGATAGTCGCTACAGGCCACTCTGCCGCTGGTTCGAGTGGTGATGCTCTTTCCCGTGGTGTAAGAATAGCCGTGGACCAGTTTCACTATCTGAGAAGGGTCTCCATAGATGACCACCAACTCCGGCTCTCTATTGGCCTTTGAAAGGGGTTCCATTAGAATGGTCTTGTATTCTCGGTCTAGAATATACCACTCTTGCTCTTTTTCTCTCTCTTTGGAAACCCAGCCCACCTCTACCATGAGACGGGAGAGGATTTCTTCGTTGGAGGACTTGGTACTCTTCAGCAGGTTGAGGGCCAACCCTCCGGGGATGCAGACGTTGTCTTCCTTCTCAATGGCTACAGACCAGCCGTAAATCCTGGCCCAGGTCATGGCCTGGCAGAGAGTGATCTGGATTTTCCTGTCTCGAGGCCTTCTTGCCTTGGGAGGCAGGGCTTCTCCTTCTGGAAGATAAGAGACTCCCACGGGTTGTGTCTTTAGCCTGAGAAAGCCCATGAGCCTTTCCGACAAATTTTTTACCTTTTCCATGTTGCACCTCCTTAAGTCATGGAATCGCTTCCAGTCCTTTTTCCATTTTTCCCACTGGGCCTTGGCGCTCCGAAGTCGAGCCTGGGCTCCTTTCACCATGGCCCTGGCCTCCTGGATCTTCTTTCCCACCACTTCTCGGGTGAGCTTCGGAGCTACTCTGGCCCTAACCACCTCCCTTCCCAGTCTGGTGACCTGGGCCTGGGCTGCTTTTGCCCGGTCCTGGATCTCCTGGGAGTCTAGAAGGGCTATGGGAGCCCCTAAGGTTACCTGGTCTCCTTCTTTCACCAGGAGACGGGCTACTTTCCCCGGGATTTTTGGGGAGACTTCCACTTCGTCTCCTTCTACTATACCGCTTCCCCAGATGATGTTAGGAGGAGGTTTCTTTTGGGTAAGGCTTTTAGATAAGAAGAGAAGCCCTCCTATGGCAGCTCCTGCTATCGCGAGAAGGATGAGGCCCTTCACCCTTTTTCTCATGGGAAGCACCTACCTCCCGGACAGAGGCCACAGTGTTCCCTTTCTTGTCTCTTCTTTTCCTCTTTCTTCTCCTCCCTTTGTTGAGAAGAAGACTGGGGCATTTTATCTTTCGAGCCCCATTTTTTGCGTTCTTTCCTTTTTGTCATGTTTTTCTCCTTTATACCAACTCTCTTTCGCGGTCAAAGGGAAGGGGTTGACAGAGGTGAGAGGCAGGTATCAGCTTTTCCTTGATGATGGAGGATAGGGAACTCCCGCTGGAAAGGTTTATTCTCGCCTTTAGGGAGGAGGAGTTCAGGAGGTATGTGCGGGGGTTCATTATGGACTCCCGGCGCCTTTTAGATGAGGTGGAGCCGTCGGAGCTTCATCTCATTGCTGACTATGTTCCGGGGGTGTTTTGGAAGAAGCTTAAAGAAAGTGGCCTTCATCTGTATGCTGTGGATGGTTTGATGGAGTATCAATTCAGTTTCAGTCACGACCCCGGAGAGACCTCTTTGGTTTTTGCCGAGGATCTTCTTGTCCTCAATTCTCTCTTCTGGGAGAGGTATGGGAGGAGGTCTTTCAGGAAGGCCAATAGGATGAGGCCAGGTGAAGACTATTACCTAGCCTTTGGGGCCTTTTTCTACAGACTTTCCTATGTGCAGAGGGGTTCCAGCATTTACAGGCTCATGAATCTGTATTACAGGCCTGTGGTGAGAGAGTTGAGGGAGTTGAAGAGGGGAAGGGGCTGATGGAGTATTTGCAGGTGGTGACCACTTTGGACGATGAGGGGAAGGCTAGAGCCATGGTCAGGGATGTGGTGAAAGCTAGGCTGGTGGCCTGCGCACAGGTGCTGGGGCCCATCACTTCTGTTTACTGGTGGCAGGGGGCGCTGGAAGAGGCTGGAGAGTATATGGTGGTAATGAAAACTAAAAGGGAGTATTATTAGAGGTTAGAAGAGTTCATAAAGGGGCGCCATCCCTACACAGTTCCCTAGATTTTGGCCTCTCCTGTAGTGGAGGGGAACAGGGATTATATGGAGTGACTGGAAGAAGAAACTGCTGAGGGCGAGTGCTAAAAGTAAAAGGCTAAGGGCCAAGGGCTAAGGGATGGTAATGGCTTTTATTACCGTGGTCTTGAAGGGTTTTAAAGGAGTGATGACCACTCTCTTCACTTCTTTTCCCTGCCAAGAGTATAGGCTGTGAATCACTTTGAAATTTTCCCCTTCTCTGCCTGCGTAGATCATGACGTGGCCGGGCAAAAAGAGAAGGGTCCTTCCCGGTGGAGCTTTTTCAAGGACTTCTTCGAGGCTCTGCTGGTGAGAGGGGGTCCATAGGGTTGTTCCCACTCCCGCCTGTTGGGATGAGTTCCGGGGAAGGAGCACACCCGTAGTGGCAAACACTTCCCTTACCAGGAGGGAGCAGTCCACTCCTTCTTTGCCTCCCCAGGAGTAGGGTTCTCCCAAGAGGTTTATTGCCTGGCGGAGGAGGGTTTCTTTTTGGAAGGGAAGGTAGCCCCTGGTAGCCAGCCTCCTGGGTATGTAGAAAGCCCTCCACGGTGGAGAGGGTGAGGGAAGAAGGACCCTGTAGAACCTTCTCTGGCTGCCCACTAGGGGTAATCTGGTCCCCATGGGGAGTGTGAAGAGGGGAAGGCTTCCCTCCAGGGGGCTGGAGAAGATCGGGGCGTGGGGGGCAGTGATGACTACGAAGGGGTGGTGGTTTACGTAGTTCTGTAGTCCTTGAAGGGAGAGAGGCATCAGATCCTTTATGGCCACCCATCCGGGGTCGTGCGTGGAGAGCACGAAAGCCCACTTTCCGTCCGTTGTGGTGTGGGCCATGGCTACGGGGGTGCCTGGGGGCAGGAGAGAGTAAAGGTTCCGGTCCAAGTCTCCTTTTTGAGCCTCCTCGGTGCTTTTGAAGAGAGGTTTATCTGTGGGGAGGCCCCTGAGAAAGGTAGGATGGGTCACCAGGGCGAAAGTGATAGGAACCCGGGGTGGGATCTCTTCCAGAGCCATCTTTCGCTGGATCTCCTGATAGAAGTTGAGGGGGACCTGAGTGCCGTCCTGGAAGTACCGGGGTTGGAGGGGAGGGAGGGTTTCGACGGAGAGGAAGATCATGAGGACACTTCTGTCCATGGCGTGGGGGAGGTTTAGGGGGTTTGTCATCAGGGGGGTGAGGGTGAGGATGCGGTTGTTGATCTTCTGCAGGTCTATTCCTCTGGCTGGCGATGTGAGGGCTAGCGAAAGAAAGAGAAGAGGAAAGAGGCCTGTGAAGTGTCCCTTTCCCCCGAGAGTCATGACGGTTTGGCCCGTTACTTCACCTGGATGGCCACGTAGAAGGAGGAGTGGCCTCTTCTGACGAGGAAGGCCACCACTTCTCCAGGTTTTATCCTAGCCATGGCCCGTCGGAAGCCCGCTAAGCTTCTGATACGTCTTCTGTTCACCCGAAGGATGATGTCACCGGGTCGGATGCCCCCTTCATAGGCAGGGCTACCTGGATCCACTTGAGTGACGTAGACCCCGCTCCTGATCCCTGTTTGCTCCGTCACTTCTGGCGGTATGGGAGCCACTTTGAGGCCCAGCCTTACTTGCTCTCCGCTGGGTTCGGCCAGGGCAGCCTCTTCTTCGGGCATAGTACCGATCTTTACCCTGATAGTTTTCATCTTGCCGTTGCGAAGTATCTTCATCTCCACCACGGTTCCCGGGGGCGTTATGGCCACGAGTCGGGGGAGCTCTCTCAGGTTTTTGATCTTTTTACCCCGGTACTCAACGATGATGTCTCCCTCTTTCAGGCCGGCTTTGTCGGCGGGGCTTCCCTTCATCACCTGGGTGATGACAGCCCCCGTAGCCTTTTTGAGACCGAAAGACTTGGCTAGCTCGGGGGTGATGGCTTGGATATAGACACCAAGCCAGCCCCTTACCACCTTGCCCTTGGTCTTGAGTTGGGGCAGGATCTCTTTGGCCATGTTGATGGGGATGGCGAAGCCTATCCCTTGCCCCTGGGCTACAATGGCCGTGTTAATGCCGATGACCTCCCCGTCCATGTTGATGAGGGGGCCGCCGCTGTTTCCTGGATTGATGGAGGCGTCGGTTTGGAGAAAGTTGTCATAGGGGCCTTCTCCTATGACCCGGCCTTTGGCACTAATAATGCCGGCGGTAATGGTGTAGCTGAGGCCGAAGGGGTTTCCTACGGCAACGACCCACTGGCCGATCTCTGCTTTGTCCGAGTCACCCAACTTGGCTGCAGTCAGTTTCTTGCCTTTGGGTTCTATTTTGATGAGGGCAATGTCCGTTTTGGGATCGGCTCCCACCAGCTTGGCATCGTAGGTGCTGCCGTCGTGGAGTTTTACCTTGATCTCCGTGGCCCCCTTCACCACATGGTTGTTGGTGAGGATGTATCCTTGGGAGTCGATGATGAAACCGGAGCCCAGTGAGCGCCTTTTAAATTTTCTGGGCATGCCTGGGAAGAAGGGGCCAAATTTGTCTCCGAAGAAGAAGCGGAACATATCTTCGGGTCCCAAGACCCGCCGTTCGATGACCTGGGTTGTGTAGATGTTTACCACAAACTCGTTGGCCTCTTTGGCTATTCTGGTGAAGTCAGGTAAGGCTGCGGTGGTCGTTCCCCTTGCAGTGACAGGCCCCAGTGAGACTGTAAGGGCTAGGGCAACTGCCAGTGCCAGTAAAACTCCCTTTTTTACTTTTCCTTTCATTAAAGGACCTCCTTTTTTGGATAGGTGTGTTGGGACCTTTTGCAGAATCGAAAAAATCGCGTAACTCATGTGAAAAGAACCTAGTCTTCCCTGTTTGGGATGTCAAGGGGAGCCTTGGAGCTGAGGTTTGTGAAATTGTACACTTGACATGGCCTTGGATAAGCATTAATAGGGTGTGAGTACAAAGAAGGGGGAGGTTTTGGATAAGCTCTTTTGCTTGGTTTTGAACAGGGCCTTTCTCCCCTTTGATGTTATCCCTTGGGAGAAAGCCATCACTCTGGAGTGGCTGGGCAGGTGCCTAGTTATCGAGTATCACCCCACTAGGAGAGTGAGAAGTCCCTCTAGGGAGTATCCCTTGCCCATCGTGGTGAGGGTGAGTTCTATCAGGTCCACTATGGTGATGGAGAGGCCCACCAGGATGATGATCCATTACAGGGACAATTTCAGATGTGCTTACTGTGGCAAGACTCTGAGGGACAATGAGCTCACCATTGACCACGTGGTGCCCAGATCTAAAGGGGGCAAGTGGACCTGGGAGAACTTGGTCACCTGTTGCGTGAGGTGTAATAGGGCAAAGAGGCAGGAGATTTGGGTTCCCACGTATACTGATCCTGTGAAGCCCCGTTTCCTTTTCACCCGGTATCTGAAGGTGGCGAGGCTCATAGATCCTCCCACTCGGGAGGTATGGAACCAATACCTTCCCTCTCAACACCGTTGGGTCGTTGGCAGGTAAAGGGGGCCCATGGAGGAGGGCCCCTTTTTTCACATCACAAAGGTGGTGCCTACGGCGTTTAGAACAAAGGCCTGGGGCATCTGCTGGGCAAAGGCCATCTCCGCTTCAAATCCTGTGCAGTGAGTGGGCACCAGGAGTTTGGGGTTGATGGCCTTCATGGCGTCCACGGTCTTTTGAATGTAGGGCTCGTATACAGGTCCGGAGAGGTGGAACCCTCCTATAACACCGTAGACCTCCTCTGTTCCTGTCAGCTCCCTAGCGTAGTTCACCGTGTTTATGATGCCGGAGTGGCCACAACCTGAGATGACTACCAGTCCTTTGCCTTCCACGTGGACCACCAAGGCTTGGTCGTCTAAAAGGGCGTCCTGTTGGATTTGGCCATTGATCTCCACATAACCCATGGGAAAGCCGATTTCGAAGTCCGTCTTCCTGGGGATCTCTCCTGTGACTAGAAGTACTTCCTCAAGAAGGGTGGGACCAGCCTCTTCCATGATTTTGACGCCCATGTCCTCCAGCCTTTTCCTGTCCAGTCTGGGGAAGGGGAAGAGTCGGTTTTCCCTTTTGACTCCCCTCTGATGGAAGGCCCAGGGGTGGCACAGGAAAGGCGCTCTCCGGGGGACGATGTTCCTTTCATAGACTTGGTAGAGGGCCCCGAAGTGGTCAAAGTGGCCATGGCTCAAGACCAGGTAGTCCGTTTTGTCCAGGGGTAGGTCCAGGTGGGCCATGTTGTATAAGGTGCCCGTCTCAGTGAGGCCTGTGTCTAGAAGGACCCTCAACGTTCTTCCCTCATGGTGGATTTGGATGAAGAGGGAGAGACCGTGTTCTGCCAGTAGAGGGGCATTCACCTTTCCTTCTCTGAAGAGAGGCCTTCTGACCGTGTCTTCCCTGCCCTGGAGAATGAGGTCTGCATAGTTGTCTATAACAGTGGTCACTTCAAGCTTTTTGATGGGCTTCAGTTTTACCTCCATCTTTAACCTCCTTCTGTTCCAGGATCTCCTTTAGAGACCTGGCATGGGTGGTTATCACTTCTGTGCCTGCGTTCCTCAGGATGAATCCCGGGCCCTTGTGCCCTATGTCCTCTTTCACCAGAACCTTGTCTACCCCTCTTTCCACCAGCATTTCCGCCAGGTGTACTCCCCTGCCCTTTCCTAGGTAGCGGAATGGATTCTCTTCTATTTTGGTTTCTAGGAGCTTACCCGTGGTGGAGTGGAGGGTGAGAAAGGCCAGATAAGGTGCTCGGCCAAAGTAGGAGGATATGGTTCCCTCCTTGCCTTCCAGAGGAATAACCCAGATCTCTTCCTTTTTCTCTTCTGGCTCATAATGGATGAAGATCTTTTCCACGTGGGGTACAGCCTTTTTCACGGCCTCCTCCATCTCTTCTGTGAGATCGTGGGCCCTTTTAAGATCTTTCTCCTTTATCACTACTTCTACGTGGGCGAAAATGCACGGTCCCGAGCTTCTAGCTGCTATGTTCTTTATTCTTTTTACTTTGGGAAAGGCCAAGACTACCCGGGAGATCTTGTCCAACGTGGAGTAGTCCACGGAGGCGTCCAGCAGGCTTTTTATGGAGTTTCTCAGCAGTTTCCAGGCGGCCTCCACGATGAAGACCACGATGAGTGCCGCTGCTATCCTGTCAATTGCTTGTATGCCCATCAAGGATCCCAAAAAAGAGACTACCAGGATCCCGTTGGACAGAATGTCTGCCTTCCAGTGTTCGGCGTCTGCCATAAGGGCGGGGGAATTGAGTCTCTGTGCCCAAGCCTTTTCGTATTGGACAAAGAGGTAGATGATTACTGAGAGAAAGACCAGGAGAACCATGGCCTGGGGGATGTAGGTTATTTCCCTTCCTTTATGGCAAAGCACCATGTGCCTGAGGATTTCGTAACCTGCAAAGAGGATGAGGAAGCCCGTACCCATTTCCACTAGGTTCTCCAGTTTGTACAGGCCGAAAGGGAACTCTCTGGAATTTAGGCGGGAGATCTTTATGCCCAGCCATACTGCCAGGCTAGCCACCAGGTCCGACAGGCCATGGATGGTATCTGCCAATACTGCGGCACTCCCTGTGGCCAGAGCGAGGGTGGCCTTGGTTATGGTAACTCCCAAGTTGAGGAGCACGGAGTAAAGGGCGATTTGAGAACTTTTGCTAGATTCACCTTCTGTCACCGGTTCCCTCCTAATCTAGGGTCAGATTGGGTTCGGTGGCTGCAGACAGTGGTTCCGTTTATTTCACATGAGGCTTTTCTTTTCCAGTGTCTTGGTCTTTTATTTGTATGGGAAGTTGTAATATTACCTGTGATAGGGATGTATAAGTCGATTTTTTTGATGGGGGGGAAGCCTTGAAGGACTTCGTTTTTTGTCCCTTTTGCGGTGCCAAGCTGGAGAAGAAGCGGGGAAGGAAAGGGGTCAGGAACCGGTGCCCAGCCTGTGGGTTTACCCAGTACAAGAACCCCATACCCTCTGTAGGAGCCATACCTGTGAAGGATGGAAAAGTGTTGCTTATTCAGCGGGGAGTGGAACCTGTCAAGGGCGCTTGGGTATTTCCCACGGGGTTTATCGATGAAGGGGAAAGCCCGCCTCAGGCTTGTCTTAGGGAGTTAAAGGAGGAGACGGGCCTAGAGGGTAGGATTGTGCGGATCATTGAGGCCTACGCTGAAGAGGCGGATTTGTATGGGCACATTTTGGTCATCATGTACCTAGTGGAGGTGACAGGGGGAGAGTTGAGGCCGGGGGACGACGCTGCCGACGCTCGGTTTTTCTATCCTGGTGAGCTTCCCGATCTCCTCTTCAACTGCTTCAGGGACTCCATGGCCCGGGTCTTGGAAGAGGGCCTTATCTCATGAGATCATTCTTCCAGGTGGATCTCGTATCCCTTCTTCTCTAGAACTCTGCCCAGAATCGCGGAGCTCCCTATCACAAGGGGGAGGGAGACGGCCAGCCGTGCCATGGAGAACTTTACACCCAGGAATGAGGCTTCGAAGATGAGCATGGGAATTCTGCAGAGGCTGGAAGCTCCTAAAAAAGTGAATATCGCTCCCAATCCTGCTCCCTTT
>Ga0190304_1000303_pt1 | contig 23107 bp, 17 predicted proteins | sample 48700712_MG_FD_161670 | JGI IMG/M metagenome (GOLD analysis project Ga0190304, IMG submission 161670) | Hydrothermal vent sediment bacterial communities from Southern Trench, Guaymas Basin, Mexico - 4870-07-1--2_MG | ecosystem: Environmental > Aquatic > Marine > Hydrothermal vents > Sediment ...
AGTCCCACAGTAGGAGCATCACTGCCGGCAGCATAGCCAGATACCGAATATTGACCCAGCGACGTAAGGGTGAAATCCAGAGTGGCAACTTCACCTTCCAAAATCTCTACCTGCTGAGTCTGGCTGGAGTACCCAAATTTCTCACCCGTCACCTGATGGGTTCCTACCAATACGTTGCCGATATGATAAAAGCCATTCTCGTCAGTGTAGCTCATGATGTTCAGATCATCAATGGTCACCTGGGCATCAGGTATTGCCACATTTTGGTCGTCGTATACGTATCCTTCCAGCTCACCCATTTCTCCCATAAAGAAGGTGAAGAGAGTGTTGGGAAATTTCTCAAAACTGTAGCCTTCTGGCGGATTCATGGGATCCAGCACAACAGTGTCATCCCGTTCATAGCGAGTACGATCCAGCATGTCAGGTGTTTCATCTAAATAGAAGCGGTTATTTGCCGAGAAATTGACCGTATCCATGGGACGATGCACCATAAGCACCAAATTCGAACCATTGTAGGTGTAAGGTGTATCTAAGTTGATATCCACCTGATTTTCACCTTCAGCAAAGGAGAGCATTCCGTTAAACACCTGAGTAAGCTGAGTTGCGGGAATCCAGCCATCGGTAAGATTGCTCTGAGTTGTTTCACCCATCCACACAGTTATCTGGCGGTTTGTCACTGCTTCGTCAAAGTCGTAGAAGTAACTAATCGCGTTGATCATCCCCACTTGATTTCCCAATTCGTCGGGAAAGTAGAGTGTTTCGGTAAGACTGTTCAGATTAAAGAAACAAACGGGTGTCCGATAATTGAGTTCGGTGCCATCACCCACCATCACCTGCAGGATACCTGGAGGGAAGAGCTGCAGCTGATGCTGATAGGTGGTGTTGTTACCGGGGTTTTCATCACCGGCCAACGTTACTTCGCCATACACCGCTACCATGCCGGCGGGTTGATCTGCCGGAATATTCCAGATAAGGGTATGTACCGCCGTTTCGTCAGGATTCAGAGGGGTGGTGATATCCAGGGATGCCAGCTGAGTTCCGTCAGAAAGTTTCAGAGCCACACTGTAAGCGTTTTGTGTAAGGCTTCCCACATTTTTAACGGTGATATCAAAGGGCTCACTGTTTCCAGCGTTAGCCAGAGTTGCACCGTCTATTATCTGAGCGGCAATATCGTTATCATATACGGTAGGATTACCAATAATTTCGATGTCATCGATGCAGACGCCGTAGCCATATTGCCCCACCCCTTCAAAGGCCACATAGTAATTGGTACTGGGGTTTGGCAGGGATATGATGCGTTCTGTCCAGTCAGGAGTATCTTCGGTAAAGCTTTCCAGCAGTGTCCATTCTGCACCAGATGCATTTTTGTAGTAGATGTGCAGCTCATCCTGATCTGATGCCCATGACGCTTGAGCATGCATAAAGGTAAGAGAACCATTGTTTGCCGTTCCCAGATTTATCTCTGGGGTAATAAGTTTGGTTGTTGCAGCACTTGAACTCCCATGATACAGCAAGGCGTTGAAGTTGCCTGTATAGGCACTTGATGGATTACCGGAATGCCCGCCATTCGTGTATGTCCAGGGCTCGTCACCGGTGATCTGCTCTTCTGTCCAGCCGGTGGGTAATGCGCCAGATTCAAAGCCTTCGGAGAGTATCAACACAGAGCCCATCGGCAAGATGTGAAGATCATGGTTTTCCGTGTCATTATTACCCGGGTTTTCATCACCGGCAAGCACCACCAGACCATACACAAAGGTGTAAGCTTCGGGTTCCGCATCCGGAATGCTCCAGGTAAGGGCATGGGTGGCTTCATCGCCAGCGGCCAGGAGATCTGTTACATCCATGGATGCCAGCTCAACAGCACCTTCCCGCATCAGTTTCACCGTGTATGCACTCTGGTCATTTACCCCGATATTTTTTACCGTGATGTTATAAGTTACATCGGTACCGGCGGTAGCTCCATCTGGGCCTGCGATTGTGCGGCCACTGAGGTCGTTATCGTACACCGTGGTGGGTGGGAAACTGATGTAATCTATCCAGCAACCATTCCCCGAAGGGTAGGTGCCGGTACTAAATTCCCAGCGGAATACGCAGGTGCCGGCGGTTACGGGACTCGTAATTTCTTCCCATGGATTTGAGGATGACCAGTCTTCTATCAAATCGTCATTGATGTAGAATTTCAGGTGATCGCTATAGCCGATATTGGTTTTGCGCCAGAAGGTAATGTTTCCGTCATCAGTCACCTCTTTTTCTACTTTGATTACCGAGGTCTGGCTGGCAGCAATGGTGCCGTTGTGAGCACTGTAAACGCCACTATAGGCCTCGTCTGAGCTTATCTGCCAATCGGCATTTCCTTCAAACTGCCAATCATGCTGAGAAAAATCCCCGGTTTCAAAATCTTCGTCAACTGTCGGGAAAATGGTGGTAAAATGCCATACCGGGCCAGTCAGTTCAAAACGGTTTGAATTACGACATACCAATCGCCAGTAGTAATCGGTCTGCATGGTAAGATCACCGGGATCATAGCTGCCGGAAGCACCGGCCGTCTGATTGGTAATCACCATGGTTGTGGGTGGGTTTTCGGTGCCAAAATAGAGATCGTAGGTTTCGGTGTCTGCGCCAAAAGTCCAGGAAAGGTCTGCATCCAGTGCTACGTTTACGGCATTGGCTGCGGGAGCAATTGGGGTGGGAAGGCCGGGATAGCCGGCGATCGGTGTGTAATGAACCCGAATGTTGGAATAAGCTTCAGCACTACTGCTATAGTTGGGTGGTGTTACCGTATCTGAATAGCCGTAAAGCATGCGGGTAACGCCGGTGGATTCGGTTTTGTTGTTTTTGTAATAGGTGCTTGTGTATTGGCCATTATCTCCCCACAGCACTTCGATTATCAGGTTGCTTCCACCATCGTACACAAAGTCATCGATATCGATATCCACCCAGCCCAAAGCCGAAGCCAATTGATAAGAGGAGTTAAAAAAGACCTCTTGGGCACCAGCCATATCGTAAAAAGCTCCTGGTGTGAGTGAGTTATCTGGAGTTGTGTTTATCTTGATGGAAAAGTCGGTAAGGTTTTCATAACCTGCTGCTGCAAGTCGGGCTATGTCAAAGGAGAGCATATTTACGATGCAGGCTCCCGGCATCTCAGAAGACAGGTAAAGGGTCTGAGTACGATTGTTCTCGTAGAAGTTGTAAAATGGGCCATAGTTTGGGTCGGTTACCTGTCCTGTGCCGATCTCTACGAATTCGGCGCTCAGGAGTGCGATAGAGAACACCAAAAATGCGATAATGATTTTTTTCATATTTCCTCCGTAATTATTGTAAAATTGTATGAAACATATTTTGCACCAATAGTGGAACCACCAGAGCAAATAGACAAACCAATAAGGAAAAGAGAAGCAACACGATGCCGCTAATGGTAGCTCTTGAACCCACCTGCTTGTAGGTGTCTCGTAACACTTTTGCTCGGGGTGGGGGAAATTGTTTGCTGGCAATGGTACGTATCGCCAATGAAAAGAAATAGAGAAAGAAGGGCAGAAAAAATATCAGATTTGCTGCCATGAAGTAGTACAGGTAGTGCTTCAAAGCCAGGATTGCCTCCTGAGGAGCACTCTTAGACAAAGAGAGAACTTCATGAAAATAGTTGTTTGCGTGTATGATGATAACAGCGCCAAAAAGTACTACGATGGCCAGGATTATCACCATCCTGCGCCGATACGCCGGATCTGCTCTAACCAATCCTTTTTCCGGTAATGTCATGAGAACCTCCAAAAATATTACAGGCCAAACAGACCCAGATAACGAGCGATTATGATATTTCCAAATACCTCATACACAAAGGCGGCAACAACGATAAAGGGCCCATAGGGAAATATCTTCTCTCGCTGATGCCTGATCAACATCATCAGGATAACGGCGCTGAAGGAAGAAAATAGAACGGTGAAAAGCAGACCAGCAAACCCCATGAAGGTTCCTACAGCGGCTATCAGTTTGATATCTCCACCACCCATACCTTCCTTACCCGTCAGTTTCTCAAAAGCATATCCCACGAGCAAAAAGAGTCCAAATCCGGTTGCTCCGGATGTCAATGCCGAGAGAAATGTTACATCATTACCCGGAACAAAAGTACTGCCGATTCCCAGCAGAATGAGGGGAAGAGAGATTACATCGGGGATGATGCCGTGCTGAAGATCGATAACAAAGACAATAAGCAGGGCAGAGAAAAATATCAGATACTTAAAAAAGAGCCAGTTGAAGGTTTCCCCAAAGCGCCAGAAAAGGAGCATAAAGAGAAATGCCGTTACCGTTTCTACCCAGAAATAGTGTGGATTGATGCGGGTGTGACAAGAATGACATTTCCCGCGCAAAGCGAGGTAGCTGATAATAGGGATGTTGTGCCACGGCTTGATGTTGGTACCACAAACCGGACAATGAGAAGCCCTGGTCACCAATGAGATTCCCCGGGGTATCCTGCTGATACACACATTGAAGAAACTTCCAAAGGAGGCTCCAAAGAGAAACAAAAACAGATAGATGATAAAAAGTTCTGGTACCAAAATCCCTCTTAATAAATCACCCGGGTTGCAATCTTTTACAACCCGGGTAAACGTAGTTGTACTATTTCATTCCGGATGTCATTGCCAGACCCAGATTGAAAATAGGCAGATAAGTGACAATGATGATTGATCCCACCACCACAGCCATCAGGATGATCAGAATCGGCTCGATAAGGGAGGTTAATCGGTCGATCACTGAATCTACCTGCTTTCCATAAAAGTCAGCAGCTTTCCCCAGCAGTTTGTCCATTTCTCCGGTTTCTTCACCGGTAGTCATCAACTGCAACAATGTGGAGGGGAATACTCCGGTACGTTTAAAGGCACCGGCCACGCTGTAACCTTCCTTCACCATCACGCGGGCTTTCCGTACAGCCGATTCCACGCGGGCATTTTGCACCACGTTTTCTACCAGCTCCATGGTGTCCATAATGGGCACCCCGGAAAACATCAGGATACTGAAGCTACGGGCAAATTTATTCATGATAGAGTTATTGATCAGGGATCCCAATACGGGTATTTTCAGCAAAGCACTGTCAACCAGATATCTCCCTCGGTCTGAAAGATAGAAGAGGAAGATCAAAAGGGCAATGCCTAAGAGAATGGCCATTGTAAATACAATGTGTGCCCGAATAAAATCACTGATCCCAATTGCAACCAGAGTAGGTCCCGGAAGTTCAGCATTAAAGTCGGCATATACCTGACCGAACTGAGGAATAATAAAATAGAAAAGTCCAATTACAACCAAAATAAGAAAGAATACGATAAAGATAGGATAGGACATGGCCCCGCTCACTTTACGGCGGGTATCCTCTGCCCTTTCCAGATAGTCCGAAAGCTCATCCAGAACGGTATGCAAGGTACCCGAAACTTCCCCGGCTTTTACCAGAGATACGTACAGGGCATTAAACACACCTGGATGCTGTTCCATTGATTCAGAAAGGCTGAAACCCTTTTTGATATCGTTGGACATCCGTTTGAGTACTTTCCGGAATTTCTTATTCTTCTCTTCTTTCTCAAGATTGCTCAATGATTTTTCTATGGTAAGACCGGCGGAGAACATGGTAGAGAGCTGGCGGGTAAAGAACACCAGAGTCTTCAGACCTACACCGGTTTTGATTTTGTAGAACGTGAGCATCAGTTTGTCAAAGAGGGTGAGCTTTCCCTTAAAAGCTCCCTCTTCAGCCGATTTCACCGAGATGATTGTGCTGCCTTCTCGCGTGAGCTTATCAACAGCTTCATCCATGGTATTGGCTTTCAGAGTACCTTCCAGGCGTGCCCCTTTGGAATCCTTGATGATATATTGAAAAACTGCCATAGAATTTCCTTTAGATAGTTTTGCTGACGATTAATCAATAACCGTAAGCTTGATTACTTCGCGAATTGATGTTAGTCCCAGCTTCATCTTTTCCATTGCTCCGTCATGAAGGGTTTCCATGCCATTGGCAATTGCTGCTTCACGGATGAGATCCTGATTTTTGTTTTCGAAGATCAATCCGCGGATTTCGTTGGTTACTTCCAAGATTTCAAATATCCCGGAACGGCCGGAATAACCGGTGTTGTCACAATGCACACAACCCTTTCCAAGCTTGAAGTCAATGGTTGCCGCTTCTTCTTCCGAGATGCCGGCATCATGAAGCTCTTTGGCGGTAGGAGTGTAAGGTGCCATACAATTTGGGCAAATCTTACGCACCAGTCGCTGAGCCATCACCAGATTCAATGAAGAGCCCACCAGGTAGGGGGGCACACCGATATCCAACAGACGGGTTACCGTAGATGATGCATCGTTTGCATGGAGGGTAGAGAACACCAGGTGACCGGTAAGGGAGAATTTGATGGCGATGTCGGCGGTTTCCGCATCACGAATCTCACCGATGAGCACGATGTCGGGGTCTTGTCGCAGAACCGAACGTAAGGCAGCACCAAAGGTAAGGCCGATTTTTGCGTTGGTCTCTATCTGCGTAACGCCATCCAAACGGTACTCCACGGGGTCTTCCACCGTCACGATGTTGTTTTCCACATCCATGATTTCCTTCAGGGCTGCATGGAGGGTCGTCGATTTACCGCTACCGGTAGGCCCGGATACGATGATGATACCGTAAGGCCGATGAATCCATTTTTTAAAGGTTTCAAGGTTTCTTTTGGTAAAGCCCAGAGTATGCAGGTTAAAACCGAAATCCCCTTTATCCAGCAGACGCATCACCACTTTCTCACCGGTAACGGTGGGAGTGATGGAGACACGAACATCCACGCTTTTTATCGAGGTTTTCAGAGAGATGTGACCATCCTGAGGCAGGCGGCGTTCAGCGATGTTCAATTTTGCCATAACCTTAACCAGAGAGACCAGGCCGAGATGCATCCCGATAGGAGCGGTCATCACTTCCCGGAGCGCACCGTCGATACGGAACCGTATCCGGGTTTCTTTGCTCAGAGGCTCAATATGGATGTCTGTGGTATTTGATTTTATCGCTTCGGTGATGATCAGATTTATCAATTTTACCACGGGAGCATCGGCATCTGCCTTGTTATCGATGGAGATTTCATTTTCTTCTTCATCTACCGCTACAAAGTCAAAACCATCCACAGCATCTTCCACCTGAGAAGTGGTACGAATGCTTTTGTAGTAGCGTTCCAGAGTATCGGTGAGAGTTGTTTCACCGATAAGCACCGGGGTTATGGAGAAGGAAAGCAGCTTTTTCAAGCTATCGATGATAATGATATTTTCCGGATCCGTCATGGCAACCACCACGTTATCACCCTCCTTTTTGAGGGCGATAACGCGATTTTGCACAGCAAAGGGTTCCGGAATAAGTTTCACGATCTGAGGATCCAGATCAAGAAGGGAATTCTCATTAACAACGTCATACTCAAGCTGTAAATGGAGGGCTTTCAGAAGATCCTGTTCTGTGATGTATCCCATCTTCAGAAGGGTCTCTCCCAGTTTCAGAGAAAAATTGCCCTGTTTGATCACCGCTTCCTTTACCTGTTCTTCAGTAGCAGCTCCAATGTGAATCAGTACTTCGCCGAGACGTGCAAATTGTGGGTTAAAGGTCATTACAACTCCCTAGTCTGTATAACGATTGAGGATGACGTCAACGGAGTTGCTTACCTGAGTGCCAAGTATTTGCACGGTAACTGTCGCATTTACAGAGCCGGGTTCGCCCGTAGGAGCTGGTGCGGGACACTCGTATTTTTGGAACCGAACCACTTTGTCCAGACGGCCATGTTCGCCGCTAACCACACCGGTAGTACCCACATAGGGGTCACCGATGCCCTGAGGTTCACCCAAGGTGGTTGAGAAGGTCAGATCAACGCCGTCAACCGGGTTATTCTGACCATCCAGCACTTTTACACGAATGGTAGAATCTTTGGGCTGCATATCGTTTTGAACGATCCAGTCAACATGCTGAGGAACAGCAGCCAGATCGATCACGGGGAACTGGATAGGCAGGATGATAGTAGATTCATCTACAAATATCTCGCCTTGTACGCTGCCGGCAGTGGAAACCCGAATGAGGAGTTCTTCATTGGTATGAGAACCTTCATAGATGAGAGAAGTATACGCTACACCGGCAAGAGAATCACCGGCGGCATTTTCATTACCCACGTAAGAAGCTGCTTCTATAGTAGCCCAGTCGGGGTCGTCGGGAAGGCTGAAGAATACGGCAGTACCGTGATCTACCGGGTTACCCCAGGCATCATTCAGCAGTGCTGCGCACTCTATCTTCCAATAGCCACCACCCATTGATACACCGGTACTCATGTCACCGGCAGAAATATCTACCGAGTTTGGAGGACCGGCATGCACAACGATGTTAGATTTTGTAGAGGATATTTCGGTGCCCATTGAATTGAACGTATAGGCCTTCACACTGGCAGGGCCGGAGGTTGTGCCACTATTTATAGAAACCACAGCCTGTCCGTTTGAAGAGGTTGTGCTGTCTGCAAGTCCCATTCCGTTGATATTTGTTCCGGCAGGAGCATTGATCAATTCAAAGAATACGGTCATGCTTTCGTCTATCAGGTTACCATTCATATCGTAGAGATTCACTTTCAGTTCAAAGGATTCTTGTCCACCAGTACCCTGGATGGCAATTTCCACATTACCAGTGAAGGCAAACTGGATGGATGCAATCTCGTCTGAAGTTACCTGAACGGTGGTCGTAGCAGAGGCAGAGTCTGCTACGGCAGTGATTTCTGCGTTACCGGCATTGATGCCGGGAGAGAAGAGTGCCTCTGCCCATCCCAGAGAGTCGGTAAGAGCAGTAGGAGTAATATCTCCCAGAGTAGTGGTAAAGGTAACGGCGGTATTACGGCTCACCGGGTTTTGGTGACGGTCTGTCACTTTTGCCATGATAGACATGGTTTCGTTATTGTTAGCAGCTATGGAGTTTTCATCATGTTCCAGGTAGATGTATCTCCCAACGCCCGGTTGGATGTTGATGGTTTGGGTAGCTGAAACGGTGCCGATAGCTGCAGTTACATGAGCTTCGCCACTAAAGGAACCTGCGTTAAAGTACACAACAGCTTCGCCGTTGAGAGTGGTAGCCTGTGCGCTGGTTCCCAGGTTCAGACCAAGTTCAGATTCAAAGTGACCCAGATCGGTAGTAAAGACAACAGTCGTGCCGTTAGCGACAAAGCCTTCGGTTGTGATAACGGTAGCCTTTACCGTTCCTGTTTCATCTATCGTAAGAGGTGATGCTGCGCTGATGTTTACTTCTTCTACGATAGGTGCGTCGATGATTTCTACAGTGACAGATGCGCTTTGATCCCCAACAAAGGCTTCGATAAGTGCGGTGCCTAAATCACCTTGATCCCAGAATGTGGTGGTAGCCACACCCGAGCTATCGGTAAAAGAGCTTTGCAGAAGATTACCTAAGTTACTACGGAACGTTACTTTTTCGTTGGGAACAGAAAAGTTGTCATCGTCCCGAACCAAAACACTGATTTCCGAATAGGTTACATTGTTGTCTGCGTAGATAGTATCAGGATTTGCGGCGATGCTGGCAATGTGGTAGTCTCCGGCCACATAATCACGGTCATCGCACCCAACCACTGCAAACAGTGCAATGGCTACAATTGCTGTTGTGATTAAAAGCAGTTTAGTTGCTTTCATCCTCTCCTCCCTTTGTTTCGCGGATCAGTTTACGTTCCAATCGTTTGTCAATCTGGAAGTCTTTATTGAAGGATCCCATTTCAACAACACGAGGTGTTACTTCGATAATGAGGTCTGTGTTATTCACTTCCTCTACCTTGTGAGTAAAAAATTTGCCGATAAAGGGAATACTGCTGAGGAAGGGAACACGATTGGTTGTCGTGATCACCGTCGAATTCAACAAGCCACCTACGATGATGCGATTTCCATCGGGAACGGTGACAGTGGTTACGACGCGACGCACTTTTGTGCGTGGCACATAGCCGCCTACCAGTTCCAATACCGAGCTTACTTCCGGTTCTATCTTGGTCGTAATCTGACCATCTTTATTTACCGATGGCTTTACCTTAAGCATGATACCAACATTTTCACGCTCTACCTGTACCTGATATTCGTTGTCTGTAACAACGTAGGGCACCACTTCACCAATATGAATCTCGGCTTCTTCGCCATTCAATGCGGTGATGCGTGTGTCTGTAAGCAGCTTGGCAGCATTGTTTTCCAACAGCCAATCTACGGTAATGTCAAAGGCGGTGAGCTGACGACTGAACTTGAAGGCGTCATCAAAATCATTCATCTTCATCCAATATTGTTCTTCCGGTAATTCGCCATAGTTGGTGAGATCACCATAGGGTAACGCACCGCTAGGATCGGTAAAGTTGTAGGGCAAGCCTACGCCTGAAGCGGTACCGGGATCTTCTGCCAGGATGGTGGTAAAGGAGTTGAGCTTAGACCAGTCCACGCCGATACGTTCGGCTTCTTTGGTCTGTACCTCTATCAGCCGAGCACGCACTTCGATCTGTTTCTGTGGAAGGTCCAGTTCTTCAATGCGTTTGCTGATTTCCAGGAAAGTTTCGGGGTTTGCCCGTAGCAGGATGGCATTCTGGCCAGATACTGCTACCGCTTCCCCCGGCATAATGGATATAGCTTTTACCATTTTCTCAGCATCTGTGTAGTTGAGATTGATCACGTAGCTACGCTCACCAATCTCTTCATCGATGCGATCTTTTGAACCTACCAGGAAGGTGTTCCCACCGATGAGACGATAGGACAGCCCTACGGATTTCACCACTAAAGCTAATGCCTGTTCTACCGGCACATCGTGCAGCTTTATGGTCAGGTTTTTTTCTGCCTGGGTATCTTTGTCTTTTTCAGATATGTCAGTAGCCAATACGATATTGCAGCCACTGATAGTCGCCATTGTTGATATCACATGAGAAAGAGATGCATCTTCGGCATCGATGCTGATCTTCTTTTCTAACATTTTATCATTATCTTCTGCGGTTAATGCGATGGCGCCAATGAGAAAAGCGCTTATGAAAACCATTGTAATTAATGATTTAAAAGATAATGTCCTCGCTTTCATTTATGCTCCTTTGACTGATTTTTTACCAATTTATTGCACGGTTCTTTTTGCTGGATTTCTGGATCTCTACCGGCTTTGGCGGAATCTTTGATGTGTTCATCACCGCTTGCTGCCCGTTTTTCAATTCAAACACTATTGCTCCGGGACGGATATCAACAATGCGCTTGTTGCCATCGAAGGTATCTCCGACAGAATACAATGTGCTGGTACCACCATGGGCGATAAGAGCGAGACGCTCTCCCTCTGCAGGGATTATTGTCGATTCCAGACGGACTAGTCGTTTGACCATTGCTTCCCATTCTGCTTCCAGATCTTGCTGAGTACGAACAATGAGATTCTGTTCCAGCGGATCTTTAGTAACGGTGAAGACAAATTCTTTCCGTTCCCGAATAGAACTTTCAATCTTGAAAATACGATCTAACAGCTCCTGACTGAGGGCCAGTTTTTTATAACGGGACTCTGCAGGGATGTTTTTAACCGTCTCGTAGAGATAAAAATCCTTTATCCCAAAAGCTATGATAAGAAGCACGACGAGTGCGATGACAAAATCTTTAATGTATTTCTGTTCCATCATGTCTCCTTCTTTACTTTGTACACAGAGAGTTCCAGGGTGATGCGATAGCGGGTAGCGGCATCAGAATTTTTATCGGATTTGCTTTCCACAGGCCGCACATCCAGAGTACGAACGCGAATTATCTGGTCGATACTCTCCATGTCGGTAAGAAATTTTCCCAATTGCACGTAGGTACAATTGAGGTCCAGAGTGATTTTCTGTTCAACATAGGTCGTGTGGAATGAATCTCCCGCCTGAGGGATCATGCCATGAACTGAAATCTGGTACTTATCAGCCACATCGGCAAGTTCCTTAATCAAGGCATTTACTTCACTGGATGAGAACTTCCGTTCTTTGGTCATGCTGTTCATGATCACCTTAGACATTTCTTTCAGTTGATCATTCAGCACTTTTGCACTATTCAGCTTCGCCTGATTTTTTTTGATGGCTGCATCATAGAGCTTGATTTTGTGCGTTTTTTTCTGGATGGTGCTACTACTAAAATAGAAAAAACCACCAGCTACAACGGCCATTACAAGGAGTAAGATGAGATATTTTTGCTTCGTATCCATTATTTACCCCCCACGATGTCAGCGTTTGTTGATGCTCTTTTTTTCTTCTTTGGCTCCAGCGTAAGGTCTCGGGAAATACAATCGATCTGGAACCGAAGGATTTCTACATCTTTCTCAAAATCCTGACGTGAGCGAACAAACTCTATTTCCGGGAAATCAGAACTGATCTGGATATCATCTTTGAGCTTCTTGATGAAATCTTCGATAATGAGATCAAACTCTTTTTCTTTCTTATCCAGTTTGGTAATACCAAACAAGCTCAGTTTGTTATTTTTGTAAGAGAAATGAGTAATGGCTATTTTATCGGTGGTTTTGTCTGCCAAGGCAACCAGCTTCTTTGCCCAGAAGATACGTTTTGTACTTACGTTGGTAAGACGCTCCATATCTTTGGCGGAAAGAAACTCCCCACTTATTTCATAGGATTCGATCTCTGTTTTGATCGCGTCATTCAGTTTCTTACGATTGTTGATCTTTTTTTGCAGATCAACATTCATGTAAAAAACGAATCCTCCCATGAGTATGGTAAAGGCCAAAAAGGCAGTGACAGTGGAGACGAAGGTCTTTCTTTCGCTCTCCATTTTCCGCCGCAGTTCACCATATTTGTTTAGGTTTACATTAAAGAAAAATCTATTCATGGTCTCTCCTATTCCGGTCGCATTGCCAGACCCAAAGCGAGAGCCAGCTGCGGATCTTTCTTATCTTTGAACTTTTCTGGCATTTCAAGATCGGTGAAAGGATCAAATACTTCCGTATCGATGTTCAGTTGCTCTTTCATATATGCTTCCAGGCCCTTCAGTTTAGCCGAACCGCCTACCAGAAGAATTTTACGGAAATCACTGTTTCCCGCTTCCTTCACATAATACCGCAGAGAACGTTTTACTTCCATGGCGATCTGCTCTTGAGTCGTTTTCTGAGAGATATCCAGAGACATCAATGAAACTTCTTCGTCAACTTTCTTTTCCTCAACGATTCCATGCTCCAATTTGTACGCCTCAGCATCAGAGAAGCTCATCTTTTCCCGCTTGGCAATGTCTTTGGTGAAATTGTATCCACCCCAGGCAATGTCTCTGGCAAAGAATTTTGCTGTTGGCCCCCAAATGACCATGTTTGTTTTCAAGGATCCAATATTCAAGATAACATAGACGCCAGATTCTACAAAGGAATTGAGCAGGAAGGCATTGGCTACAGCCAAAGACTCGATGTCAATGATTCCCGGAGTAATACCACCTGCCGTAAGGATGCTGGTATGCTCATTGAGCAAATCCCGGGTAGTGGCTGCTAACAGTATGTTCATGTTATTGGTCTTTTCTTCTACGCTCAGCACCTGATAATCCAACATCATGTCAGATCCGCTGATGGGCAGATGTTTCTTTGCTTCGAAAAAAAGCGCTGATTCCAATTCATCGTCCGGCAGATAAATAGTCTTTATCTGTTTCAGACTCGTGTTATCTCCCCCTATGGAGGAGACGATATGTTTTACCTTTTTCGGATTGATCTTCAGTGTCCGTAACATATTAGACAGCACTGGAGCAAACCGATCCGGTGATAGATCAGATTGTGTATATTCCTGACCCTCCGGCACGGTGGAACGGATCTCGTAGTTCAGCAGCTTAAAACCATTGTGCAATCGTTTGAGATGCACCAGCTTTATGCTGTGAGAACCAATATCTAATCCGATCGATTCCTTGAATTTTGCCGTTTTCTTTTTCGCCATACTACCTCACATTTTATTTTAAAGTACTACATATCCGATGGAACTTTGAGGAACCACGCCTTACCCTTGAAGGAGGTAAGGGTATTAGCCCCCCAGCCCTTGTAAACCTGAGGAAAATCAGGTGGCTGCAGTACCAGCAGACGATTGTCAAAGTGATAGTCCTTATCGTACCCGGTTGAGCTATGACTACCATCAAAGTGATAATTTTCCACATCCCACAAACCCTGCATGGAAGGTGGATGGTTGTACTCGTCACTGCCAGAACGATGGATGAATCCACGACGGGTTTGGGCTATTGCGCCCCACACGTGCAGATCTCCCCGCTCAAACACAATGCTTCCCGAGCCTTCGGGCCACACAGGATTGAAGTGAGGCCAGTCGGTACCATAGGGCACTGCGTAGTTTGCCGGGTTATCATTGGGATATGCATATCCGGGGTTTTCGTAGGGGTATCCGCAACAGGGATAGCCCGGTGGAATTGGTCCGCCATGCAGATTGAAATCAAACACATTAGGCGGGACAAAGTTATTTTTTGGATAGATGAATTTATGGTAATCTATATAGGTATAAACCGTATCATTGAGGGTGTAGGGGCTTGGCGCCGTAAAGTCCGGCGTAGAGCCATGAGGATGCTGATACTGGAAGGTAAAGAGCCCGTCATAATGACACGCCATATCACCATAGAGCTGTTGATCTCCAAAACCTATGGCTGCATAGGCTCCGTAAAGATATACACCATCCGTGTTTACATCCTGCACCTTCATTTCCCAGGGATCCCAGTTTTTATACCCAATCAGGATTTTCTGCTCCGATACCAGCCCGAATACATCATAGGCATTTGGTTGATCACCATCGGGAGGCTGACCTGGCGTAGTCCCGGCATAGGTGATATCACCGGTGATTATCACAGTATCGGCTGCGGCAAAAGTGATCCTGCCTGCCACCGCTCCTTCTATCCAGAGTTTACCGTAATCTACAAACACCGAACCACCATTCATGGGGCCACTGCTACCATATGTCCAAACAGTATCCCAAATAGCCACGTGGTTTGTCCACACTACGTCACAGTCTTCAAACCAGTTTCCACCGGCATTGATCACAGCATTTGCCTCAGCAGCGTTTTGGGGATACCAGCTATAGCAGGGGATATCCTGATAGGTCTTGGTAATCCGACCGGTCTTAGATGACCAAGAGGCACCATTCATTTTTATGTAAACGATGTCGGTAGTGGGATCCGTGAAGGGATGCAGCCCGTGCGCCCGTACATCATCAGCAGTAGGATTGTATGTAATAGCAGGCACACCTTCTGCCCATCCACCAAGGAATATCTGAACCATAACCCCGGGAGGTAGCGCTCCACCATCGGGGTAATGCCGGAACTGCCCGGCAGTGGTTACTTTTGCGTGAAATGTAGGCCAACCATTGTTATTTCCACCGCCACCCTGCTGAATCCAGATATCATCATTACTGTGCACCGGCCCCCAGAGAACGTCGGGTCCCCAGAATTTTACCGGGTCATCGCCGCCATCAGAGTTTTCCGAAGCTTCGTAATTTGAGAAATACTGCCATTGAGCCAGGCTTTCGTTTTGGAAGATACGTTCTCCAAAACGCCTGATGGGGGAATTATCCGCCGTGTAGTGTAAATGTTTGCGCGAACGCTTCGCCGTTACCGTACTGCGAATAGCAATTGCCACTTGATTGGCAATACCCAGATAACTGGTGAGAATCGTTTGTTCTTTTTTGGTGGTAGTCTTGTAAGTGGTTATCCGTTCATCCGTCATCATCTGCACTTCCCGTGCCGGTACCGGGCGATTCTTGTTATATTCCAGACTGAAATTGGCTCGTTGTCCTTCTCCTCTGAGGAAGAGCTCTTCCTGAAATGCATCCTGCGCATACTGCAATTGCACCTGGTCCCATTGAACCAGTTGAATAAGTGATGCGGTAGATGCCAGACATACGAAGACAGCGATAATAGCGGTGGCGATCATAAAAACGCCGCCGGTATCGTCCTGGATTAACTGTTTCATTTTCCCTCCCATGTTGTTACTAGTTAACATCAGCATTTCCCAGAAATACCGATGTTTTGTATTCGATGGTACGGGTGTTTTGTTCAATATCTTCCTGAACCGACTGATTTTTCAGGCGTTTTCGGAAGCGTACTTGAGCTTTGAAATAAATACCAACCACATAAACCTTGTTACCGCTGGCATATTGCGGGGTAAAGCGAGCATCGAGTAACCGGAATTTGTACTCATTACCTACCTTTGCCAGGCTGGATGGAAACACCAGCTCGTTGGTATAAAAGAGGTTAATGCCACTCTGTCCAGAGACCCGCAAGTGACCATTGGGATCCACAAAAAACCGTGAGTAAAAGGCGGATCCAGAGGTCATTTTCACTGGTTCGATGCGTATTGATTGTTGATTTGTACTGATCTCCACAGTTTGTGCGGTGAGCAAGCCAGCCAGGGGCTTTTTTTGTCCATCCGGCATATTGGGATCTCCAGTAATATTTTCTCGGGCAAAACCATACCGCATGGTTTCTACAGCCTGAAACAACTCGTTTTGAAGTTGCACATAGAGCTTGGTTTCCTGGTAAGTCTTCACAAAGCTGAGAATAGCCAGCGTGAGAATAACCAATACCAGCGCTGCCAAAGGCAACGAGGCTACCAGATCGGTAAGGGAAAACCCCAGTTGATTTCGTATCATTCCCGATTCAGAGTGCGCGATGTCTGTTCTTCGTTTCATTAACGGTACCTCTGATAGTAGTCTTCGCGTAATGTTACCGAACGAACATCGTTAGACAGAAATGTGGTTTCATTGATATCCCGTTCACGCCATTCCAGCGTAACCGTGAGAGCATTGTACTTCACATAGGGAGCTATGCTGATGTCGGAATGGGTTGTTACATCCACATTGACAGTGGCGGTTAATGGAATTCCCTTACGTTGATCGATTACCACGGGCATATAAAAGCCCTGAGGTAAATTTCCAACGTTGGGATAATCTGATCCCCGGTTTGAGTACCGGATGATTTCCACCTTTTCCATTGCGGCCAATAAAGCCCGGCGGTAGTGATAATTCTCTACCGCTCTCCTTTGTGCATAATAGGTACTCACCAGTAGCCCGGTAAGGGCTATGGTAACAATGAACAGGGACGCTAATACCTGAATCAGCCCCAAGCCACGTTCGGAGGTGATAAGAGATTTCATTTAAAATCCCACACCTGTGGCGAACATCTTGGGATTGTCGGCTACATCTTCTGCTACCTTTCTGTCGAGGAGACCATTCATTACATGATTGTATAATGATTGATCTTTCGACTGCATACCTTCTTTGGTACCCGACTGGATCACAGAAGGAATCTGGTAGGTTTTTTCTTCACGAATCAGATTTCGTACTGCCGCATTAGCTATCATAATTTCCAGAGCCGGGATACGACCTGCTCCATCTTTACGGGGAAGCAGCGTTTGTGCCACTACCGCCTGCAACGATTCCGAGAGCATCGAGCGTACTTGCCCTTGTTGCTCTTTGGGGAACATGTCGATAATACGGTCGATGGATTTTGTTGCGCTGCTGGTATGCAGTGTGGCAAGCACCAGGTGGCCTGTCTCTGCAGCTGTAAGGGCCAGAGCTACGGTTTCCAGGTCGCGCATCTCACCTACCAGGATCACATCGGGATCTTCACGCAGAGCAGAACGCAGCGCTGCGGTGAAAGACCAGGTGTCGTGCCCCAGCTCACGCTGATTCAACAGCGAATTTTTGCTGTGATGCACAAACTCGATAGGGTCTTCTACCGTGATAATATGGCAATGACGAGACTCATTAATATGGTCGATCATTGTAGCAAGGGTTGTGGATTTGCCACTACCGGTAGGGCCGGTGACCAGAATGAGACCTTTGTGGCGATGAGTAAGCCGGGAAAGAACTTCCGGCAAATTCAGCTCTTCAAAACTCTTAATCACATTGGGGATTACACGGAAGGCACAAGCCAGACCATTTACCTGATGAAAAGCATTAACACGAAAACGGGTGTCATCCGAGAGTTTGGTAGAAAAATCGATTTCCAATTTTTCTTTGAAAATCGTAATCTGAGATTCGTTCATCGTACTGAAGATCAGGCGTTGAACTTCTTCCACAGACATCTTGGGAAGGTTAAGCTTCCGCATTTCGCCATCCACTCGAACCATAGGAACTGAACCAGCGCTGATGTGCAAGTCAGATGCTTCAGCCTCGACAGTAAACTTAAGCAGTTCCTGTATAGTCAAGACACACCTCCGTTAGTCGATTACTTCTTCTTCATTTTCATCCGGGTCTATGCCGTAGCCATGGTATTCAGAGGCTTCCACATCATACCACACCTGATGACCTTCACCTTGAGCAAATTCGGCAGTTGAAGTGGCGATGTACTTTTTGGGAGGATTGCCAATGACTTCAAATTCCCAGTTTTTCATAGTTGCATTACCCAGTTTGGCATCAAGTAAAGCATCATCAATAGTGTAATTTTCTGTAGTTCCGTATGTTTGATAGTATACGCGATAGGTGCTACGGATAGCAGCGATAGCACTTTGAGCCTCTGTAGCACGTGCTTTACGTACATAGCTCATGTAGATAGGAACGGCGATAGCCGCCAGGATGGCAATAATAACCACCACCACCAGCAACTCAATAAGACTAAAACCTTTTTTGTTTTTAATGTTCTTGAACATTATTCCTCCTTCACAATCTTTGACTAACCTCTATGCCTGCAAGTTGCGTTCCAAGAGATGCGTTACAAATCAATCATAAAAAAAAACCTCACCGTTTTTTTCAATCCGGTATCTTATCGGCAATTACTGCAATAAGATTGCCCTCCATGACCCCCGATTTACCAATCTTCCCAAATATCGTGCACTTTTGCACAGCCGAAACAAAACAACTGTTAACAAAGTTGTGTACACTTTCATTTTATCACTTAATCTGCATCTTAACCTTCTATTTTCTCAACCTCTATCTCCTGGAACCATACGGTGACAACAAATCAGAGCAACTGTTAACAGCCTTGCGAACCGTTGACAATTCGCACAGATGGGTGTGCACCTCAAAGAAATGGTTGACAGGAAAACATCCTCTGACCAATCTCTGAAATAAATGAATTGCAAGGAGATTTTATGAGACCAACTGTCGTAACGTTGTTTCTCTGCTTTGTAGTCGCTTCGATGCTTCATTCCCTGGTTATAGAAACTGCCGATTTTGGTAAATTCCTCTATGGCAACACCACCGCCTGTGCCTATGATAACTGGATTTCTCACGTCTCCGAAGGTATCGCCGATGAAGGCTATAATTACTACGCTCCCTATGATATCCAAAATAACGACTTCGGCGATTTCCTACTGCCCGATAACGATCAGCTCACCCAATGGGGCTCTGTGATTTACCAGCTGCTTCAGCAAGATTGGGACGCCGCACAAAATCTTCTGGATGCCTATGGCTTCCCCTACGAAGTAGTGCAGTTTAACGATACCCAGACAGGTAAAACCTACTACCTTCTGCGAGAAATATTGAATATGGCTTACCAGGATGATAACGGCACCGCCACCCCTGCAGATGACGAAATCGGTGGATTTGACTACGGCTGGGGGCTGTACCTCTTTAATCCTCAGGCAACTCATCCCATCATTATCACAGCACCTCACCCCACCGACGACTTCATCACACCGGCAATGGCCTATGAAGGGCTGAAAGCGTGGGACGCCATGTTTATGCTGATCTCCGGTGCTGGGCGGGAAGTACTGTGGACAAACAGCGGCAGCTACACAAACAGCAAATCCCTCTGCGATCCATCCCGCAGAGAAGCACACCCTTTTAATGTTGCCTATCAACGCTTTGCCGATTACATCCGCCAAACCTTTGACCACCGTGAATTATCAATTCAGATACACAGTTATGACTGGAATCGTCATGCCAACCACCCATCCTGCCAGGTCTCTGCGGGGAATGGCCGCTCCTGTCCGAACCTGCCTATCAGGGATTTGTCACAGTCTCATTTGGATATGATAAATGCGGCTCCTCAGGTCATCCATCCTGCGCAGAGCATCGGCAACAATGCAGAGGTGCGGCTCAATGATTACTACGGCGTGAACTACAACCAGTACGAGTTTATCTATACCGACGGGATGCGGGAATTTCCGGTGAGCAATCACGTCGATTTGCCGGGATACTCCCAAAACCGACAGATGGTTTATACCGATAACGGCTGGAATAACTACGATGTTTTTGAGCCTTTTTTTCATCTGGAAATGGATGAGCTGCCAAACAGTTATGAGCAGACCGAGGAGAATCTCAACTGGTTTTATGGCTATGACGCCCTCTTTGAGATGTGGGATTTTGACAGCCTTTTTGTGCATACCCTGGCATATTACACCCCCTGGATTCAGCACCTGAAAACCTCTGTTGAAGCCACGTTTATCATGAATGATGGTCTTACTCCCGGCACTCCACAAAATTTCGCCATTACCTCTCATCAATTCAACCGCATCGGTCTCTCCTGGGAGCCGGTATCCTCCTACGATTTTGAAACCTATGAAATTCTCTACAGCACTCTGCCTATCTATGTGGGGAATTATGACATCCTCACCCGCAACCAGATTCCATCCCTGGCAAACCAGCGCGCCACAAATATCGTCATAACAGGACTGGAAAACAACCAACGATATTATTTTATGATTCGCGCCCGTGACAACAATGGGAACACCTCTTTCCCCAGTCAGGAAATAAACGCCTTCACAGCCCCGGCACAATTAGCCGACTTTGTGGCAATCGGTATGGATAACGCAGTGATGCTGCACTGGGTGGTAGGAGAAGAAGCGGGGAATATCGGATACCGCATCCTTCGGGGAGATGGCGTATCCGGTGAGCTTGAAGAGATTGCATCCTGGCAGACGAACAGTGGCCTGATGGCCCAGACAGGACAAAACACTACCTATACCTATACCGACCAGACGGCACAAAATAACTACGGCTACCGCTACAAGCTCGCCATGGATACTTACCATGGAGAACAATACGAATTTGAGACCCAGCGGCAGGCAGCGCCAAAAGCGACTTACGACGTGCGGGTATCCACCACAGATGGCGCAATAACCGACAAATTCACCTTCGGCACCAATCAGTTTGCTACAAACAATGAAGATGATTTTTATGATTATATCAAGCCACCCCACGGCCCTGAACCATACATACAGGCAGCAATCTACGAACCAGGTTGGAGCCCTCAGGGTGTCTATCTGCAACAAGACATCATGGCAGATTTCGATCCCCTTTCCTCCCTGAAATCGATGTATCTCAGGGTGAAAACCAGCGAAGTTAACACTCCCCTCACCATCTCACTCCCGGAAGATTTCACCCAGAAGTCCGGAGAATGCTATATCCGCTCCCTCAGCACCGGAAGCTTTTCCAATATCACCTACAACCAGTTTGTCTTTGAGCTCCCGGACACCAATTACACCACCTTCTTTATCTATTGGGGCAGGATGGAAGCAGGCGCCTATTTTTACTCTGCACCCCATCGCATTTATCAGGCCGGCGATACCCTGCATGTGGCGTGGAACTACAATTATCCCTTCTTGGTGGAACGCTGCGAGCTGGCCCTTTTCAATGGCACAACCTACGAAAATCTGGCAGCCTTTGGAGGTGGGGACACCCGTAGCTTTGACTACATCATCCCCGACGGCATCACCATTCACAATTGCCGCCTGCGGCTGAGAACCTACACCCTTGACGATGTGGAAAGCACCATCATCTCAGCATTCCGGTTTTCCATACTTCCCTCTGCCATCACTCTGGATGCAGCAGCGGGTTGGAGCCTGCAGGGTAGCCCCTTCCCGGATGCATCCTATTTTCTCGGTACAGTGTTTAATCCCGATGCACAGCTGTTTTCCTACACCCCGCCCACCTACAATCCGGTAGCAGTGTACGGTTTTGATGTGGGCTATTGGCTGCATCAATCCCAGCCATCATCCCGCACAATCAGCGATGAAATCTATAAAGAAATCTATGCCCACCCGTTGCAACACGGGTGGAATCTGGTGCCCAACCCCCACATGCTCACCTACCAGATGAAGAATCTGCGATTTAATCTGGATAACCATGAATACAGCTTTCAATCAATGCTGAATCTGCAAAAAGTGCCTCCCGTTGTGATGACCTATGCCGATGGACACTATCTGCCCGCTACCGAGATTCCACCGGCTTCCTCGTTTCTCCTGTGGTATGATGGCGAATCTACCGAAGGCTGTCAGCTTGTTCTCAGCCCCTACATGACCAACGAAAATATCAATATCCAGCCGAATGCATGGGATATTGCCCTGGAGTTTCAGCAGCCTTCAAGCGATATGGATGCCATTATTCTGGGGGTAAACAGTACCGCTACCACTCAGTTTGATTTTGATCTGGATTTGCCGGCTCTGCCAGACAAACCCTTTACCGATCGCATCCTGGCATGGTTTACACCCCAAGATTCCACATCCCGGTATGATGCCCTGTATCAGGACATTCTCTTTACCCTAAACCCCGATGAACCGGATGAGGTCACCTGGGATGCATCCTGTAATGTACCTACCAATGAAATGGTGATGGTTACACCTCGGTTCACAGATATCCCGTCCCTCTATAATGTGCAGATTACCTGGAACGGGGAACCCCACATTTTGCAAAACAACCAACCTCTCAATCTAACGGTTGCCCAACCGGGAACCACCGATTTTACCATCACGGTAAACAACGGCATCGCTGCCATGGCGGAATCCGCCATTGCCTGCAGCAACTTCCCCAATCCTTTCAATCCCACCACCACCATCTCCTTCCGGTTACCGGAAAATCTCCGTCGGGCTAAGGTGGAAATATACAACATCCGGGGACAGCGGGTGAAAACCCTCATCTCAGAAGAGGCTGCATCCAACCTGCACCGGGTGGTGTGGAATGGCACAAATACCGACGGGAAAGGGGTTGCCAGCGGCATCTATTTCTACCGCATCCAGGCAGAAAACTATAGCAAAACCCAGCGGATGTTACTTTTGAAATAACCGTTCCCAAGGGGCGGAAATCAAGGAGGAATGATGAAAGTTCTGAAACTGACCTTGCTCTGTGCCGTGGCTCTTCTGGCACTGATTTCCTGCGATAACCGGGATGCCAGTTTTTACGATGTTGGCATGGTTTCCACC
>Ga0190304_1000304_pt1 | contig 23090 bp, 24 predicted proteins | sample 48700712_MG_FD_161670 | JGI IMG/M metagenome (GOLD analysis project Ga0190304, IMG submission 161670) | Hydrothermal vent sediment bacterial communities from Southern Trench, Guaymas Basin, Mexico - 4870-07-1--2_MG | ecosystem: Environmental > Aquatic > Marine > Hydrothermal vents > Sediment ...
ATTACGCTGGTTTAAGTCAAAATCCACAGATTTTGATTTCAGGAGAAATCTTTGATTTCGATTCGAATCCTGCCTGCAACATTAATCATAATTTTATTACAGGTTCTCGCACCATTGGTGTCCCTCGCATATTCCTATTGCTTTGCAATAGGAAATTTGATTGATAAAATTCTAAGTTTCCAAATTCAAATAGATTTATCGCTCTAAGCGATTACGCTGGTTTAAGTCAAAATCCACAGATTTTGATTTCAGGAGAAATCTTTGATTTCGATTCGAATCCTGCCTGCAACATTAATCATAATTTTATTACAGGTTCTCGCACCATTGGTGTCCCTCGTACTTTCTAAAAAATATAACTAAAATAAAAAATTAAAAATAAACTTTTGAAACTTATTGTTCCTCAGCTTGTTTTGTTTGAACTTTAATTCCTAAAGCTTCAAGTCCTTGAATATGCATTCCCATTATTTTTTCAACTTTTTGAATCATAGTAATTAATTCTGCTCTTTCAGCAGCCAAAGTATTCAAAGCACCTTGATGAAAACCAATTTCCATTTCTTTAGGCATTTTTGGAGCTTCAGATTGTGTGGCAGGTTGATTTGCTTTCCCTCCCAAAGCGTTTTCTAAATTATCTTTATTTAAATCCATTTTATCCTCCTTATTCTTTCTATGAATTTTAGAAAAATACTTGAGTTATAAAGATTTATATTTTTCCTTCCAAGGTTTTTCTAATTTTCTTTCTTCTACTTCTAGCTTTCACCTGCATAGAAATATATTTTCCTCTTGTCTTTTTTCCACTCCTAGGAATTCCTTTATTATAATAAAATTTATTTTGATTAAAAAAGAGATTTTGATAAAAAGTTTTAGTATGTTTCAATTTTTGTTTTGCTGTAAATTCAGGTATTGATGAAGAATATTTTTCGAGTGATTTTTGGAAAACTTCCCTTGATAAATTTTCAAAAATAAAATTTATTCCCAATAAATATCCATAAATTTTTTTCATTTTCTTTTAGATTTTCTCCAATATTTTTCTAATTTTCTTTCTTCTACTTCTAGCTTTCACCTGCATAGAAATATATTTTCCTCTTGTCTTTTTTCCACTCCTAGGAATTCCTTTATTATAATAAAATTTATTTTGATTAAAAAAGGGATTTTGATAAAAACTAGATTTTTTAAAATAATTATTTCTAATATTTTTTTCAAAAATTTCAGAAGCAAAACCAATTCTTTCTAATATTAAAACTTCTAAACGAATATCTTTAATTCTTTTCCTTCCTTGTTCCAATTCTTCTAACTTTTTTACAGTTAATCTATTTAGAAGAACTTCAACTCCAATTTCATATTCTATTTTTAATACATCAATTTTAGGAACAATTGTTTTAACACCATCTTTAGAATAAACAGGATAAATTGGATTTTGTCCAAGACCCATGATTCCCATAATTATAAATTCTTTCATCATAGAATCCAAAAACTTCAATCTTTTTTAAGTTTATATTTTATTTAGAATAGGGTTTTTTTCTAAAATTTGACTTATAAAAATCCTAAAAACAACCAATGTCCTCGCCGATGCGATAATTTATTTTATTAATTCTGAACTTGTTCAGTAATCCTTCTAAAACTAGCTTTTTCTTTCTGCAATTGTTTATATGCAGAATAACAAGCAGTAGCTCCATCTCCAGCAGCAGTAATCATTTGTTTGAAAGGTTTATTTGCAACATCTCCCGCAGCAAAAACTCCAGAAACATTTGTTTCTTGATTCTTATCAACAACAATTTCTCCATTTTCCAATTCCAAATTCAATTCTTCAGCTAATTTTGTATTTGAAGTTCCACCAATTTCAATAAATAACCCGTCAAGCTCCAAATCTTCTCCCTGATTCAACTTAATTTTCTCTAATTTTTCTTCCCCAAGCAATTCCTTAACTTCAGTATTAAATATAACTTCAATATTTTCCGTGTTCTGAACTTCATCAACCCAAGCAATTTCAGCTTTAGTAAATTCAGGTTTTCTATAAATAATATAAACTTTTTTTGCAAATTTAGCGAGTAATAAAGCAGCAGTTAAAGCAGCATCTCCCCCTCCAACAACGGCAGCAATTTTATCTTTATAAAAACCAGCATCACAAGTAGCACAATAACTAATTCCTTTTCCAACTAACTCCTTTTCTCGAAGAATTCCCAATTCTCTTCTTTGAGTTCCAGTAGAAATAATTAATTTTTTAGCCAAAATTTCTTCTTTATTTATTTTAATTAAAAAGCCTTCATTTGTTTTTTTAATATTCTCAACTAAATCTTGTTTTATTGGAATTTCAAGTGCTTCTATTTGTTTATGCATTTTCATCATCAACTCCATTCCAGAAATTTTTTCAAAACCAGCATAATTTCTAACATCATGTGCAGTTCCAGCAATACCTCCTGGAATTTGTCCAACAAGTAAAACATCTATTTTATATCTTCCAGCATAAATTGCTGCAGAATATCCCGCAGGTCCTAAACCAATTATCACTAAATCATAAGTTTTCATATACACCTTAAGAAAAAACTCTTTATAAAATTTATTTAGAATTGTGGGAAACTGTAAATATTTTACAGTACTAAAATTTATAATCTCTTTCTTCTTTTCTTTCATATGAATAAAATTCTAGTGGTAGGCTATCCTGGTGCAGGAAAAGGAACACAAGCCAAATTTTTAAAAGAATTTGAATTAGCTCATATTTCAACAGGAGATGTTATTAGAACTTCAATTAATCCAAAAATAATAAAATATCGAGATGAAGATTATTCAAAAGGAGAATTATTATCTGATAAATTAATTTTTGAAATAATTAGAAAAGAAATTTCAAATCTTCCTAAAGATACAAAAGGATACATTTTAGATGGCGCAGTAAGAACATTAGCTCAAGCAAAATATGCAAAATATCATCAAATGGTTGACAAAGTAATTTTCTTTGAAATCTCAAAAGAAACTGCAATAAAAAGACTTTTAGATAGGCATGAAGGGAGAACAGATGACACACCAAAAGCAATAGAACATAGATTTGAAGAATACAAAGAAAAAACAAAACCAATTTTAGATTATCTTAAAGAAAACTTTGAATTTTATACAATTGACGCAGAACCAACAGTTCAAGAAATACGCTTAGAAGTTTTGAAGGTTTTAAATTTGAACTAAACTTTTATTAAACCAATTATCTTTCTCCAACCATGAAACAATTAATCCTTTCGCTTTTGAAAACTGCTTTTTCCGAATTAAAAGTAAAATTAAAAGATGAAGAAATTCTTGCATTAATTGAAATTCCTAAAGATTTATCAAACGGAGATTATACATTTCCTTGTTTTATTCTTTCAAAAATAATTAGAGAAAATCCCCATGAAGTTGCAATGGATGTTGTTTCAGCAATAGGAACTCCTCCAGAAGAAATTGAAGATATACAATCAATTGGACCATATGTAAATTTTTATCTAAATAAAAAACTAGAATTCATTTCATTAATTAATGAAGTAAGAAGAGAAAAAGATAATTTTGGAAAACCAGAAAAAAACAATCAAAAAATAATGATAGAATTTCCATCTCCAAATACAAATAAACCATTACATTTAGGTCATTTAAGAAATATGGCTATCGGAGAATCAGTTTCGAGAATTGCCGAAACAAACGGATTCAAAGTAATAAGAGTAAATTTAAACAATGATAGGGGAATACATATTTGTAAATCTATGGCAGCATATATTAAATATGCAACAGGAGATAAACCCACAAAAGAAAAAAAAGGAGACCATCTAGTTGGAGATTTTTATGTAAAATTCAATAAAAAATCAAAAAAAGATGAAGAATTAGAAATTCTTTCACATAGACTTTTACAAAAATATGAAGAGGGAGATAAAGAAACAGTTCAATTATGGAAAACAATGAATAAATGGGCATTAGATGGATTCAAAGAAACTTATGGAAAATTTGGAATAAAATTTGATAAAGAATATTTTGAAAGTCAGATTTACAAAAAAGGAAAAGAAATAATTATGCAGGGTTTAAAAGATAAAATTTTCAAAAAAGGAAAAGCGGGAGAAATAAAAATAGATTTGAAAAAAGAAAAATTAGGAGAAAAAATTTTACTTAGAGCAGATGGAACATCGATATATATAACCCAAGATATTTATCTTGCACAGAAAAAGTTTGACGATTACAAAATAAATAAATCAATTTATGTAACGGGAAATGAACAAGAATATCATTTTAATGTTTTATTTTCAATATTAGATAAATTAAAAATTGCAGATAAAGAAAAATTAAAACATCTTTCATATGGCATGGTTAATCTTCCCGAAGGGAGAATGAAATCAAGAGAAGGAACAGTGGTAGACGCAGATGATTTAATTGAAGATTTACAGAAATTGGTAAAAAAAGAATTAACAAAAAGACATAAATTATCAAAAAAAGAATTAGAAAGTAGAAGTTTAAAAATTGCTTTAGCTGCAATAAAATATTTCTTATTAAAAGTAGACATCAAGAAAAATATGGTTTTTAATCCAAAAGAATCAATCTCTTTCGAGGGAGATACAGGACCATATATACAATATGCCTATGCAAGAGCTGCTTCAATTTTAAGAAAAATAAACAAAAGGCCACAATTGTTGATGCCTCAAAATTTAGAAGAAAAAGAAAAAGAATTAATAACACAATTAGGTGATTTTAAAGAAATTGTAAAAGAATCATACAGACAGATGAATCCTGCAATTATTGCAAATTATTCTTATAAACTTGCACAAATATTTAATGAATTTTATCATTCATGTCCAGTTATGGGTTCTGAAAACGAATCATTTAGATTACATCTTGTTCAAATTTTTAAACAAATTTTAAAGAATGCCTTATATTTATTGGGCATAGAAACACTGGAGGAAATGTAAATGTTAGAACAATATATTGAAAACAATTATTTGAGATTTGCAGCCCTATTAATTTTAAGTTTTATAACTTTAAGACTTTCAATTTGGATAATAGAAAAAATAATTTTAAAATTCACAATCAAAACAAAAACAAATTTAGATGATTTAATTTTGGAAAAAACATCCAAACCTCTAACCTTTTTAGTTTTATTAATTGGATTAAAAATTGCTATAATGGAATTAATGTTAACAACAGAATTATTTGAAATAATAAACAAATCAATTTATTCATTAATTCTGATCACGGGATTTTACATAGTATATTCAATAATTGTTCTAACAATTAACCGCGGATGGAAAAAATATTCCAAAAAAAGCAATGAAGCGATTTTTCATTTATTTGAATTGACTTTAAAAATTGTTTTAATTATTGCAGCTTTCTTATCCCTATTAAGTTATTGGGGAATTGCAATAGGTCAACTCTTAGCGGGATTAGGAATTGGTGGAATTGCAATAGCTTTTGCTTTACAATCTTCCTTAGCAAATATGTTTGGAGGAATTTCAATAATTTTAGACAAATCAATTAATGTTGGGGATTTAGTAAGCTTAGAAGATGGAACCTCTGGAAAAATAATAAAGATAAATTTAAGAAGCACAAGAATAAAAACATTCGATAATGAGATGATTATTGTTCCAAATTCAAAATTAGCAGATGGAAATATTCACAATATTGCACAACCAAATCCAATAGTGCGAGTAGTGGTTCCTTTCGGTGTAGCTTATGGATCAAATGTAAATAAAGTAAAAAAAATTGTATTAAGAGAAATAAAAAAAGTAAAATACATAGTGAAAGATCCAGAACCATACGTAAAATTTTTAAAAATGGCAGATTCTTCATTAAGTTTCAAAGCATATTTCTTTGTAGAAACATTTGATGTGAGATTGGGGGCTTTAGATGAAGCAAACACAAAAATCTATAATGCTTTAAACAAAGCAGGAATTGAGATTCCTTTTCCACAAATGGATGTTAGAATTAAGAAATAATTTTTTTTATTTCAGCACCTTTAAAAGTCAATTTCACGTAGTTACATTATGGTGGATAAATCTGAATATTCTTGGGGAAAACTTGCAAGCGATTACTGGACACTCCTAAAAGGAAGGAGGGGAAAATTCATTTATTTTACAGCTTTAAAAGCAATATCAGATTTAATTCCTTTTTTGATGGTATATTTATTGGGATTAATAATTGATTTTTTCACTAATTATTCTTCGGGAGATTCTCTATCTAATTTTTATATTTTTGTAGCAGGAATTGGTATTGCTGGAAGCTTTCAAGTTATATTAAGATTTTATGCAAAATTTAGACTCCAAACAATGGCAGCGAATGTAAGAAAAGAAGCAAGAATTAATGCAATGGATAAAATAATTTCTCTTGATTTAGATTGGCATGAAAAAGAAGAATCTGGAAGTAAAATTCAAAAAATAAATAATGGTGGACAAAAACTCTATGATGGAATTGCAGATTTTTCAAATGATGGGATTTCTATTGCAACAGCTCTACTGGGCAGTTTAGCTATTTTTGTATCTTTGAATTGGAAATATGGATTATTTTGTTCTCTTTTCTTGTTGATATATTTTACTGGAGAGAGATATTTTAATAAAAAACTAGAATATTGGAAAGATGAATTAAATAAAATTCGTGAAAAAGTAAGTGGAAAGATGCAAGAATCTGTATCGAATATTCTGGCAGTAAAATCATTAGGATTAAAAGAATCCATAAATAAATATTCACAAAATCAAGAAGAAGAATTTTATAAAATTTGGGAAAAATCAAAAAGAGTGAGTCAACAGAAATCAAAAACAATTAAAATCTTTTCAGCTATCTCCTATGGTTTATTTATTCTCCTGGTTGGTTTAGATTTTATTTCGGGGACAATAACTCTGGGATTAATTTTAGTTTTTGCAAATTATTTTGATCGTTTACGTAGGGCTTCAGATAATTATACAAATAGGATAAGCAAATTCATCTCAGTTAAATCCGCTGTTGGGAGATTTATGACAATTTTAGGAATAGATATTTTAGAAAAAGACGAACATTTGAAAGAATTTCCTAAAAATTGGAAAAAAATAGAATTCAAAAATGTAGATTTTAGATACAAAGACAAATTAATTCTTTCAGATTTTAACTTAACAATAAAAAGAAATGATAAAATTGGAGTTGTAGGAAAATCAGGTTGTGGAAAATCAACCTTAGCAAAACTTTTACTGAAATTATATAAACCAGAAAAAGGGAAGATTTTAATTAATGGAAAAAATTTAAATTTGTTTAGTCAAAAATCAATAACAAAATCTTTAGGAATTGTAATGCAAGATTCAGAAATGTTTAATTTTTCCTTATTAGAAAATATTTCTATTTCGGAAACTAAAATTAATACAAATAAATTAACAGAATCAATAGAAATATCTCAGCTTGAATCACTAATAAAGAGATTACCTCTGGGTTTAAATTCTTTAATGGGAGAAAAAGGTTATAAGTTAAGTGGGGGAGAAAGACAAAGAGTAGGAATTGCAAGAGCAATTTATAAAAATTCTCCAATGATAATTTTTGATGAAGCCACTTCCTCCCTAGATAGTGAGACAGAGAGCAAAATTCAAAAAGGCATAGATACAAAATTAAAAAATAAAACTTTAATTTCAATAGCACATAGGTTATCCACACTTAAAAAAATGAACAGGATTATTGTTATGGAAAAAGGGAAAATTATTGAAGATGGAACCTTCAAAGAACTAATTAAGAAAAAAGGAACATTTTTTAATTTGTATAGGCTTCAAAATAGTAAGAAATAAAATGATAGATTATCCACACAGAATAAGAGAAAAAATTTCCCAAGGCTCAATCTGCGATAAAGACCATAAATTGTTTTTGAAATTGAAACTTTCAAAAAGATTCCTGAAGGGCGACAATTTTCATTTGGAGTGCTAAAATTCTTAAAAGAATTTTTGCTTTATGGGAAGAACTAAATGAAGAAGAACTTGAAGAATTAGATGAAGATTAAATATATAAATGGATAAAAATTTGATTTAATATGAACAAGAAAAGACAGCGATATCTAGAAAATGCAATTGGTATTTTCGCTTGGATTTCAGGATTACTACTTGCATTAGCAGTTGGTTATGGATTAATTCACGGACCATTAACACTTCCAGAAATTTTCGGAGGAAAAATACTTTCTAACATAACTGGTTGGGTAATAATTGGAACAACGATTATAACAATAATTCTAAGTTTTTTTAGGAAATAAAATTTCTCACTTCATTTATTATATTTTGTCAAATTATTGTAATATCTTTTTTCATTATCTTTGTTAAATTATCACCTGTGGCACACATATGGTTGATTTTTAGTCCAAATAAATATTAATTAAAATTTATAAGTGAAGATTTTTTAATTAATTATCTCTTTAAAATTTATAACATTATTGCATAAATTTTATTTATTTATGCTAAATTTATTTAGTAAATTATTTTTTTATAATTTTTGTATTTAATTATTCTAATTTTTTTAGGAAGTAAAATCTTTTAACTACTTAATTCTTTTTAATATTATGAAAAGAAAATTAAAACCCCTTCGTTGCAAAAACAAAATATTTCTTGCACCAATGGAAGAAGTAAATGATCCAGCCTTTCGCCTTTTATGTAAAAAAGCAGGAGCAGGATTAACTTATACTCCACTAACAAATCCCCTATCACCAAAACCCTTAATCTTAAAAGATAAACCAGTTCTTCAACTATTCACAAATAATATTCGTGGAATTCCAGAGTTCATGAAAAAATACAACAAAAAAGTTTCGGGTTGGGATTTCAATTTAGGTTGTCCAGCAACAACTGCAAAAAAACACAAGTTTGGAGCATATTTAACAAATTTAGAAACCATAAAAGAAATTATTTCATTAATGCGAGAACAAACAAAAAAACCCTTATCAATAAAAATTCGTAAATCACCAATTGCATACAAACTTTTAGCAATAGCAGAAAAATACTGTGATGTAATAGGAATTCATCCCAGAACAAAAGAACAAGGATATTCAGGAGAACCAGATTTAAAATGGGCAGAAGAATTCAAAAAGAAATCCAAAATTCCTGTAATTTATTCAGGCAATGTTAATGAATCTAATTTCCAACACCTCCTCTCTATTTTTGATTATGTAATGATTGGAAGGGCAGCAATTGGTCATCCAGAAATATTCGCAAAAATAACAAAAAAGAAATTCAAACATTCATATCGAGATTATTTAAAATTAGCAATAAAATATAATGTTCCATATAGAATAATAAAATTCCAAGCAATGCAATTCACAAAAGGATTAAGAGATTCAAGAAAAAAAAGAGTAGAAATATATGAAACAAAAGATTTGGAAGGTTTAAAAGAAATTGTATGAAAATGAAAAATTCCACGAAGTAATTCGGAAATTTAAAAAATAATAATTAATCCAAAATTTAATCTGGATATTTTTAGTAAATCTAATAATTCTTCCGAGAATTTGTTCCCAGATAATTAATTGTTTCAAAAAAAGCGAGGCCTGATGTTAAGAAGGTCATCCCGGGGGAAGTGAAAAATAAATTTACGTTTAGTAATTTAATTGATGCTCCATGGCAAGACATAAATTGAGTTTAGATTTTTTTAAAAATCCTCCAACCATTTATGCACACAGTGCCTATGAAGTAGGTTCTTGTGCTGGGAACGTAGTGAGACAGTATGGCGGATAATTATTTTATTAATTCGAACGATAGTGAGTAATTTTGAGTATTGAATTTTTTAAAGATTATTTTTCAGTTCTTCGTTTTATTTAAAAAAGTTTTTTTGTTTTTTATTTTATGAAATTATTCAAAAAAAAATGTGCTCATTGTGGTAAAAAAATAGAAAAAGGAAAAGAAGTATTTGCCCAAGTAAAAGTTCCAGAATTTATTGAACCAAAAGTCAAAGCTTTCTGTAGTGAAGAACATTATAACAATTATATTCAAGCAAATCAAGGAACTAAAAGTAGAAAACCCTATTGTCTAAATTGTGATGATTAAATAGTATTTTTTATTGTTTTGAATCTCATGCGTTCAATTAAATTGTTAAATGTAAATTTAATTTTCACCAACCTTTAATGAATGAAGAATTATCTGGAAACCGAGATCTAAACTATTAATTTATGTAAATTGAAAATTAATTATTATTTTTTTTAAATTTCCGAATTACTTCGTAAAATTTATTTATCAATTCTAAACTTGTTTAACAATGTCCCAAATTTCCAATAAAATCTAAAATAATTCTTTCCTCTTTACCAACATGCCAGAAAAAATAACTTTTGTTTGTTCATTTCAAGATTGCACAGAAGAACTAGGTTTTAGGAAACATACTTGCCCATTATGTGGACAAAATTATTGTGAAAAACATTTTTTTCCAGAAGACCATAATTGTCAAAAATTAAAAGAACAATGTTTTCCTCCAGAAACTCCTGAAGAAAAAAGAATACAAGATTTAGAAAAAAATTAATTTATATTAAGTTTTTATTTTTTAAATATTTAGATAACTTTAAACATTCATTTTCTCTTAATTCTTCCAATTCATTTTCAATTTTCTTAGAATTAAATATTATCCTAGATTTCTTTAAAACATTTCCAGAAATATTTCCCAAAAAACAATGTTTATTCAAAGTATAACATTCATATAATTTATCATGTTTTCTAGAAATTTGATTTATATCATTAAATATAAAATATTTTCTTTTATTCTTCAAAACAGAATCATGATAATCAGATTTAATCAGGGGATTTCTTTTTTCATGGTTTTCTAATCCCTTTTCAGTTTTAAATCCAGAACCACAAATATCACAAAGATATTTTTTCATAGAAATAAATAGAATAAACTCTTTAATTAATTATTGGTGATGCGTTTTTTTTTTTCAAAAAATAATGATAAAATTCCAGAAATTAACAAAACCAAAATAAAATCTATTGCTACTTGAAAAATGGAATGAATATTTATTTTAGAAATAAGAAAATAATAGAATACCAAAACAATTAACATTGAAAGAACAAATAAGGAAGGACCCCAATCCTTCTGTTTTTTATTAACTATATAAAATATTAATTATTCAAACTTATAACTTTTCCCCTTATCCCATTTTGCTTCTATTTATTTTTGTAAAAATTTTTGCCCCAGTAAACATTTTGTAAAAATATTTCGGGGTACGCCTATGGCGTAAATTGAGATGAGACAAATAAAATTGCAGTGTATACTCATACATAAGATTTCATTTAACGAAATATCAATAAAAAAGAACACAAAAATTACTTAACAGATTTCATTTGATCCCAAGCGAGTTCAAACATTTGTTCCAAAGCTTGAGAAAAGAATTCAGTATTAATCCAAACACCAACATCATAGTTAGGATGGAATTTTTCATCATCTAAAAGCATAAACATTAATTGAGTAGAATCAATAATTGTAAATCGTGCTTTAATTTTATCTAAATTTTTCACTTCTGCAACTTTTTTTAATTCTCTTGCAACTTCAATATTATTTTTATCAATTGGAGCAGCAATTCTAATTTTAACTCCTCTTTTTTTAACCTTATCTAAAGAAGGCATTAAAGCTTCAAGTTTTCTATTCAAACCTTCAGCAGTTGTAACAATAGTAATTGTCTTCTCAGCATCTCTTACCATCATATCTAAATGATTATACAAGTTTTGTCTACCCTTTAAACTTCCAGACAAATCACTAGGTTCTACAAATTTAATTCCTTTAGTAAACAAACCAGTTAATTCTGTTAATACTTCATCCCCTTTCAATGTTTCCAATCTATTCGTTTTTTCTTTAGCTTGAAGCATCAAATTTTTCTTAACTCTTTCAACAACTTCTTCAGGTTTTAATGCAACAAATTTAATAGGTTTTCCAATTTTCATAACAATAAATCCTTTCTTTTCTAAAGATTCTAAAATATCATAAGTTCTTGATCTCGGAACATCAGAAATAGTTGATAATTCCCCTGCAGTAGAAGTACCCCTTGATAATAAAGCAGTCCATACTTTAACTTCATAAAGATTCAAGTCAAATATTTTTCTCAGTCTGCTCAAAAATTCATCTTTTACTATCATTTTTCTTAATCTTTTGAAGAGATTTTACTTTTTAAAGATTGCTGTTCTATATGAGTAATTCTAACGAGTTACCCCTCTTCAGTTGAACTTGATAAAAATAGAACCTAATTTATCCTTAATTTTAAATTTTTCTTTCTCACCGACGATATCTTTTTCATCTAATAAAAATTTTAACTTTTTGGAATTGGTTCTTTCACTTAAAAATCCTTTCTGATTCACTAATATTTTCTGCAATTTTTCATCACAAACCAGAATCAATTCAATTTTATCATCTTTATTCAAACCTAATTTCTTCCTAAAAGCTTGAACTTTCCGAGATAGCTCTCTAGCATAACCTTCTGCCTCTAGTTCAGGAGTCATTTTTAAATTTAATTCAACTTTTATTTCTTCAGATTTATTAAATTTTAAAGATTTCACATTCAATTGAGACATAACAATTTTCTTAATTTCTTTTCTAGGTTCAACAGAAGATTTAATTATTGCTTTAGGTAAAGGCCATTTTAAACCTCTCTGATTTTTATCTCTGAATCTTAAACCCTTTTCAATAATTTCTAAAGCATTAGAAAACTCATTCTCCAAATTTTCATTAATTCTCTTTTTATCAAATTCAGGCCATTTTGCTAAATGTACAGATTCTTTCGAATGAAATAATTGATAAACTGATTCTGAAATATATGGGGCAAAAGGTGCTAACATCAAAGAAATTTTTTCTAAAATTTTTCCCAAAATTTCTTTAGTATCATTTCTATCACGAGTTATTCTAATATAAGTTCTAGATAAATCATCAACAGTAAAATCCATTATGTTTGTCATTGCTTTATCAATTTCAAATTTCTCTAAAAATTCAGTACTATCTTTAATAGTTTTATTTAATCTACTTAAAATCCATTCATCTTCTATTTTTTTTCCAACCTCAAGCTTCGGGGATACCTCGTTAGAGGTTCTCGTACCGGGAACAGAGTAAGGCAATACATTCAATTTTTTATCTTTTAATTGAGAATAAAAAGTTTTACAATTATATAAAACATTCAAGAAAGGTAAAACAATTTCACGAACCATTTCAACAGAAAATCTTTTGGAATTTCCAGGATCATTAACACACATCTGCATTCTTACAGCATCAACTCCGACAGAATCAATTATGTCTCTAGGCCTAATCATATTTCCTTTAGTTTTACTCATTTTTTCTCCTTTTTCATCTAGGATATGTCCAGCACAAATTACATTTTTGTAAGCCAAATCATCAAAAACCATTGTAGATAAAGCATGTAAAGTATAAAACCAACCACGGGTCTGATCAATTGCTTCTGAAATAAAATCATAAGGGAATCTCTTTTCAAATTCTTCTTTATTTTCAAAAGGGTAATGGAACTGAGCAAAAGAAGCAGAACCAGAATCATACCAACAATCAATAACATCTGGAATTCTAGTCATTTCTTTTCCACATTCACATTTCAATTTAATATTATCAATCCAAGGTCTATGTAAATCATATTCTTTGAATTTTTTTGTAGATTCTTTCCTTAATTCTTCAACAGAACCAATTACTTTCTCTTTTCCACATTCACATCTCCAAACAGGCAAAGGACTTCCCCAAAATTTAAATCTAGATAAATTCCAGTCTTTAATATTTTCAAGCCACATCCCAAACCTACCATCTTTAATATGTTTAGGAGACCAATTGATTTTTTGATTTAATTCAATCATCCTATCTTTAACTGCAGTTGTTTTAACAAACCAAGATTTGATTGCATAATACATCAAAGGAGAATTACATCTCCAACAAAAAGGATAGTCATGTTTGTAATTTAAAACTTTAAACATTTTACCTTCTTCATGAAGTTTTAATCCAATATCTTTATCACAATCTTTAATAAATCTTCCTTCAAAATCTTTAATTTCAGAAGTAAAATTTCCAGATTGATCAACGGGTTGAACAAAAGGAATCCCAGCTTTCTTACAAGCATCATAATCAATTTCACCAAATGCAGGAGCCATATGCACAATTCCTGTACCCTCTTCAATTGTTACAAAATCTCCGCCAAGAATCCTAAAAGCATCTTTCAAATTTTCAAAATAAGGCATTAAAGGTTCATACTCTTTTCCAACTAAATTTTTTCCTGAAAACTTTTCCAAAATAGTTGGTTTTTCAAAATATTTTTCAACTAAATTTTCAACTAAAATTAATTTTTCTCCTTCATGTTCAACAGTAACGTAAGTTAAATCAGGATTAACAGCAATAGCTAAATTAGAAGGCAAAGTCCAAGGAGTAGTAGTCCAAACCAACATTTTCCTTTCATCATCCATTAATTTAAATTTAACAATCACAGATTTTTCCTTAACTTCTTTATATCCCTGGCTAACTTCATGACTAGATAAAGGAGTAGAACATCTAGGACAAAAAGGAACAACTTTGTGACCTTCATATAACAAATCTTTTTTATGTAATTCTTTCAAACTCCACCAAACAGATTCAACATAATCACTATCTAAAGTACGATAAGGATTTTCTAAATCAACCCAATAATTTAATTCTTCAGTTGATTTTTCCCATTCTTCAATATTAGAAAAAACACTTGTTTTACACTTTTCAATAAATTTATTTTGCCCATATGTTAAAATATCTTTTTTAGAATTTAATCCCAATGCTTTTTCAACTTGAACTTCAACAGGTAAACCATGACAATCCCAACCACCTTTTCTTGGAACGGAAAAACCTTTCATGAATTTATATTTACAAACAATATCTTTGAAAGTTCGAACTTCCAAATGATGCAAACCAGGCGGAGCATTTGCAGTAGGGGGCCCCTCTAAAAAACTAAACAATTTTTTCTTTGGATCATCTTGCACAGCTAATTTAATTTCTTTTTTATGTTTCTTCCAAACTTCTCTTGCTTCTCCTTCTACTTTTTTAAAATCAATTGCCATGTTATTTCTTATTTTTCTTCATTTAAATTATTTGCCTCTAACAAAATCCAATAAGTCTAGACTAATCTAGACAATTAAATAATAATAGAAGCAATAGCTAATGCAAATATTGATATTGTATTAACTTTTTTCATAAGAATTTTAGTGAGCAGAGGTTTATAAGATTTTAGAACAACAATCTTTATTAATAATATAACTATTTGTAGTAAAATGAAAGAGGCAAGTTCAAATTTTAAACCACATTTAATAGAAGGATTTGTAGGCCCAATGTTTTCAGGAAAAACAAGGGATTTACTAAAAAGAATCGATCCTTTAAAATATGATCCTAGAAAATATTCTTATATTGGAATAAAACCAGAAATAGATAAAAGAAATTTTAATACAAGATCTGCAGAAGATTTTATTGATTGGAATTACGTAGAAAATTCAAAAGGAATATTAGAATTATCAAAAGAATATGATTTAATTGCAATTGATGAGATCCAATTTTTTGATAAAGGAATTGTTAAGATTATTTTAGAATTACAAAAAGAAGGAAAAAATATTATCTTTGCAGGACTTGATAGGGATTTTAGGGGAGAAAAATTTGGTTCTATGCCAGAATTAATGACTATTACAAATAAATTAGAAAAATTATATGCGACTTGTAATCAATGTGGCGAACCAGCATATTATACGCAAAGATTAATTGATGGCGAACCAGCATCTTACAAATCAGATATTATTTTGATAGAAGGAAGTGGAAAAGAAACATACGAACCAAGATGCTTTCAACATCATCTTGTTCCTGGGAAAGATTAATTATTTTCCACCAAATCCTTCCAAAACTTGCTGTTCAACAAAATGCATTTTAGAAGGTAAAATAATACAATAAGGCTTTTTAACTCCTTCAAATTTTCCCATTTCCTCAACTGTCCGATAAAGTATTTTTCGATTATCAGTTCCCATTGCTTGACAAACAACAAATTTCTTCAAAGGAACATCATATTCTTCGGCAGCTTTTTTTAATTGAATTAAAGCTTTATCAAAATCTAATCCAATATCAATTAAAATCAAAGAATGAGCATCCTGACTCATATTTTGTTGAACAATTTTCATAAACGAAGTAGGTTCAAAAGATTTTTTCCAAGCAGGCATTGAAGCAACTTTTCCAAATTTATACAATTGTAAACCAGTTTCAGCAATAGCATCAAAAATAGATGCATTATAACAAATGTGATATTTAATCCTTGAAGCTTTACATTCATCAATTAAAGTAATATGTGTTGTAGCAGTTAAAGGAGAACCATAAATTAGCAAAGCAACATTCAACTTTTGTGCTTCATCAACAATAGATAAACCTTCAACTTTTTCTCTATTTGCAATTTTAACTTTCTTCCCAATAATTTCTTCTAATTTATATTGAGTATAAGGAAAATTAACAGTATAATTCTCTAAATAAATTCTTTTACATTTAGAAATAGCTTCCATCCCTTCCTTAGTAATACTTCTCTCATTCAAACCTAATCCAATTAAATATAATGCCATAGATTACAAAGAAAAATTTGATTTATTAAGGTTTTCATAAGTTATAAAAATTCCCTTTTCATACAGTTTTTATGAAATGGTTTCTAAAATCAAAAATTCATAAAGCAATAGTAACTGAAGCTAGATTAGATTATGAAGGAAGCATAACAATTGATAAAGAATTAATGAATTTGGTTGGATTAGAAATTGGGGAAAAAGTATTGGTGGTTAGTAATACTTCTGGTAATCGTTTGGAAACATATGTTATTCCAGGTAAAATTGGAGAGATTTGTATGAATGGAGCAGCAGCCCATTTAATAAAAAGAGATGAAGAAATAATAATTATGGGTTTTGAATTGAGCAATCATACTATAGAACAAAAAATAATTTTATTAGATAAAGATAATAATTTTATTAAATTTTTATAACCAAACTTCTACTACTCACAATAGCAATGAAAAATAAACTAAATAAAAGCCAATCATTACCAATAATCAATCCAATAAAACCCCCAATCAAACAAATCAAAGTCAATAATTTAAACCATTTTTCCCCTTGTTTTATTTCGTCTTGAGTATATTTCCTTAAAATATTTCCAATTGGAATACCTAAAAACAAAACTATTACAGAAATTAATATTTTAATTAATTCATTCATAGTTTGTTAAAGAAAAATTAGTTTTTATTTGTTTTTAATAAACGCTCTAACAATCAATGTTTGTGCCACAGGCGATAATTAAATTATTTATCATAAATAAAGTGAATCAATTTCTATACAAATCTTTAAAAATTTTTACATATTAAAGAATACATGATAAAAAAATTCCTAATAGTTGGTTCAAAGGCAGATCCTGCAAGTAGAAGCATAATTATGCATTTAATGGAGTTCGGAGGATTTAATTTTCATATAATTGAAGGAGATATGCTTGATGGAAGAAATTTAAATCAAGAAAAAATTAGTCAATATGATTTAGTTATTTTTGCTTCAAAACACAAATCAGAAAAAAAAGAAAAAACTCTTTCAATACATTCACCTGGAAATTGGAAAGAAGTTTGGGGTGGAGGATTACCAAATAGAGTTTCACCTTCCTCCGCACTTTTTAATAAACATTTATTTGAAAAATTAAATAAAAATAGAAATAAATCACAATTAACAAAATATAAAGTAACTTTAGAATGCACACATCATGGACCATTAATAGATAGACCTTCAGTATTTATTGAAATAGGTGGATCAGAGGAGGAGTGGAAAGATAGGGGAGCAGCTTTCTGTGTAGCAAAAGCAATTAGAGAAGCAATAGAAACCTGGGAAAAAAATCCATACCAAGAAGTTGCAATAGGAGTAGGTGGACCACATTATTGCCCATCTTTTAATAAATTACAATTAACTTCAAATGTTGGAATTTCACATATAATTCCCAAATATATGGCTCCAATAACAGAACAAATGATTCTTGAAGCAGTAAATAACACGATAGAAGAAGTAGATTTTGCAATAATTGATTGGAAAGGACTAGGAAAGGCAGAAGAAAGAAACAAAGTAATAAAAATTCTAGAAAAAAATTACATCCCCTGGAAAAAAGTCGGAGATGTTAAAAGATAATTTTTTTAGTTGTGTAAAATTTTATTATAATAAACATAAATTCAACACATGTTTGTGCCACCGGCGATAATTCAATTATTAATAATAAACACAGTGAACAATTTTAAAAATAAAAAAATAAAAAAATAAAAAAATAAAAAAATAAATAAAAAAATACCTTAAAAATTATTTCTTAGGTTTCTTCCAAGCAACAAAGCCAATTGCAATCAAGTAAAGTATTCCTCCAACTTTTGGAATAGTTAATGAAAGACTAAACCAACCAGGATAATTTTCTTTTTCAAAAACTCTCCAAATAGCAATTATCATTAAAACAAATAATGCTATCCAACCTAAAATAGGTATAAGAAATAAGAAAATTAATGCCCAATGAAAGCTCCCAAGTTCAAGAATTTGAGAAATATTTGCAAAAGGAATCCAAGCAAGCCAAGGATATTTATATTTTTGTTTCTTTGCTATTTTTTGCCATGCAAAAGCATGATACACATAAAACCCAATTATAAGAAATAATCCAAGAATAAACAAAGAAGTCATCATTGTTCCAATAGCTTCACCAAGAAAAACATCTTTTGTAACTTCCGTTAAATTTTCAATTGTAAATCCAGTAAATGTCATTTTTCACCTCCTTTTTATTGTAAACTATAACCAGTATTATTTTTACATATTTATAATGGTTTTGAAATAACAAATGTCTTAAAATAAAAATTTACTAATCAAATTACCAAAATCTAATAATTTATTCGAGAATATGTATTCCAAATAATTCAATATTCAGCAAAAGCGAGGTCTGACGTAAGGAAAATCATTCCTTTGGGAAGAGAAAATTAAATTTGCGTTTAGTGATTTAATTGAGCGGAGTGATTGCCCCTTTGCCCCATTAGAAATCTTTATAAGTTAAACTAATATAATTTTTATATCTATATAGCGAGGTGGAGCAGTCTGGAGTGCTCGTCAGGCTCATAACCTGGAGGTCGTGAGGTTCAAATCCCACCCTCGCTATTATATTTTAGTATATTTTGTGACTATAAAAATTAAGTGAAAGTTGAATAATTATCTTGTAATAATTAATTTTTCCATCTCTTCTTTTGCTTTTTGCATCTTAGTTGTAGAGAAATGTTTCATTGCAGGTTCCATAATTTTAACTAATTTATCGGCCATTGCTGTCTTTAAATCCATTGGATGAAGTTTCTTTTCTAAAAAATCTTTTTTCAATTGTTTAATATTAGTATATGTCACATTTCCTCCAAACTTTTCTGGTCTTTTAATCTCCAAAATAGATTTATCATTAATAAAAACCAAATATTGAGCCCAATCAATCAAGGGGTTAAATTCGATTTCTCCTTCTGGGCAAAAAGCTCCTTTGATTTTTTTCCGAATTTCAGCTTCATTATCGGTCATATATATTGCAGAATTTGGAATAGATTTACTCATTTTCATTTGACTCCATAATTCTTGCATTCTATTTTTTGGAACAGGCCAAACAGGTGGTTTTTGCAAACCTAAGATTAAATGTCCATGAACTGCTATTGGTTTGATTTTATTTCCAGCTTTATCTTTTAGGAAATTATTTTTTAGTTTTAATGCAACATCCCTAGAAATAACTTGAGCTTTTCTTTGGTCTAATCCAGCATGGGCAATATGAATATCCTGACAAAAAATATCTGCTACCTGCATTGGAGGGTAAATTAGTTTTGCAAAGTCTAAACTCTCTCCTTCCTTTCTTCCCATAATTGTTGTTGATCTTTGAATTCTTCCAAGGCTAGTGTTTTTACTAACATCAATCATAGTCTCCCAATATCTATCATTATTATGATATAATTCACTACCTAAAACAAAATTTAAATCTTTAACATTCCCATCAACACACTTATATGCGGCAATTAAAGCCTCTTTAAAGTAATTAACTCCCACTTTCTTAATTACATCCATATCTCCTCCTAACTTGTCATTAATCCAAGAATGCCAATCTGCAAGAAAGATTGTAATTTCTATACCACAATCTACAAAATCTTTAACCTTGCTCATGCAAACTAATCCATGGCCGAGGTGAGGTTTACCAGAAATTTCAAACCCAATATAATGCTTTAATTTCATTCCACTCTCAAGTAATTTCACCAAGTCTTCCTCAGTTATAATTTCTTCAGTGTTTCTCTTAATAATTCTTAATTTATTGTTTGTATCCATATTGTAATTTTCCTAAAATTTAGAAAGATGGCTAATGCTATTAATACAGATAATATGTATAATAACTTTTAGCTTTCATACAAAAATTAAGGATTTTTACTTTAAATATTTTTCTAAGCAACATTAAATCTTAAATATTACCCTAAAATTATGGTCTATAACCACCCTCGCTATTATATTTTAGTATATTTTGTGACTATAAAATAGACTTTTCAAATCAGATTGCCAATCTGGACCTTTCGAGGTGGCCAGGGTTTTAACTTGAGCCGACGCATCTTATTTAATTATTATAAACAAATTTACATAAAGCTTATATCTTTTACTAAATTTATGTAAATAATTGCTTAACTAAAAATTATTATTTAGAAGGAGGTTAAAAAATGGAAGAAAAAACAAACAACAAAGGTATGCCACTTTTAGGAGATGAATTTCCAGAGATGAAAGTTCAAACAACCCATGGAATTATGAATTTACCAAAAGATATGAAAGGTAAATGGTTTGTCCTATTTAGTCATCCAGCAGATTTTACACCAGTTTGTACAACAGAATTTGTAGCATTTCAAAAAAGATATAATCAGTTTAGAGATTTAAACTGTGAGTTAATTGGATTAAGTATTGATCAAGTTTTTGCGCATATAAAATGGGAAGAATGGATAAAGGAGAACTTAGATGTTCAAATAGAATTTCCAATAATTGCAGATACTGGAACCGTAGCTGAAAGATTAGGATTAATACATCCAGGTAAAGGAACTAACACAGTTAGAGCAGTATTTATTGTAGATGCAGACTCGAAAATTAGGATCATGTTTTATTACCCTCAAGAATTGGGTAGGAACATGGATGAAATTGTACGATCTGTAAAAGCAATGCAAATTGCAGATAAACATCATGTCGCAATGCCCGCAAATTGGCCAGAAAGTGAAGTTGTAGGAGACCACGTAATTATTCCACCAGCAACTGATGTCAAGACTGTTAAAAAAAGAATTGATGAAAGTAAATCTGGTGAATTTGAATGTTACGACTGGTGGTTATGTCACAAGAAACTTTAATCGGCTTTAATTATTATTTTTATTATTTTTATTTTTAGATAAAAAAGACCGTATTAAATATTGCCAACAAGATATAACCTTATAGTCCCCCTCGCTATTATTTTTTGTGGAATTTGAACAAATCCTTTATTCGCACTCCGTGAAATATTCTTTAAACTTACGTTGTTTGTTTATTCAAAATTTTAGAAGATGTTCACCTTCGCAGATATTTTTTAATAAATTAATTCATTTTTACTCACAAAAACCTTAAAAAGAAATAATTAATTGTATATTTATCATAAGCCTCGGTCGCATAGTTCGGAATTAACATTCCTCTCGTTTGTTCCAAACGAATGCTCTAGGTTTTATGCCTCGGTCGCATAGCGGTTATTGCACCGGATTGCTAATCCGGACCTTTCGGGGTGGGCAGGTTCGATTCCTGCCCGAGGCGTATATTCTATTCCTCTGGAATAGAAATTATTCTGCAGGATTTGTTAACCAGTGAAAAATTCAAATAGATTCATCACACTAAGTGATTGTGCAGGTTAAGTTCAAAATTTAACGAACTTTTGGACTTGTGAAAATCTTTGGATTTTCCTCCGATTCCTGCCCGAGGCGTGTTTCTTTTTTCACATAAAATCTAATTGAAAAAAATTCTTTAATTCCTAACCCCAACCAACCATTATAAATTTGAATGCCCCCAACAAGTTAATTAATTAAAATTAATTGTTATTTATTGCTAGGTCTTTTTCAACAAATAATTCTTCATAAAAACTTATTAACTCTAATTATTTTCTTTCTCCATGAAAGAACTAATCCTAGGAATAGATGATGCAGGAAGAGGCCCAGTAGTAGGACCAATGATTTTAGCAGGATGTTTAATTGATAAAAAACATGAAAAATATTTAAAAAGCATAGGTGTAAAAGATTCAAAAATTGTAACTCCAAAAAGAAGAGAATTTCTCAAAGTAAAAATAAAAGAAAAAGTAGAAATATTTGAAATAGAGTTAATTTCTGCAGAAGAGATAGACCAAAAAAATAGTGAAGGATTAAAACTAAATGAATTAGAAGCAGAACATTTTGCAGCAATAGTAAACAAAATAAATAAATGCGGAGAACAAATAAAAGTTGTAATAGATTGTCCCTCACCAAATATTGCAAAATGGTCAGATTACCTAAAAACCAAAATCAAAAATCTAACAAATTTAGAAATTTCTTGCGAACATAAAGCAGATAAAAATCATGTTGCAGTAGCAGCTGCATCAATTCTTGCAAAATGCAAAAGAGAAGAAGAAATGAAAAAAATAAAAGAAAAATTTGGAGATGAAATTGGTTCAGGGTATACTTCAGATCCATTAACAATAAAATACCTCCACAAATTTGCATTAAAACACAAAGATGAAGGAATATTTAGAAAAACATGGATAACTTGGAAAAAAGCATTTGATAATTTAAGTCAGCAAACATTAACTCACTAGTTTTTATATTTTTAAAATTACTGAAATAAATTTCAGAATGAATATATAGTTAATGCCCAATGGCAAAACATTCCATAAAGGATGACCTTCTTGCATCAGGCCTAAATTGTGTTTAGTGATTTCCAAAGTTATAGTATAATCAATGTCCTCGCCGATTGTGATAATTTTATTTTCTTATTACGAACAAAGTGAGTTAAATCTTTTATTAAAACAACTAAAATCTTTAAAAAACCCAATTACTTATTCTCATCATGTCTTATATAAAAAAATTGGTGATGCATGGATTCAAAAGTTTTCCAAGGAAAACAGAATTACCCTTTACACCCGGAATTAAT
>Ga0190304_1000305_pt1 | contig 22961 bp, 25 predicted proteins | sample 48700712_MG_FD_161670 | JGI IMG/M metagenome (GOLD analysis project Ga0190304, IMG submission 161670) | Hydrothermal vent sediment bacterial communities from Southern Trench, Guaymas Basin, Mexico - 4870-07-1--2_MG | ecosystem: Environmental > Aquatic > Marine > Hydrothermal vents > Sediment ...
TGATTTTAGAAATGCCCTTTTGGTGCGGGGGACGGGATTCGAACCCGCGTAGCCCTTCGGCAACGGATCTTAAGTCCGTCCCCTTTGGCCAGGCTCGGGCACCCCCGCGCTCGCAATACCTATGCATCGGGGCTGGTTAAAAAGCTTTCGGTATATAGAATCCATCTGTCAGGATAAGCATTGCAGGTTGGCAATGGTGTGTTTTACCCTCTTTTGCGGGCATTATCATAAGCATTCCTCTTATCCTAAGATAAAATAAAGGGGTAATAACCCGCCCAAGTTCATTGACTCCTCCTTCGGAGGTACTCCCCGGGCATGGAATAGTATGTTAAACATGATTTAAGGTTTGCGAAAGTGAGCATGATGTTGGAGATGATGTTGTTAGAACCTCTGACCTCCTCCCCTTTGCGAGGGTTCCAATGAGGGTGGGGAGGTTTGTCACCATGAGGTTCAGCCCGCATGCAGTTACCCATACCCCAGAGCGGTTATCTCTCCATTCAGAGTTTTTAACCGCTCGAAAGCGGTTTTGAAAGAATGCCGTGTCCTCCCGCACAATAACCCTTTGGTGGCTTCTTCGAAGCCCTATTACGTTACAAGAGGTTCGAATGCCGGTTTTAGAATCCCCACCCCGAGGCTTTCAAAAGAAAAAGGGTAAAAAGAAGAGCGTATCTGGTCTGTATACCTCTACTCCCACGCTCTAACACTTCGTTTTATAACTGCCGGGAATATCCAGAAGCCCTATTGATAATTCTCCTTCATGAAAAGGCTTATATAATCCTTATTTTCTAAAATAAAGTGGTGGAACGCATGAGAATTGTTGAATTGGACATTAAATTGCCCTATGAAAAAAGAGGGAAGATTTTGAGTAAGTTATGTGAAAAGGTTAGGGGTAAAATAAAAGACATACACTTTCTGCCACCAACGGCCACAGGAATAAGTGAAATTAAGATGGAAATAGAAGTTGAAAACGCTCAAAATCTCGTAGGAGAGCTCAGGAGACTTCTAAAAGAAGGCAAAATAACATTTAAAGTTCTTACAGAGGCATAATACTCACTCTTCTTTTTCCCGTCCTGGGGTAATGCCTTTAAATGCTGAGTTCCAATGTTCTTTAGGTGTTGACATGGAGCACATCGAAGAAAGCATAGTCCGGGTTCTTGAAAAGATCAAGCAGCATAGACGGCTCTACGAAGCAAATGAAGAAGCTGTAAAGCAGCACTTAATTGGAGAGATTTTTCAAAGTCTTGGGTGGGACATATACAATCCAAATGAAGTTCGCCCTGAAGAGAGGACTGATGAGGGAAGGGCGGATTATGCGCTAATTCTTGATGAAAAAATTGTTTCATTTGTAGAGGCAAAAAACCTCAGTGTGAATGTTTTAAAAAGAGAAAAACCACTAAGGCAACTTGGAAAATATTGTTTTTCTCAGGGTGTCATGTATGGAATTTTAACGAACGGACTTCAATGGATTTCAATAAAAGCCTTTGAAGAGGGTTCCACCCTGAGAGACCGAGTTCTATTTACCGTGGATCTGGAGAAAGAGCCTTTGAAGAAGAGCGCCCTTAAACTCTCCCTCCTGGGCAGGGATCGTATTAAGGATATCGAGAAAATTTCAAGACTTTTGAATTACATGGAGAAGAGCTTTAGAGAGCTTAAAAGAGCGGGATTTTCCGCTGATATGTTATTTGAGTATCTGAAAAGCTCCATTACTCTTCCAGATGACTTCATATCAAAGTTCGTTCTCCTTTCAATGGCATCACCTGAAAGAACTCCCAGGCGATTTTACATACATGACGGCTCATGGAAAAAGCTCCCGCTTAAAGAGGAAAGCTGGAGCGGAGTTATCACCGCTCTGCTGGAGTACATAGTGGAGAACAAAGAGCTTAAGGAAGAGGAGGTAAAGGAACTCGCAGCGCTTTACAAATATTCGGAGAAGATTCCAAAGGACAGAATTCTGCCCCTTTTGAGGAGCATTGAGGAGCACTTTGGAATAAAAATTGGCTTTGAGTTTTAAGCATTCTTGTTTAATATTAAGCTTTCTTGTTTACGGAAATGTTTAAATTCTCTAGGGGTGGGTATTTTTACGGTGGTGCTATGAGGAAAGTCATGTCTCTAATCTTGCTAGGAATTCTGGTCCTTGCTGTGGCCGCAGCTGGATGCATAAGTGGAGAACCCATGGACACGGGGACATCAACAGGAGGATCCTCTTCGAAAGCCGAAATTAAACTAACAATCTTCCACGCGGGTTCTCTGAGTGTCCCTTTCAAGGATTTGGAGGATGAATTTTCAGTATATGCTGAAAAAAACCTTGGAGTTAAAGTTACATTTCAAGACGAGGCAAGCGGAAGTGTCATGGCAGTTAGAAAGGTCACGGATCTTGGAAAGCATGCGGACATAGTGGGGGTTGCTGATTATACACTCATTCCCCAGCTGATGGTTCCAAATTATACCGATTTCTACGTCCTCTTCGCCACGAATGAAATTGTAATAGCTTTTACAGATAAGAGCAGGTATGCGGATGAAATAAATCCGGACAACTGGTACGAGATCTTAGTTAAACCCGATGTTTCATTCGGTTTCAGCGATCCAAATCAAGATCCCTGTGGCTATCGTAGCATCATGGTCACAGAGCTCGCGAGCCTCTATTACGGGAAGTCCATCTTCAAGGAGCTTATAGAAAAAAACACCAACATAGTGGCAAATGGAAGCGAGATTTACGCTCCGAAGGAAATTCAGGTTAGGAATAAGCGCCTTGTGATAAGACCAAAGGAAACGGATCTAACTGGTTTGGTTGAAAGCGGGAGCTTAGATTACTTCTTCATATACAAGAGCGTTGCCGAGCAGCACAATCTTAAATACATAGAGCTTCCGGAAGAAATAAACCTTGAGGACTTCACAAAGGCGGATTATTACGGTCAAGTAAGTGTAACTCTCGGCTCGACGGGCAAGAAGATAAAAGCCAAACCCATTGTTTATGGGGTAACTGTTCCTAAGGATGCTCCAAACAGAGAGCTCGCCCTCGAATTCTTGAAATTCCTGTTAAGTAACAAGGGAAAGGAAATTTTTGCCAAAAATCATCAGGAGTTCATAAATCCGCCCGTAGCCTTTGGAAATGTGCCGGATGAGATAAAAGATCTGGTAAAAATAGGGGGCTGACAGCCCCTTTAATGTATCCTGCTCTCTATTTAACAAAATCATTAAACAATGCGGAATTTTTAAATAGGGGGTTCCATCCACTTTAAGGGGGTAACCATGGGACGCGACTACACCACTGCATTTTTTGCACTGCTTGGGAGTTTCTTGGTACTCTACATAGTTCTTCCCATATTTGTGATTTTCCTAAAACAGGCTTTCGATATGGAAATGGTGTTTAAAACTCTCCATGATCCCTTAGTTTTGGAATCCCTAAGGAATTCCCTGTTCACATCAACAGCCACCATGGTAATTTCCCTCTTCTTTGGAGTTCCCCTTGGTTATGTGCTTGCCAGAATGGATTTTATGGGAAAGAGTGCAGTGCAGGCAGTTGTTGATGTTCCCATAGTAATACCCCATTCCGTCGTGGGTATAATGCTCCTCGTGACCTTTTCAAACAGGATTCTGGATAGCTATGTAGGAATAATAATGGCAATGCTCTTTGTTTCTGCACCTTTTACAATTAATGCAGCTCGAGATGGATTTCTAAGCGTTGATGAGAAGCTTGAGTATGTGGCGAGAACTCTTGGTGCTTCAAAGCTTAGAGCCTTCTTCACTGTGAGCCTTCCTCTCGCCCTTCCAAGCATTTTCAGCGGGGCAATAATGACATGGGCGCGGGCTATAAGTGAAGTGGGCGCGATTTTGATAATAGCTTATTATCCCAAGACGGCACAGGTTCTCGTTATGGAATACTTCAACAACTACGGGTTGAGAGCATCGAGACCTATATCCGTAATATTGATAGGCATGAGCTTAACAATCTTTGTGCTTTTGAGATGGATAATAGGAAGAAAAGGCCAATGAGATGGGCAATAGAAAAATCACCATCTTCCCCTTCCGCGCCCCATTCCTCTGCCCATGCCACCTCCTTCGGGGCCGAAAACCGCCTGGGTTAACTCTCCTCTAAAAAATGCTTGGATAGCCTGTTCAACCGTCATATTTGGAGCAGCAGAGACGAATCTTATTCCCGAAGCTTGAAGGACTTGGGAAGAGTTTGGTCCAAAGGTAACCCCTATAACAAGCCCTGCACCTTGATTTATGCAAAACTGTGCCGCTTGAATACCAGCCCCTCTAGGAGCATTTATTCCCGGATTTGGAACCACTTGAACATTGGAAATGTTTCCATTTTCATCCACATCTACTATTGTGAAGGTCTGAGCCCTTCCAAATGCCTGACTCACAAAGTCATCCAATCCTCCCCTTGTGGTTGGAACTATAATGCGCATGAAAATCACCTCTGGTTTGTTTGAAGTTCGGTTTGTCTAATCTAATTTATAAAGTTTTATGCGATGAGTATGGTACTGTTAGGAGTTTTGATAATGCTCGTAAAAGAGAGTATTGGCGAGCATGCCACAATTGTCCCAACAGTATCATGGCTACCAAAACCTCGGCCCCCTTAAAAACTCCCTCAAAACAAGAAGGGCTATCAAGCCCAGTGCATAGGGAGCCGCAGCAATAAAGAGCTTTATCAAAAAGTAGACTATGCCAATTAGCAGCAGCAAATCAAGCAACCCGTAAGCTCCTCTGGGAGAAGCATAAAAACCTCTACCTCTTGGCATGATACCACCTCAAAATAGAAAAGAAGGGGTTTACCACCACCTGAAGAATCTGGCAAGCCAGCTTCTCCTGTTTGGCATTCCTGTCCAGGGGCAGTAGCCAAGGCGAGCCCCCAATCCATGGCCTCCTCTTCCTCTTCCAAATCCTCTTCCTCTACCTCTCCCAAAGCCAAATCCCCTTCCAAAGCCAAACCCATAACCATAGGCGGGATATGGCGGCATAGGTGGATAATACTGCCCGGCTTGTGCTGGCACTGGACCATAAGTGGGGGCTTGTGGAAACACTGGCGCTGTTTGAGATGGCGCTTTACCCTGTATAACGCTCTCAACAGCTTCCTTTATTGGAGTCCCTGCTGGGAATGTATAGTATTTGATCCCTGCCGCTTGAATAGCTCCTATAGCGTTTGGGCCTACTTGAGCTGCTATTACTGTATCAACACCCTCATTTATGAGCATTTGTGCAGCCATTGGCCCTGCTCCTCCTCCCGCGTACGCTGCTTGATTTTGAAGCGTCCTGACATTCCTTATCTCATTATTCTCAACATCCACAATCGTGAAGACGGGAGCTCTTGCAAAGACAGGGGCCACCGTATCCTCCAATCCTCCTCCATTTGAGCTCGGTATTGCAATCTTCATTTTCATCACCTCCTTCTATTATGTGCATATGCACAAAAACTTAAAAGCTTTTCGGCTAGCCTAACAAAATGGTGGAATTTATAAACTCCTCTACGTAAAAATATCTAGGATGATCATGTACCTGCGGAAAGACCTCATCAAGCCGCGCATTTATCAGGAGGTTATATTTGCCAGATGCAAGGAAATAAACTCCCTAGTCGTTTTGCCAACAGGACTGGGAAAAACATTGATTGCCCAAATGATAGCGGATTATCGGCTTTCTAAATATGGGGGCAAAATTTTGATGCTGGCACCTACAAAACCCTTAGCTCTCCAGCACAGAGAGAGCTTTGTTAGACTCTTTGATGTTCCTATAGAAAAGGTAAATATTCTCACAGGAGAGATTTCTCCAAATAAGAGGAGTGAAATCTGGAGAAAGAGCATCATAATAACTGCAACCCCCCAAACCATAGAGAATGACCTGGTCGTGGGACGCATCTCCATGGAGGATGTTTCTCTTCTGATTCTCGATGAAGCCCACAGGGCAGTCGGGAATTATGCATATGTTTACATAGCGAGGGAATATATGAGACAGGCAGAACATCCTCTAATCCTCGGATTAACGGCATCTCCAGGCAGCAGTGAGGAAAAAATCAAAGAGATTGTAAAAAACCTTCACATAAAACACATTGAGGTTAGAAATGAAAATTCCCCCGACGTCAAGCCCTATATCCAGGGAATAAAGTTAAACTGGGTTGAAGTGGAGCTTCCCGAACTTTACAAGGAGGTCAGAAAACTCCTGAGGGAAATGCTCAGGGGAGCGCTCAAACCTCTGAAGGAAGCCGGATTAGTCAGCTCCTATTCGGCGGATCTGCCCAAAAAAGAAGTCCTCGAAGCCGGGAGAAAGATAAATGCCGAGGTTGCTAGAGGAAACTATGGTATTGGGAGGTTGATGCTCTATCAGGCGATGGCAATGAAGCTCCATCATGCAATAGAGCTTTTGGAGACCCAGGGCTTGAGCACCTTGGCGGCTTATTTGAGAAAGCTTCATCACGAGGCTAAAGGAGGAAAAACAAAGTCCGCAAAGATCTTGATGGAAGATGCTAAGATGAAGAAGGCAATCTACCTTCTAACCCAAGCCAGGGAGCTCGGTCTCGACCATCCCAAAATGGACAGGCTCTTTGAGCTCATCGAAAATCAGATGAATCAAAAGCCGAACTCCAAGATAATAGTCTTCACAAACTACAGGGATACTTCAAAAAAAATTGCAGCTGAAATTAATAAGAGAGGATTTAAAGCCGTTCGCTTTGTTGGTCAGGCAAACAGAGTTAAGGATAAAGGAATGAATCAAAAAAAGCAGAAAGAAGTTCTTGATCTGTTCTCCCGAGGGGCTTTCAATATTTTGGTTGCCACAAGCGTAGGGGAAGAAGGTCTGGACGTGCCCGAAGTTGATCTTGTAATCTTCTATGAACCTGTTCCCTCAGCAATAAGAAGTATCCAGCGCCGTGGGAGGACTGGGAGGCACATGCCCGGAAAAGTAATTATTCTAATGGCTAAAGGAACCAGAGACGAGGCGTATTACTGGAGCGCCAGGAGGAAGGAGAAGGTTATGTTTGCCACCCTTAGGAAGGTGGAGAATATGGTGAAAAGAGAGAAGCAATCCTCGCTTCTGGGTTTTGTTAGAAGAAAAGAGGAGGTTGGAGAAGAACAGCAAAAGCCCCACTTTACAAGGAAAAAGGGCATTGTGGTCTATGTGGATTCAAGAGAGCTCAAAAGTCAGGTTCCCAAGCATTTGAAAGATTTGGGTTCGGAGATTCAGGTGAAAACACTCGATATTGGAGATTATGTTGTGAGTGAAGATGTGGCAGTGGAGAGGAAGTCGGCAAACGATTTCATACAGTCCATAATAGATGGCCGTCTCTTTGAACAGATGGGGCGCTTAAAGGAAGCGTATATGAGACCGGTATTGATCGTGGAAGGGCAGCTCTATGGTATTCGAAACGTTCACCCCAATGCAATAAGAGGGGCTCTGGCAGCTGTTGCCCTCGACTGGGGAATTCCCTTGCTTTTCTCAAACGATGCCCGAGAGACAGCCCAGTTCATCTACCTAATAGCCAAGAGAGAGCAGGAAGAGAGAAAGAAAGAGGTTTCCCTTAGAGGGGAAAAGAAGGCGCTAACTCTGGGTGAGAGACAGAGGCTCATTGTGGAAGGACTTCCAAATGTCTCAGCTACACTTGCAAAACGCCTCTTGAAACACTTTGGAAGCGTTGAGAGTGTATTCACTGCCACCGAGGAGGAACTTATGGAGGTGGAGGGAATAGGTGAAAAGAAAGCCAAGGAAATAAGGAGGGTGATTACTGCACCTTATGTGGAGGAGGACTAAAGGAGCGGCTTCCTTTTGACCCTTCCTCTCGGCTTTTCCTCCTCGAAAATCTCGGCTGTGAACCTGTAAACCTTTGTGGTTTCTTCGAGCCAGCAATCCGGGGGGAGTCCCGCCTTCCAGCATGTCTGGCTCAAAAATTCCTCCTCATCCCATCCCCACTCTATAGGTACCTGTGGAAGTAAAAGCCCGCTGTAAATACCCTTTTCGACTATCAATCCATCCCTTCCAACTTTAATCTTGTTTGCCCTTTCCCTAGGTTTTCCTTCTATGAGTTCAGGAGGTGTGAGGACACTAACCTCAAGAACCAGAGAGTCCAGCTCCCTCTCCTCCACGGGAGGAAAGCGAGGATCATCAAAGGCTGCATAAATCGCCGCTTTTATTGTGGCTTTTACCAGGGGGTAGATAGGCATGGGAAATCCAATACATCCCCTAAGGGCCCTTTGTGGGGGAACATTATAGCGATTCAGCGTAACAAAAACCCCCATCTTTTCCCAGAGTTCCTGAGGCGTATCCTCCGGGGGCTCAATTTCCTTTCCATTTTTCAGATACCCTTCTATTGCCTTTCTCGCAAGCCTGATAAGAAACTCACCATGTTCGTCGCTAATTTTATACATATCATCACCCTTTAATGGTTCCCCCTCAAAATATTTAATATCACCGCTGGAGCGGGATTCTTTCCACTTCAATCCTGTCCCATGTGGGATATTCCTCGATGATATAAAAGCGCACATCACCTTCAATCGCATCTACAATCTCCAGAGCAACTTCTTCTGGCATTTCTATGCGCTTCTTCTTTTTATTTACATAGAGCCATTCCTCGGGAACGCCCGCTTCTTCAACAAGCAGTGAGTAGAGTTCTTCCAGATCCTCATACTCTGCCACTCCAAAACGGAGGGTTCCATCTTCCGTCATCTCCTGGTATTGCCTCGCAACATTTCTCGCCATTCGCTTTAGACGGTTCCTCAGCTGGACGGCATCCTTAAGCCTGGCGGTGCAGAGGTGATAGTTCAAATTGGTGTTCTTCTCACCCCATTCAAGTATTTGAATGCCAAGCTCCAGGCTTCCTTTTATCGCCGAGCTTTCATTGCTTACCGGTTTAAATCCTCTATCAAAGAGCGCCCTTAGATTTGTCTCACTGAACTCAAGCTCGTTTATATTGAGGAACTTTGCTCCGATGGAATCGAGAAACCCTGCATACCACTTTATCCTATCTCCCTGACCGGGGATTGAAGGAACTTCCCCCCCAAAGTCCCAATCAAAATCCCGGGCGTTTTTGATATTTTCAATCTCCCTTTGGAAGAGCTTTGATTTTGGGTTGAAGAGGTCGGGATGAAAGCGAATCTCATCCAGGCCCGCATCGTAGAGTTTTTCAAGGGTTTTTCCGGTAGCTAGAGCTCCCGTTGTGTAGAGATGTATGTGAAATTCCTTTCCAAAATTTTCCTTCAATAGCTTGATATATCCCACAGTCCTGTCGAGCCTCGCCAAAGGATCTCCTCCCGTCACACCAGCTCCGAGAGCTTCCTGAATTCTGGCTTCCTCAAGAATCTCACGCTTTTCGTTTACCGGTCTCTCATTGGCGTATACGACATCCCCTCTTCTCCATGGGCTCAAAGGACAATAATAACAATCTCTGGGGCATATTCCCGTAGTAAAGAGCACGAGCTTTGCTCCTTTAACACAGAGCTTGCATCCCTCAGGTAGCTCCCCCACAACGTATGAATAATAACCGCTCTCCCTCATGAACCCACCAAAAGAAGAGGGAAAAAATACCTTATAAACCTTCACCGGACAATTATTCGATCCATCTGATTTAACCAAAATGATTTGAGGAGCTGGTGCATGATTATTTGAGGATTGTAACGAGCTCTTGGATATCCTTATTGCTCATTATTGCTTCAACTTCTTCCAGTATCTTGTCTTTCTGATTCAGTACCAAGGAGGGAGCTTCTATATCTCCGGGGATTATTATATGGATGTTTCCATACTTGAGCTTGGAAATTCCTAGGGTGCTGAAGAGAAACTTTTCATATTTCCTTATACCCTCATGCAGGAATTCCTCCATCACCTCCTTGGGGTATTTCAAATCTCCCCTCTTTAATGTCAGGGCGATATCCATTTTCAGTGCTTTTTTCTGTCCGAAATTTGTGTAGAACTCTTGAGCAGAGATAACAAAGCTCTCGACTTCTATTCCTTTCTCCTTTAGGAAAATCACAATTCCTCTGCCAAATCTCCTGAGCTCGGGGGTGTACCCATCCGGCGCATCCACCAGTATTTTTGATTTTTCATTTGTGGTTTCAGCGGAGGTTGTGAAATCTATTTTCAAGCCTCCCTTTGGTATGTAGAAAATAATGTTTCTGTCTCTGAATTTTTCATTTACCCTCTCAATGGCTTTATACACCACCGATTCTATTACCACCTCCTGATCATAGATAATATAACTCTTTGAATCATCCACCGCCAGATAAGTTGGAATGAGCAAAACCCGCCTCCCATCACTTAAAATTCTCTCCTCTGCCCTAACCAAAAATTTGACAACCTCCATTCCCAGAGTACGAATACCCCTAATGACATTATCCACATAATCGGAACGAATAATTTTGTGATACTGTTGATTATCAGCGAGAATTATTACCTCCTCAACCATTCTCTCACCACCACAACCTCTCTCGTTGTTGGATATGTAACAACATGTATATAAATTTTTCCCAAAAATTTAGACAAATTATAAAATACCCGCCAAATTATTGGAAAATTTGTATAAACACTGCTAAAAATTTGGAAATAATACAAAACACATTGTAAAAAATACAACAACAAATCAGGCTACATCCGTCTGTTCATATATGGAAACGTCCTTAATGTGCTTTATCAGCGTCTGATAAAAGAATTCCTTCATATTACTGGTCATATCATCATCGAGCAGAATATCTGCCTTCCTTGTTGATTTATAGTTTATCCTGTCTGCAGCTCTTATTAACCTCTCCAATATAGGAAGGAGCTGGATCATCAGGGCCCTGAAGAGCTCTGGGTATGCCTCTTCCTCTATCCCTTCGTCGCTCTCCAAGCCAATATAGAAGAGGTATCCCGACATCTGGACCATCATAACAAATTCAGTCTCGGCTATCTCAACGAAGGAAAAATTGTAATTCTTTGATTTGGCTGCGGCAATCATGGCTCCCTTTATGGAAATGATGACACTCTCCCCGTCTATGTCAAATATTAGGTCCTTTGCGAGCTCTCTCTGTGCTATCCCATAGAGGTTTATCATAACTATCCCCCTCTTATTCTGGATATATTTCCCTTTAAATCTTAGGTTAATTTAAATGTGGACTTTTATAACTGCCGGCACCAGCCGACTGAATTCTGAAAAGATTTATATTTCTCCCCACAACTTACCAGTGGGGTGATTGAATGGATCCTAAAAAAGCTGTCTTCAAAGAATCATCCATAGAAGGATTAGAGGAGATTCCCATAGAGGGGCCATGGCTGGAGGATTTGGGGAGATTGGAGGAGATTGTAAAAGGTTACACAAGAATAGGGTTTCAAGCTACCCACCTGAGGAAGGCCATTGAAATCTGGAAGAAGATTGAGAAAAAACGCGAGAAGGGTGAAGAAGTCCGGGTTTTTTTGGGATATACCTCCAACATAGTCTCTTCCGGATTGAGAGAGGTTATAGCATATCTCGTAAAACATAGAAAGGTTGATGTCATTGTTACAACTGCCGGCGGAATTGAGGAGGATTTCATAAAAGCTCTGAAGCCATTCATTCTTGGAGAGTGGAATGTTAATGATGCCTGGCTCAGGGAGCACGGGATAAACAGAATCGGCAACATCTTTGTTCCAAACGATCGCTATATTGAATTTGAAGGATATATGAGGGAGTTCTTCGATAGAATACTCAAAATTGAGAGAGAGCGTGGAGCTGTTACGGCAAGCGAGTTTATCCATGAACTTGGCAGATTTATGGATGAGAAGCTGGGAAAAGAGAAAGAGCACTCGATACTCTACTGGGCATATAAGAATGAGATTCCCATATTCTGCCCTGCAATAACGGATGGATCAATAGGGGACATGCTTTATTTCTATAAAGAGGAAAAGGGGGATAGAGAACTCCTTATAGATGTTGCAAATGATATAGTCAAACTAAACAATCTCGCCGTTGAAGCCAAGGAAACTGCATCCATAATCCTCGGAGGCTCCCTCCCAAAGCACTCGATAATAAATGCAAACCTCTTTAGAGAAGGAACAGACTATGCAATATACATAACCACAGCGATACCCTGGGATGGCTCTTTAAGCGGCGCTCCACCAAGTGAAGGGGTAAGCTGGGGGAAAATTAGGGCAAAAGCAGATTATGTTGAGATATGGGCAGATGCAACGCTGGTATTTCCAATCTTAGTCCACATGGTGATGAAAACATAGATTAGAGGATAGAAACATGAAAGAAAAGAAGATTCACTCCAAAGCTTCTTGGAGCTTCTCGAGAAACATCTTCTCGGGATAGGCTCCTTCAAAGGAGACCTTATCCTCTCCATCAACCCTTATTACGACCTTGGGAACTGCCATAACACTATATCTATCTGCAAGTTCTGGATACTCAATTGCTTCCACCATATCTCCCAAAATCCTGTTCTCCCCGGCGAGTGCATTTTCAAGCGCAAACTTGTGAGCCATTCTAACGGCCATCGGGCAGTAGGGGCATGTTGGAGTAACGAAAACGTATATCTGAACGTCCTTTCCAATGTTCTTAAGGGCTTCCTTTGTCTCGGGCATTAGATCCGTGCTGGCATTTGAAACATCCACTATATCCTCTAGGAATGCCCCGAATTCATGTCCTGCTGGAAGACCAAAGAACCTGACGCCCAAATCCTTCCCATCTTGTGTTATTACGGTTACAGGAGCCATTGAGATCCTGTACTTCTCGGCAAGCTCTTTTTCACTGTCAAAGTCATGGATTTCATATGAGACCAAATCGCTGAGCTCGCTGATTTCTTGGACGAGTTGCTTCAGCTGCTCGCAGTACTGGCAGTGATCCTTCCCCGTAAAGACAATAATCCTAACAGGATTAATTAACTTTGAGAAGAACTCTTCCCTAATAACCTTCTTATCTCCATCACTTATCAATCCCATTCTTCACACCTCCAATTCATCTAAAGGTTTATAACCTTCGGATGCAACATTTAATTAAATCTTTGCCAATTTAAAGTTATCAACCAATGGTTTAGGTGAACAATATATAAGCTTTACGCTACAAATTTGGGTAGGTGGGAACATGACTGAACCCGATATATTTTACATCATAGGGAATAAAGTTAGAAGGGATTTATTGAGTCACCTGACATGCACTGAGTGCTATTTTAGTCTCTTGAGCAATAAAGTTAGCGTCTCATCTACTGCCGTTTCAAAGCACCTGAAGATAATGGAGAGGGAAGGGGTTATCAAATCCTATGAGAAGGATGAACACTTCATCGGTCCGGCACGAAAGTACTACCGTATAACCCTTTCAAAAACATACATCGCCAGCGTGACCCCCAACCTCTTCTGGTACAGCGGGGTTGAGCTAAAAGATACCCTCGAAGAAATGAAGGAGTATTCTGTAGATTTAAGGGATTTAAAAAAGAGCCATGAGAACCTGCAGGAGATGGTAAGCGACTTCATCAAAGCCAACAGAAAATTAAAGGATGTTATTGATGCCCTCAGGGACGTTGAGAGCTACAGAAATCACCTAGTGAAGAGAATAAAAGAAACATACCTTACTGAAATAGGAGATATGACCCAGCTCGCAATCCTCCACTACCTCCTCCTCTACGGGGAAAGCTCCGTGGATGATCTGAGTGATGTTTTGGATCTGAAGGAAAGGGAAGTTTTAAGGAAGGCGGAGGAGTTGAGCAGGTTTGTTCCGTTAATCATAAAAGATAACTTTATTAAGATAGATGAAGCAGAGTTAAAAAAGAAGCTCCAAGAGTAAGATGGTAGGGGGGTTTGAAATGCCACTTCCAAAGGTTAAAATCGATGTAATCAGGGAAAAGTGCTATCTATGCGGCTCATGTGTTGCGGTCTGTCCGAAAGAAGCTATAATAATAGAGAATGACGAATGGGTGTTTCTTCAGGAAAAATGCATCTCATGTAAGTTCTGTGTTTTAGCTTGTCCCGTAGGTGCTTTAAATGCTATACCACTGGAGGAGGAATGAGCTATGCGTTACGATGTTGTTGTAGTAGGTGCAGGTATCGCAGGTCCGATATTAGCAAGAAATCTCGCAAAGCAGGGATTCGATGTTCTCATGATTGATAAGAAAGCAGAGATCGGTTCCCCAAAGAGATGCGCGGAAGGACTTGGAATTGGAAACTTTAAAAAGTATGATATTCCTCTGGACAAACGCTTTATAAACAGAGAGATTTACGGTGCCGCTATCTATTCTCCAAACGGACATAAACTTGAGCTTAGATACAACAAGGTAAGTGGAGTTATTCTGGAAAGAAAGATCTTCGACAAGATGCTCGCTTACTATGCCGGCAAAGCCGGGGCAGAGGTTATGGCGAAGACAGAGGCAACAGGGCTTATAAGAAGCGACGGAAAAATCAAGGGGATAAAAGCAAGGCATGAAGGGGAACCCTTGGAGATTCACGCAGATATAATTGTTGCAGCGGATGGAGTGGAGAGCAGGGTTGCAAGGTGGGCAGGTATAAACAGCTTTTTACCCCCTCACGAGCTCGACTCTGCCTACGAGTACGAGATGATTTTGGAGGGCTTTGAGTTTGACCCTGATATGATACATCTCTATTTTGGAAATGAAGTTGCTCCAAGAGGTTATGTGTGGATATTCCCCAAGGACGATGACAGGGCAAACGTTGGAATTGGAATCAACGGGGATAACCCTAACACAGCCAAATACTACCTCGAAAAGTGGCTAAAGGAGAACAACATTAAGGGGAGCAAAATCCTCGAGGTAAATGTCGGCGGCGTTCCCGTTGGAGGCTTCTTGAAGGAGCTCACAAAGGAAAACGTTGTCGTGGTTGGGGATGCTGCCCGTCAGGTGAACCCGATGCACGGTGGAGGAATGGCCGAGGCAATGGAAGCCGCTACAATAGCATCAAAATGGATTTCAAGAGCACTTGAAGAGGGAGACCTGAGCCTTCTCGAGAACTACACCACCGAATGGTGGGCGAATGACGGGGAAAGACTCATGAAGGTGCTCGAGATAAGGAAGATAAGTGAAAAACTAAGCGATGATGAGCTGGACGCTGCCGTGCAGGCATTAAGCGGAGCAGATGCCGAGAAACTGGCTGCAGGAGACTATAGGCAGGTGTTTAAAACACTTATAAAGCACCCAAAAATTCTCCTAAAACCAAAGATGCTCAAATTATTGCGGGAAGCTCTATAGCTCTATTCCCTTTACTTTATCACTGACGTATCCCTCGAGAATCTCCACTTTAACTTCTCTGCTTTCCCCGGTCAAGTCACTCATAAGTTCAACACCCTTTGCGTAGTCCCAGAGCCTTCTCTTTGCATCGTCGTCGATTTTTTCGCACATGATTATGATTTCCCTCTCATTCTCCCTTGAAACAATATCTATAACCCTCTTTGCATCACTGGCGGTAAACAGACCTTTCTTTTTAAAGAGCACGTACATCACCATAATTGTTTTATTATGTAATTAAATGATTAAAGATTTAAAGAAAAATCATTCGAAGAGATCTTCGAGCTTGACATCGATTTTGTCGGGGATGAATGGAAGAACGTGCCTTGTTGTTTTCGGTGAGTAAACCTCGTCCCTCTTGACGAGCTCCATGACCTCTTCCTTGCTCGGCGCTTTCCTTATGAAGACATAGTTAATCTCTTCTTTATCCATATCCTCCTTGGCATCCTCCTTAAGACCGTAGTAGATGAGCTCTATCTCTCCCTCAACGCTCATCTCATCGAGAACCTTGCTGACCTTCTTCTGCTCCGGGATGCCTCCGGGAATTTCATAGGCTTTGTCCTTACCAACTAGAGCAAAAGCGATCTCTCCACGCTCGGCTTTTTCTTCAGCCTCGTTACTTTCAATTATTTCAAGCCCTTCCTTTTTCAAGCGCTCAATAACCTTGTTCAGGTCCCCCTTGAAAGCGGGATACCATGTGTAAACTTTAACATCATCACTGAAATAGTCCAAGATCACGGATGGTGCCTTTTTAGCGCCGAGCTTTTGGAGCCCTGCCCATCTGTGGTGTCCATCCACTATTAAATATAAGTCCTCCCCTGGGACCTTCGCCAAGAGCATAGGCTTCCAGAAGATTCCTGACCCGGTTACACTTTCAACAAACGCCTCAAGCTCTTTTTGAACGAGTTGCTCGTGAGGCTTCATCTTATCGAGCTCAATAAAAACATAATCAACCTTTTTTATGGGGATGTCGTATTTTGGAACTTTTTCCACTCCCATTTTCAGACCTCCATCGAATCTTTCAATGTTGTAAAACGTTTCATTAAATAAAAACCTTGCCATCCCGTGATATCTATAGCAAAAGAGATTTAAAGGAAAGAAAAATACACTTTCTTTTGATTGACCATGATAACGGTTAGTGTGAGAATCCCTGACAGGAGTGCAAAGGCGATAATAATAAATGCTCCTCCCAAGGCATATTTTTTGATAGAAAACCTGCTCACGTATAAAAAAAGCTATGGAAGGTGGGAAACCTCGGAAAGCCTTTATGATGCATACGAGCGCTCTTTTCCTCTCGGACTTATCCCCCGCATCAGAGAGTTTTTGAAATCCAAGGGTATGAGGCTCAGGGTCAGGGATGAGAGAAGGATCTATTCCATACCTCTGGAGGCGGAGTGGAATGAAAAAATTGTGCTTAGACCTTACCAGAAGAGGGGTGTTAAAAAGGCTTTAAAGGAAGGTATGGGCGTTCTGGCTTTGCCCGTTGGAAGCGGGAAGACGATAGTAGGATTGAGGATAATCTATGAACTCGGAATTTCTGCATTGATAATAGTGCATACAAAGGAACTTCTCTATCAGTGGGCGGAGCAGATTGAGAGGGTTTTAAATGTTAAGCCCGGGCTCATAGGGGATAACAAATGGGAGGAAAAACCGGTAACCGTAGCCATGATCCAGACCCTTCTCTCGAGGGGCGTTGATAAGCTTGAAATTCCCTACGGAGTCGTGATGTTTGATGAGTGCCACAGAACTTCGGCGGCTCAAAAATTCTTTGAGGTGGGAACCGCTTTGACCCAGAAGTACCGCTTTGGGCTCTCAGCCACTCCATGGAGGCGCGTTAGGGGCGAGGAAATCAAGATTGAGGGGGTTGTAGGTCCCATAATCTATGAAATTAAAGCAGATACTCTCATAAAAGAGGGCTTTCTGGCCAAGCCGAAGTTCAGGGTCTTGAGGTATGAATCCGAGAAGGTGCCCTTCAGCGAGCGCTATAAGGAATTCTATGAAGAAATGGTGATGAACCACAAGGCCAGGAATAATGCCATAATCAAAGAGGCGGTCAGGCTTGCCAGACAGGGACACAGAGTTTTGATCGATGTTAAGAGAATTGAACACGGTGAGAATCTTGTAAATGACCTTAAAAAACACGGTATCAACGCCGAGTTTCTGAGCTCTCAGACATCCAACAGGTGGGAGATACTCGAGCGTTTCAAGAGGGGAGACATACACGTGCTCGCATCAACGCTTTTAAAGGAAGGTGTCGACATTCCCGAGATCTCCGCTATAATACTTGCAGGTGGCGGTAAGAGTGACGTGATGACAATACAAACCATAGGAAGGGCTTTGAGGCCAAAGGAATCAGGGGGAAAGGCTATAATTGTGGATATACTCGATGATGATCCCCTTCTCTACACCCACTTCATAGAACGTCAGAAGGCACTCATGTGCTATTACGGGAAGTACTATGATAAGGCTCTCGTAAAAGAGTTTGGGATAGGAGCTAAAGGGCATTGAACCACTCCTCAAAGAGGGCAGCTCTCAAAAATGCTCTGGAGAAGCGTTCAAAGAACTCCCTTTTTGCTTTTTCAACTGAGCTCTCATCTATTTCAAATCTTAAACTTGGATATTTAATTTCCCAGAGAACCAGATTTTCTGCAGGTGCCGGAGGGAGCTTCCTATCAACCTTGAGATTTAGCATGTCCTCAACCTCACCCTCACTCAAGCAGGAGAGGCCGCACATCTTCAGAGCCGTCACAATTCTCCTTATCATCTCCCAGAGAAAGCTCTCTCCCGAGAACTCCAGAACTACCAGCTTGCCTTTTTTGGATATTTTAATATCATCCAGCGTTCGAACAGGATTTTTAAACTGCTCAAGCCTTGCAAAGTTGGAGAAGTTGTGGGTTCCTATAAAGAGTTTGGAGCATCTTTTCATGGCATTTAAATCAAAGCCCTCATCCACCATATAATACCTGTAAATCTTTCCTTCCGCCGAGTACCTGGGGTGGAAATCCTCTCCAACCCCAGCAATCCCGAGAACCCATATGTCCTTCAGATGATGGTTTAAAATCCTTGGCTGCACCAATTTTAGATTTTCCGTGTCAAAGGAGACCACGTTCCCGAAGGCACTTACCCCACGATCGGTTCTTGATGCTCCTTTAAAGTTGTTTTCCCTGGGCCCTTTAATTATGTCAAGCTTCTGGAGCGCTCTGATCAGCTCTCCTTCGACGGTTTTGACACTTTTTTGTCTCTGAAAGCCAAAGAATTTTGTGCCGTCATAGGCTACCTTTAGGGCTATTCTCACCTCTACCGCCGAAAAATTTTTAAAATTCTCCCAATATATAAGCTTTGCGAGAATTCTGGAATTTAAAGCACATTAAGATTTTTCAACTTGATCCATTAATGTACCCAAGCGTTCATTCGGGCACCCTTAAATACTCCCTTGTCTTTAGTTATGTAAACCTTTAAAAAGGTAAAAGAAAATTGTCCAAAAATTCGGGAGAAAGCCGCAGGTTGTTTGGAATTAAGACAAGAAAATCGAGGTAAAGCTTAAATTAAAACAGTTCAAAGAAATGTACGGAGGTGATGAAATGGATTTGCTGTATGTAAGTGAAATTGAGATAGTGTCTGCAATAGAGAACTTTGAGCTCATGTTCCAGCAGATATTAAAGAGGCTAAAAAAGGATTAATTTTTCTCTTCTTCTGGATGTTTCTTGATCCTAACCAGATATCCCAGATAAACAAAGCCGTAAATCCCCAAGAATCCACTCATAAAAACGCCAAAGACATCCACAAGGGTGAGTCTAAAATCATAGAGTGTTATGCCGAGGGTTCCAACGGCTATAAGAACCACTGCTGCAAGCGATTTTATCCCCCACTCTTCCAGAAGCCCTACAAATTCAAAGCCGCTCCAGACAAGAATCTCAAAGAAGAGAAAAGCTGATTTCACATCCCCTTTTTTCCAGTAATATATGCTTGAGACAGTCAGCAGGAGCATTATTAAAATCTTCCCACCGTATTTATATTTCTCCATCAGCTTTGGGATTGTGAGACCTATGAGCACAGCCATGACAAGTGCAACGAAAAAGTATATGTCCATCCAATCACCTTAGGAAATTAGGAAAAAGGGGCAAATAAACCTTTCTTCGAAAGCACCTTTCTTCGAAACTCCCCTAGAGGAAGCTTCCTCTGTAAAGCGGGCGCAGATAAACCTCAAAGGCAGCCACAGGAACTTCCATACCCCAGTTCTCGAGCACCTGAGGATGTATCTCTCCTATAATCCCTATCTCTCTTCCTCCCACCAGGATTTTCCCGCTCCTTCCAGATATGAACGAAGGATGCTCCACCTCCTCAATCTCATACTCAAAGCCCAGATGTCTCATCAAGCCCTCAAGTATCTCCTTGGCTTCAGTGAAAGTTACCCTGGGATGAGCTAGGGCTATGGCAAGCCTATCCTCACTCCTCGTCTTTGTTTCGGCTTTTTCATTGATAACCGTGGCTTTACCAACCTCAAACAGTCTCTGAGGATACTCCTCATGGGTGTTCTGGCTCAGAAACTCCATTAAGGAGGGGATAATCCAGCTCCTGAGCGCACTCCACTTCATGCTTATGGGGTTTTCGATTTCAACGATCTCACCATCTTCAATCCGCATCTTTGTGAACTGCACTTCTCTGTTCGTCAGATTGAACGTCATGACCTCCTGAAGTCCAAAACCCACCATTAAGTCCCTTATAGCGTTTATGAAATCTGTGAAATCGCTCCCCTTCCCTTGGACAGCAAGCTCCGGCTCCTCTGGTTCAATCTCATTGTAGCCGTAGGCTATGAGAACATCCTCAAGAACATCTCTGGGGTGCATCAAATCGTTTCTGAAGGAGGGGTATTTGAGCCTTGCCTTTCCATCTTCAAGCTCCACTTCATACATCATGCGCTCAAGGAGCCCCTTTATCTCCTCGTTGGAGAGCTCGATTCCGGTGAGCCCTTTTATGTAATCAAGCTCAACTTCAAATTCTTTGGGACTTAAATCGGGTGTCCGGATCTCAAAATCTCTGTAAACCACCCTAACGCTCCTTATCTTCCCGCCTCTCTCCGCAAGTGCTGTGACAACAACGCTGAGAGCTAGCATTATCTTCTCCAAATCCCATCCAGTTATGTCAACAAAGACGTTCTTCGTATTCTCCGTTACCCTCCCTGTGAGCTCGGAATTAATAACCGGAGGCATAGAGAGAACATTTCCCGCGCTGTCCACGAGGAGAGGGTAATAGGGCTTGTCCTTTATCAGATGCCCGTATTCCTTTCCCTTTTCATGTTTTTCCAAGATTTCCCTTAGAGTGAGCTCCTCCTCAAAACCGAGGGGAATGAATTTCTCTTCTGGAGAAGCCGCCCTGTAGTATATAGGAGGTTTTACTTTATCGAAGTCAAAAACGCCTATGGCTACTTCACTTCTCCTCCTCCCAAATGTTAGAGCCACTTTTTCCTGGAGATTTATCATCTGCTTTAGGGCTTCATCATCGAGGCTGAGACCCTCCACAATGGCATAAACACCATAGGGTCTTATATCTCTGAGCTTTTCATCAACGTAAACAGTAACATCGCTCTTCTCAACTTCATATTTTGGAAGTCCCCTTCTAATCCCAAGGGCCCACTTCACCTGTCGTGCAATTCCCTCGGCACTCCACAGGTCGGGTCTGTTTGTGTCCTTTGCATCGGCTTTAAAGTATATCCTCCCCTCATGCTCCCAAACATCATCGAGCTCGCATTTGGCATATAAAAATAGATCCTCCCACTCCTCAACGCTGAAGCTCTTTCCAACGAGCCTCTCCAGATCATCCTTCGAAACCTCGAACTTTGGCATTTCTAACCCTCCTCACCAGACGAGTTTTGCCTCCCTAAGCCATTTCAAATCGTAGCTAAAGAGGTATCTTATATCATCTATTCCAAGCTTGAACATTGCCAGTCTGTCTATTCCAATTCCCCATGCAATCACCGGAGCATCCACGCCCAGAGCCTTTGTCATCTCCTCTCTGAACACTCCAGCTCCTCCAAACTCGACCCATCCAAGCTCCTCGTGATAGGCACTCATCTGGACGCTGGGTTCCGTGAATGGATAATAATCCGGTAGAAACTTTACCTTCTTTGCTCCAGCGATTTCAACGGCAAAGCGCTTCAATATTCCAAGGAGATGCTTGAAGGTTAGGTCCTCTCCAACTACGAACCCGTCGACCTGATTGAATTCTATCAAATGGGTTCTATCAAGGACATCCGGTCTAAATACCCTCTGAATTGCGAAATACTTACCGGGAATTTGAACTCCCTTGGCAAGCTGGCGTGCACTCAAAGCCGTTGCATGCGCTCTTGGCATTAAGAGCATCGCTTTTTGGGGATCCCACCTGTAGCCCCATCCTCTCGAACCTGTTTTCCAGCCATGCTCATGTGAAGCCCTTACCCTTTCCACAAGCTCTTTCTCGGGCAAGTGCCCTATTTTTGGGTGTTTTAATTGATATGTGTCCGTCCAGTCCCTTGCGGGGTGATTTTGGGGCTGGAAAAGTGCATCAAAGTTCCAGAACTGGGTCTCTATGAGGCTCTCCACTTCCATCTCTATGAATCCCATCTCAATGAGTTTTCTTCTAATTTTATCGAGGAAAGCCCTGTAAGGCTGTTTTTTACCGGGAAATGGAACTTTTACGGGCGCTTTTATATTGTACCTCCTGAATTCAACTTTCCGCCACTTCCCGCTTTTTATGAGCTCCGGCGTTAAAATCGAGACTTCTTCCTTTAATTCGAGTCCCTTCCTAACTAATTCCATTCCCGCCTCCGTTATTTCGACTTCCCTTTCACTTCTGCTATCCTCCTCACCTATCCTTCTTCTTTTGAGCTCCTTAAGAGAAACAAACTTCTCAGCCTCCCCGCTCTCAACTTCACCTCTCTCCGCCAGAATCTTCAGGATTCTATCAATCGGTCGCTCTTTATTAAGATCCTCTCTTCCTTTTTCCGTAATTGTAAGAATGAGTTTTCCTTCTTCTTTTTTTACATTTGCCCATCCTTCCCTCCTCAGGAGACCTATTATGGGCTTCAGCTCATCCTCACTCAAAACCCGGGCAAGCTCTTCGAGCGTTACCTTCTCCCTCTCTGCTAGAAATTTTAGTGCCCTCCTCTCGGGGAGCCCTTTTTGAGCATACTCTTTTCCAAGTTCGGTGATTCTAATAAGCTTTATCTGCCGCTCATGAATTTTAGCCAATCCCTTGCTTTGAAGACCCAGTAGTGCTCTCATCACAGCGACCTGATCGATGCCGGCTTCCTTCACCACATCCTCATATCTGGCTTTCTTTAGCTTTCCGAGAACCATGAGTGTGAGCTTCTCGTGATAGCTTAACTCCATCTTTCGCACCTCGAATTTAATTGAGATTGGATTACTTAAAAATTGCGGTTCCAATCGTCCCCCTATTTACTTGAAAAATATTTAATCTTTATGAAAATCCTTTGAATTGTAGAAAACTATTTAATGAAGAAAATACAAAGAGATATGGAAACAACGTAAAAGAGGTGCTTGACATGGAGAATGTTGAGGAAGGAAAGAAAACGTCTTTGGGTTTGGATGAGAATGTGGAGGGGGCTTTAGCATACCTGCTTGGTTTTATTACTGGAATTGCATTTTTGTTGTTAGAGAAGGAAAGTGATTTTGTTAGGTTTCACGCTATGCAATCCACGATCGTATTTTTAGGGCTTTTCATCATCGATGTCATCCTTAGACTCATACCATTCCTTGGATGGTTGCTTGGAATACTCATAAGCCTTATAGGATTAATCGTGTG